>MDTF01008401.1_pt1 | contig 16302 bp, 21 predicted proteins | sample 811191 | NCBI WGS metagenome assembly MDTF01 (sample SAMN05326649, study PRJNA326480) | marine metagenome | isolation source: seawater | place: Southern Ocean | collected 2011 | reverse complement strand
TTCCAGAAGCTTTTTGGGAAAATAAAAATCTTAAAATATTAGATCCTTGTTGCGGTTGTGGTAATTTCTTTCTAGTTATATATTTTAAACTTTTAAAACACCATGATAAAGAACATATCTTAACAAACATGTTATATTTCAATGATATAAATACAGATAGAACAGATGTTGTTAAACGTATTTTTATGGAAGAAAAATACAAATTAAACATCACTCATTTGGATTTTACAACATACCAAACAGATCAAAAATTTGACCTTGTTGTAGCAAATCCACCATATGCAAAACTATTACCTTCTGGGAAGAGAGCTTCTAAAAATCACAATATGATTGGTACATTTATTAACAAAACATTAGAAATATTAAAAGAAGGAGGGTTAATGTTATATATTACACCTGATAATTGGATGTCGTTTGCGGATAGAAATACTCTTATTTCAAAACTAACAGCGTTACAAATTCATTATATTAATATTCATATAGCAAAGAAAAAATATTTTAAAAAGGTTGGGTCCTCCTTTACATGGTATTTAATCGAAAATACACCATCGTATAAATCGATAGAAATTGAGGGTGTTTGGAAAAAAAACGAATACAAAGACATTGTTGATAGTCAAATTAGAAGATATATACCATTGTATTACAATAAATTTATACAATCTATATTAAATAAAACAATAGATTGTGATAATACAAAATTTAAAGTAGAAACAAGTAGTAATTTACATAAGTATACCAAAAAGAAATTTATATCTACTGAAGAAAATGAAGAATATAAATACAAACTTATACATACACCCAAACAAACTGTATGGAGTTCCAAACCACATAAATTCCAAGAAGGGTATAAAGTGTTTATTTCAACAACTTCTTATTATAAAACATTTGTTGATAATTGTGGAATGACACAATCTATTGCGTTTATTAGATGTAAAAACGAACGTGAAGCAAAAAAAATAAGTAAAGTATTATCACATCCTTTGTATGTACTTATAAATAACATTTGTAGATATGGTAATTTCAATAATGTTCGAATTATGCAAAAATTTCCATATTGTGAAAATTATGAAAATGTATTTAAAACATTTAACTTAACACCCGAAGAGATTGAATTTGTTGAAAATAATTATTGAAGTTTAAATACTTCAAAACCTTGATTGAAGAAATAATCCATACCCTTCTTAACACGGTCAAAATTATTTTCCCTATTTTCACTTTCACAAATAGGGAAATAATAACCTTTGTTTGTAGAGGTATTTATACATGCGAACCAAGTATCGCGATTCACTGAGCTCCAAGAAATAATTTTAGGATCCATTGGTTGACATTCATCCATTATATTTTTCACCGTTCCACTGCTAATATCAATAACAACCATATCATTAATACTATTTGGGAGGTTTCCAATAATTTTTAGTGACATATTTTTTTTTTGTGTATTATATTGAAGTTGATAATTGATTCAATTTTTTAAATTTCTCTGGTGGGAAACGGTTGATATCACAAAAACCTTTGAATTCTCAGCGATGTTATAAAAAAAATTAGTACAAATTATAGTACAAATTATATTACAATATATTAAGTTTTAATATGTAGGATCACAATTGTCACATAATTGGGGCATATGACCAGCAAAATCTTTAAACTTTTTTATTGCCACAGATTCATAAGCATGATATGTTTGACAAATGATTTCAACTTCTTCCCCTAATATTGTTTTTGTAATGGTTTCTCTTGGAAGTACCCATACATAAATTTCCCATTTTTCATCATTCAATAATCCCTGTTCAATAGTATTATATAAATGCGCATTCGTTACAGACATTTTACCACTTTTACCACGCTCTAATGTATGATGACCACATAAATAAGATCCAAATCTTTCTTTCATACTTTTTCTTGTTCCACCAAGTTTTACAACCTTATTGTCTCGCGTAAAAGCATAAACATATTCACCATCTTGGTTCCATATACCACTCACAGGAATAGCTTGTATAACAGTTTGTCTACATTGAATACCGATTTTATTACCTTTTTTAAAGACTTCACTATCCAGAACTATATCAGCACCCTTTGAAAATACATTTTTTGTTTCCGTATTAAAACTATCAATTGTTGTGTCCTCATTGTTTAAAATTTTAACCCATTTTTCTCTCGATTCTTTACCCGCCAAAAATTTTGGATGCATTTTGATTGCTCTTTTGAACATTTTTATTTGTTTAATTTTTATTTGTTTAATTTTTATTTGTTTAATTGTAATAAAAAATAATAATAAATTTTGCTTTCAATTTTTTATAATAATTTTAAAGGTCTTGGTAAACAATAATAAAAACAAAGTTTTTTCCAATAATTCTTTTACCAATTTATACATCTTTGTTCTACAAGTTTATTATGATATTTATATAATTTATGTGCTTTGATATTTTCACCAGCATAAATTGTATACCAAAATTCCAAAGTACTTTTATCATTGATATCTGTATAACATGGTGAAAATCTAAATAAGTTTTTTTCACTATTTAAACCCCAACCTCTGTTCCTTAAAATTTCTTCAGTAGAATAAACATGTTTATCACCTCTTATTGTTGTTAAGTATTTTCCAATATTTTCACCACTCAATTCTTTATTTCTTTTTCGGTGACCAGTACCTCCAAGAACATCTCTAATTTTTGCAATGTAAAATTCTTTTGCTATTTCTTGATCTTTAAATTTAATTATAATTGGTTCGTATTCCATTTTTATTGTTTTGAATTTTATAAAATCACCCTTTGTATACACATCTGGATTTTGAGCCTTCAAAGCCTCCATATCTTTGTTGAAATCAACTGCTTGGTTCCAAATAGTATCAGAGCATATTACTTTCATTTTATCTACAAAATCAACATGACCAGCCGATCTACCCATTAATTGTAACAATGTATTTAATTTTTTACCATGGTAATCCGCAATTATCATGTGTGTAAAATTAAACTCATTTGTATTTAATGTAATACCTCTTTCAATCGTTCTAAGTCCTGTAATTGCAATAGATGTATCTGGATATAGTTGGTTTAATTTTCTCAAAGTATCTCTTAACTCACCTTTTATTTCATGTTTAATATTGAAATCTTTAATTGTTATCGATTCCCCATTTGGAAATCTAAATTCTTTATGTTTACCATTATGAATAAGCGCTATAAAACCATGTGAATTAAATAATTCAACCATTTTAGCATGACTTTTTGTATTATTTTCAGCAGGTGCAAATATCACATTCCTTTTATCTAAATCGATATGATCAGTGTGATTCAAAATATAATTTATATATTCTATTGGATTTGTTGGTCTATTTGATACGCTACAATGATCATGATCTGTAATCCGACAATATGTTTGGTTCAAATGTATTCTATCAGGCATTTCTATTTTTTTGTCAATGTTTGACAATTCATTAATGTCATTCTTTCTTAAAGTTTCCCAAAATTCATCCAATGGTGTAGCGGTAATCCAAATAATATCCTGAATATATTTATAATTGGGTAATTTATTATTTAATTTAACAACTAAATTTAAATTACTTGTCTTATCAACCTCGTCAAATATTAAATTTGTAATAAAACGGATTCCGTCAACTCTAATATTTTTTTTTGTATACTCCAAAAGTTTTGGGATATCATGTGTAATTCTTTGAGGGTGACAACATAGAATTATAATATGAGGTAAATTCTTTATTAAAGATGTACTTAACGCAGCAATTAATGTATCAACTTTATTATAATTTGCATCCACTTTACTTGAAAATATCGCAATGTTCAATGTTCTATTAAATTTTTTACCAACACGTACTTTCCATTGTTCTGTCTCAGCAAGACTGTTGTTTGTTATAATAAGACATAAATTATGATCTTTGCTAGAGGCGGAATAATAATTACTGTAATAATTTTGCGCTGCAAATTTTAACGCCTTTTCTGTTTTCCCCCAAGAAAATTGCATCCTTTCCTGATTTAAATACATTGTTGTCTTTATTTCTGGTCTATCCATATCTATTTTCATATAATCAAATATATCTTCCATCTTTTTTACTCGAGATTCTCTTGCTTCAAGTTCTTTAATTCGTACACGAAGATTTTCCATTTCATCCATTGCTTTTTAATTATAATAAAAAAGCAAATTTTATTTTCAATTTTATTTATCGATTTTTTAATTAAATTTGAATTCAACTTTAATTAAATTATAAACGATAATAAAGAAACTATATAAATAAATATATAATGTTATCTAATTTAAAAAATAGTTATTCGGCTTATAAAATTTTAAACAACCTTACTGACAATGAAGTTCTAGATTTCTTGGATTCTTATGAATATTTCGGAACAGGAAATGAAACTACTAAACATTTAACTGATTATTATAGAGTAATACATCCACTCTGTACAATTAGTTCAGATGTTGAAAAGATGTATATTCCTCCAGCAATTGATAACACAAAATCGGTTTATAACAATCAACTTTTGTTTGAGAAAAAACTAGTTGAATATTGTAAAATTAAAGAAACAGATGTTCTATTTGATTTAGGTTGTGGATGTGGAAAAATTGCGCTTAATATAAATGAATTATCTGATGCGAAAGTTATTGGAGTAAATATAGATTCAGATCAAATTAAAAAAGGAAATGGTGTTATTTCAAACGCAAATAAAGCGGATAAAGTAACATTGACCGTGGATGATTTTAATAATTTACCTTTAAAATATGAAGATAATTCGTTCGATTATGTATATTGTATACAAGCATGTACTTATATGTTAGATAAAAAAAATATTTATAAAGAAGTTAATCGAATTTTGAAGAAAAATGGACGTTTTATACAATGTATGGTGGTGACAAAAGACGAATATTTTGAAGCCGAAAATTTAGAACACCAACGAATATTAAAAAAATCGATGGAGGTGATGGGAGGAGTTACAATTCATACAGATGCTGAAATTTTGAATATTCTAAACGAAGCTAATTTTACAAAAATTGAAATGTTAAATTGGAATTCATCTGAAGATACAGGAGCAATGATTATCCAACAGATTTATGATAAATATAAAAGAATTAGAGGATTTGTTAAAATGTTATGTCGAATGAGAATATTTTCTAGAAAAATGAATGTATTAATCGAACGTCTAATGGACGGGAGTGATGAATTAGTAATGGCGCATCAAATGAAAATTTTACAGATTAACCAATTATTTATTTCTACTAAATAAATTTGAAGATAATTTCACACTCTAAATAGGTACTAATTTTTCAACTTATTCGAATTCTAAACGAATTTTTTTCTTTAAATTAGATTCATTAATAAATGTAAATAATTTAAATTTTTCCTTTGCGAAATTGTCCTTATCTTCAATAGATACTATTTTATTTACCATCTTTATTTCTGGTAAATAAATCATATATTGGAATAATCCATCGTCCATTGTAGTTTTATCAAATATAAAACCATTGTATGTTTTTTTATTTTCCGTATTTTCATACATACATATTCTCAATAGTTCACAATTGTTTTGAACTTTTCGTATCGATTTCATTGTCTTATTTATGTACTCCAAGCTAGTATCACTTGTCCAATGTGATAAGAATGTATTTGAAGACTCATTGAAATTATTTAAATTCAAAACGGTTTGTAGAGTTAATATATTTAATAAATCTACCAATCTTCGAATTGGTGACGTTATATGTACATATGAATCTAATTCCAAAATCATATGTTCCTTTTTATCCTCTGCTTTAACATATCTTCCCCCAGAACTATTCCATTGTTTCAAAAATTTTTTAACATTTGTTTCAACGCCTTTTGGACATTCAAAACCAGGTTTCAAAGCAGCTGATCTAAAGATACCCACTTCTTTTTTTAATAAAGTTTGCGCAGATATATAATTCATATATATCATTAAATAAGATATTAGTTCATGACTTGTACTAATATTGTCAATGTACCTTTCTTTCCTATTTAGAATTCGTATAAAACCCAATAAATCCTTATAAACAGGTAACTCTAATAATTCTTTCGTTTCATATCTAAAATTACGTTTCACAATAATACAAGTATTTTTATATTCATAATTCAACAAATTATAATTTTTATCAAATTTTAAATCTAATGTAAAGGCGAATCGCGTTTGATTTTCTTGTAAAGAACATAATACATCGGATAATATATTCGGCAACATTGGTTTTTTCATATTTGGCAAGTAAATTGTGGATATTCTTTGAGAAAATGAACTCCATATATCCAATACATCCATCCAGAAGGACACGTTTGCTATATATATACTTAAAAATACATTGACCTTCGTTTCCTTATAACTGAAAGCATCATCAAAATCCTTCGCGTTTTCTGGATCTATTGAATATATTTCAACATCTCTTCTATCCTCTGGTTTATATTTTTGTATCATTAATTCGATTAAATCATCACTTGATTGTCTTTTTAGTTTTTGTAATGTCTCTTTTGTAAAAACCTTGTTAGATGCATATAAACTTTTACAATACAATTGGTATTCATAAAAAGTATCCAAATTAATAACTGAACCCAATACTTGATATATTTCGGCCATTGGATGCTTTTCATCCCAATTTTTAAATGTAAACACTACATATTTATTTACACATTTCTTATTAAAAATAATTTTATTATTGTATGGTACGAGAAATTCGGGCAAACATTTGTCATCAGGTATAATTTTATACAAAAATTTTCTTTTCTTTTTTCCATAAGTTCTTTTTGTATCCAAAACCAAAACACCAGGTATGTTTGACATTGATCGTACAGAAGAATGTACAATGATGATATTTTTATCTTTATCTATTTCAAAAATATCATCATTGAATAATTTATTTTTTACAACATTAATTTCAATATCACTTTCTTCTCCATTTGCATTTAATATTTTATACGATTTATATTCTCTATCATTTAATACTATTTTATATGTTGTCATTTTTTATGTTCCTAATTATTAATTTTTTTTTTCAATTTAATTTTGGTTTAGTTGTACACGATCTTTGTAAATACGTTATCTTCCATAACCCATCCTGTTTTTTTAATATTGACACACAAGTAGACATACTATTATTATCAATTCCTTTATAGTTAATTACAGAATGTACTGTATAATGTATATATGCCATATCTATTGAATTACTTATTTCTATTTTACCTATACTAACTAATTTATTGTGTTTAATTTCAATATCATCAGACATTAGCGTTCCAAACCATTCATCTTTGTTTAAATGATTTCCAGACGGTCTTATGATTGTAATATCATCATGCATTAAATCCAAAATACTTGTAAAATCTTTTTCCCCCATTAATCGTGTCATTTGTTGGATTATATCTCTAACTTCTAAAATGCTCATTATATTATATAATCTTTTTTTTTTAAATTAATTAATACACTTAATTTAAACCAAGGTTTATTTTCATTTGATTTCAACTCTTCAATTTTATCGAGTAATATTTGAATATAGATTTTCATAAATATGTAAATTTTTCATATAATATATTTATAATATATAGTATGCCTGAACCAGTTGATATGACTTTGTATAATAAAATTAAAAAAAAAGTAAAAAAAGATATACCAAAACATAGTGCGTATAGAAGTGGTATTATTGTACAAAAATATAAAAAGGGTTTTTCTAAAAAATATGGTAAAAAATCACCTTATAAAGGAAAAAAAACAAGTAAAAAAGGGTTGCGACGATGGTTTTTAGAAGATTGGAGAAATCAAGATGGTAAAGTGGGTTATCACAGTAAAAGTGATATTTATAGACCGATGAAAAGGATTACAAAAAAAACACCGATAACACATGGTGAATTAACAAAGAAAGAAAGGAAAAGGGCACGTAGAACAAAGAAAAAAAAGGGAAGAATATATAGATTTAGGACTAAAATAAAAAGAAGGAAATGGTCAAAAAAGTATAAAAAAAAAATTAACTGTAGAAAACCAAAAGGATTCTCTCAAAAACAATATTGTAAGTTTGGTAAAAAATATTAAGTTTATATATATATATATGAATATGAATCTGTTTTTATCAGCTATTTTATTGAATCTATTATTTATTGTTTCTGCTATTGGAAAAATTAAAAACTTTACAGGAACCGTGAAAAGTCTTAAAAATGTTTTTTGGATTAAAAATTTACCAAATTGGTTTTTTAATTTATCCATTATAGGTGTCATTATTTTATTATTAGCAGCACCTTCTATTATAATGTATTCTTTGTTCAATCCAAAATATAATATATATTCCAAAATTAGTTGTTATAGTATTATAGCATTTACAATAATGGCTACCTTATTATTTCATTTTCCAACTGACCCAAACCAAAGAATTAGTTTTATGAAAAATCTTTCAATAATAGGCGGATTTTTGGCTTTATCTATGCATTTTTGAATTGTCGCGAAACTATATTTATACCAATTATTATTAATAGTATACCAAATATTAATGAAAGATTTTTCATAAAACTAATTCTTTGGTTTGACTATGAAAAATTGAAATGTTTTACAAATTATATTTAATCTATAAAATCTTAAAATGAATCGTTACTCTAATAATCTAATCCATTGGAAAACCCGAAAAAATATTGGTAGCAGTAATTGTTATTCAGGAGATCAATATTGTGAAGAAATATACCAAAAATTAAGGGTAATTACAGAATTGGAAATTAAAATCAAGAAGTTAAAGAAAGAAGGTAATAAAGAAGATTTAATAAACAACAAGGAAGAAGTTCTTGTATTAAGAAAACAATATGAAATAGAAAAAAATTATAAAATTAAAAAATCTAGTTATGAAATGTTTCCAGATAATACATTAATCCATTGTCAATTGATTAGTAATGATGGGGATAAAATCAAAGAGGATGGTTCTAAGGGTAATGAATTGGTCTGGTGTAGAGTTTTGGATCAAAGATGTTTTTATAGTAATATTTTGTATGCTGTTATTCCTCTAGGAAAAACAGAAGTATATTCAACAAGAGCCTCTTTAACAAATTGGCCAAGACCAAATCCTGCTCCTCAAAGTTTTCTGTGTAATTGTAAAGTAGACGATAGTATAACTGGGCCACCAATTGTAGAAGGTATTAAATTATCAAATAATAACTTGAAAAATAAATTACAACAACGTTTACAGGCTGATGGTTTAACCAAAGAAACCTCTATGTTTATCACACAAGGTGTCTCTCATATGGATGATAATAATAGGGAAATCGCTAAGGTAATGGCAGATAAAGGTATGGACGAGGCTGTAAAAAGTATGTTCAAACACCCAACCGAAAAGGATTCGACGGGTAATCCAAGACAGCTGTCGTATGCAGAAATGAGAGGTTTTTATGGCTAAATTTCAATAATATTTTTAGCCAATATCTCCATTGTATCTATAAAAATTATTTTTTTTAATTCAGTTCTGTTATATTTTACAAATAAAGGAAGTTCTGTACAACCTAATATAAGATGGTTTATACCGTTTGACCTGAATTTATCTATGATTTTGTTCATCGTTTTAATTAAATTTGACTCTTCATCCATTTCTAATTTTAATAAAATTTCTTTTGAGGGTTCCTTGTTATAATATCCATATTGTGCACACAAAATAATACTATTTATATCTATTTTTAATTCTTTAAAACATATTATTTCATAGTTTTTTAATCTATCGTGGTAAAATCTCGAATTTATCGTTTGTTGTGTTGCTATTAAGCCTAGTTTTTTTATAGTTGGAAATCTGTATTTGACCCATTCACTTGTTATATCAATAATATTTATAATTTTAATACCCGATTTTTTTGACAAAAGATTCGAATATGTATTACATGGAATTGTAATTATAGTGCACCCTAATTTTTTTAAACTATTACACGATTTTAAAATAGACTCTTCAACCTCCGTATTAATATCCATGTTTTCATATAAATTATGAACTGTTTCGTTATCCTTATTTACAGTACCATCGTTTATTACAATTGTTCGTATGTATTTTCTTGTCTCTAAATTTTTGTTTATTTCTTCATTAACATAATATTGTAATTCTATTGCCGCATTGGATCCATGACCTCCAATTATACCCAAACATTTATTCATTATACATATTTAAACAATTTTTCTTTAATACATGGATATTAAATATTTATCCATCTAATATATTCTTCGGATACCTACGACCAATTACTGTTTCTTCACCAACATTTTCGTCTTCCTTAAAAAAAAAATAATATATTAAAACACTCGGAATTAATAATTCAAACAACATTATAATATACAATGAGTTTTTATTTCAAACAATATGTTATATAATATATATAATGAATAAAAAAATTATTACAATTACATCTTTAGCTATAAAACAATTAAAAAATATAGTAAAAAATGAAAATACGAAGGGTATTTTATTTAGTGTTAAAAGTGGTGGATGTAATGGATTCGAATATAAATTTGAAGGAGTAAATATCTTCAATAATAAAAAAAATTTAATTATTGAAGATGGATTATCTATCGAAGTTTGTGACACCAGTCTGTTTTTTTTATTAGGAACAACTATTGACTGGAATGAAGATATAATGGGACAAGGTTTTGTCTTTAATAATCCTATGGCACAAGCATCTTGTGGTTGTGGAACTTCTTTTTCACCAAACATTAAAAATTGAAAATAGATTGATATAACTTTTTATTTGAAAAAAACAAATGAACACATTAACCAAGGAATTACATGCGTTACCCGACGAATTATTCAACTATATTGTATGGTTATCTAGTGGTCCTATAAACTTGGATATTTACAATAAAAAAAAGGATATTAACGAAGAACTCGCGCATTATAAATCGATGAGAGATAAGTTCGATATAAATGGTGGTTGGGACATTTGTAATTGTAAAAAATATGGAAAGGATGGTATTTATTTGACGAGTGTAACGGATGATATACATCCAATCAATCTTTCATTTGCGTATCGTATTGGAGAAAGGAAAAAAAGAAAAATGATGGAATATTTTCGTAACATGATCCAAGTTTCAACTTTTGAAAAAGCGGGATTATTGGGATATTATAATAAAACATAGCTATATGAAATTTAATTTACTCGTTTTTTTATTATTAACATTGTTGATATATTTAGTATATTATGTATATTATTCAAAAACACGTGATGGGTTTGTGAATAAGAAACTTACTTTTATACCCAGTGAAAATTTCACAGGTGCCAAAATTGGATACATATTTAAGAACGATACCTCTGGTACGGGATATTATATAGATAAATTAAAATTGTAAATATATTATAAAACTAAATTATAATGGATTCGATTGAACCCAAACTTAAAATTTCGGCTTTTATGTTTTTCGTGAAATTAAACAAAGAAAAAATAAAAAAGGAATTAATCGCTGAAAAAATGCTTTCTGTGAATAAAATTGGTCGGCGTTTGGGAGAAGTTTGGAAAAATTTAGAAGAAAAAAATATATATACAGAATTAGCGGATAAAGATAGACAAAGATACAAAGACGAAATGAAAAAATTTAGAAAACTGTTACAACATGGGTATAAAATCAAAGGTTAAAATTTGGTTTTTAATATTTTTTTTTTACCTTGATAAACAATTAAACAATTCTTCGTATCAAAGATTTTTTTAATAATTGATCTTACTTTTTCTTTGGTAAGACCATTTATTTTTTTTATTTTTTCTTTCAATGTATATATTTTTTTATTTTTATCGTTTAGTTGATATAAATATTGGATTGCGTAAAAATTTCTAACAGATTCCACACTGTTTAAATTTTTTTGATATATTCGCATTTTGAATTTTCTTTTAGCTTGTAATAATTTATTGGTTGATATTAGTTTTTTTGAATATATTTTACATATTTCAAAAATTTTTTCTACTACTTTATTAACATTATTATCCAAAGTAGATACAATTATACTTACGACTGTTCCACACATATTTGTATTTGTATAACATTTTACACCATATACTAATTTTAATTTTCCTCTTAATACACTTAATAATAGAGATGTTAAATCCCCAGCAACAATAGAAGAAACTATATTTAAATATGGGTAATCTTCATTATTTATATAAATATCTAGGGGAAAAAATATTTCTATATCTGTATTTTTAGCGGTTTGTTCTTTAACATAAACAACCCTTTTTTTGTTTTGAAAACAAAGTTGTTTTTTTATAACAAATTTATGTTTTTCGTTTTTTTTTACATGTTTTGTTAAATTATCAAAGTTTTTTAGAACAACTTGGCGATCAATACCCGTACTTATTATAAATAACATATTCTTTTTAGTGTAAAAATTATTAAAATGTTCAATTAATTTCTTTTTTGTCAACAAATATAATACTTTTAATTGTTCTTCGACATCATCTGAATATCTCATACCAGTAACAGTATATAAATTTTTACTGACGGTGTCTTCTAATTTCCAGGAGGGTTTATTAAAATATTGATTTAACTCATTTTCAACCGCTTTTTTTTCTTTTTTTATTATAGATTCATCGAACCGTGGGTTCAATGTTATTTCAACGATATATTCTAACATTTTGTCGAAAAATGTCGACAAGCCTTTAATCCAGTATCGATTGGTTGATACATCTGTTGATGCGTTTGTTTCAACGCCATATTTTTCCCAAAACACGGAACATTTGCTTAATTTACATTTTTTCCAAGAAGCGGTTAAAATATGTTCTAATAAATGTGAAATCCCTGTGTTTTCTTTAGATTCAAAATAAAATCCTCCCAATAAAACACATTCAACCAAACTTATATTTGTTTTTCTGGGTAATATTAATAATTTGTATCCGTTGATTGTAATTATATCGGGGGCTTTTTTATAAAAACTTATTTGTTCGACTGTGTTCTTCAAAGTCTTATTTTTCCTTTTTAACTTAGTTTTTTGTGTTTTCGTCATATACATATAACAATATTATAGTTTTTTTGGCTAAATATATATTTTAATAATAATATATATATTTAATAAGATGATCAAATTAACTTGGGTTATTTTTGCATTAATATCATTAATTTGTGTTGTTTTTATTGATTTAACTAAAAAATATATTTTAGATAAAAATATAATTCGACCAAATGAATTAATTATTTATTCCGCTATATTTGCGGGGGTTCTTGGTATAGGACATTTTTTATTTGATAAAGAATGTAGACACGTTAATAAGATTGATAAAAAACCTTTAGTATGTATTATTTTACTTGGGTTCCTATCATATTTATTTAATATTTCTTTTATACATTCTCTTAATTTGGCACCTGACGCAAGTCTTACAGGTATGATTGTCTCATTAAATATTATATTTATTTATTTGGTTTCAAGTATCTTTTTTGAAAAATCACCTGATTTTAATTTTACAGTTTTCTTTGGACTACTTTTAATTATACTTGGTATAAATATTATAGCTAACAACTTTTGACTACAATAATCGATACTTTAATTAATATTGTTTTATAAATTTTTACATAGTTTAATTATCACTTTTATTTTAGATTGGTACATCTTTAAGAAAAGTTTATTAAGTCCATAGAGTACTTGGTTACTCATGATAAAGTTTGTAAGTCAGGTCTTTTACTTGGTTTGTCAGGTTTAATTTGTTGTTCGGTTTGTATTGGTTTGATGACGGGTTGTTCGGTTTGTATTGGTTTGATAACGGGTTGTATTGGTTTGATGATGGGTTTGATGGCGGGTTGATATGGTTGTATTGGTTTGATAACGGATTGATCGGGTACTGTTGACCCAGTCTTACTGAATTTAAATTTTTTCATTGAATTGTGTTTTATATTTTGTCTTTGAAGAAAGTGTAATATAATTTCTGGTAATATAGCTATATTATTCATATATGTTCGATATTTATAGGAACATATACTCGAAGCCTCTCCAAATTTAATACTGCACCACCAGTAAGCAGGTATAAAAATAATAGATCCTTTTTTAAGTTCGATATCTAAAATTTTTAAATCTCCAAGGTCATTGTGTACGTCTTGACACCAGACATTCGCATTAGATCTAAATTCAAAATTTTCGTAATCTTTAATTTGATTTAAAAACCTGGTATTACTTGGACAAAGTAATTTCATTTTTACAGTACCTTCAGTAACGTATAAATAGTTTCTATAGTTTATGTCATACCTTAATGGGGTTGTTGTATTTAAAGATCCGGATATAAAATCATAATAACTATTTGACATCATTGGTGGTTTCAAAATACCGTCTGTTTGATTTAATAATTTTAATAATCCAGATTCTTTTAAAAAATCGGTGTTATTTTCTGTAATAAAATCGTTGTTTTCCTTGTTTCTTAAAACACTTTTCGCGTTTTTTAAATCGAAAGGTAAATATACTTCAACTTCGTCATCGTCCTTTTCGTTTATATTTCTAATCTGTATATCAAGATTACCGTATTTTTTTGAAAGAAGGTCTAATCTAAAAATATTTAAGTTTTCATGTTCTAAATTAAAAACAATGGGTTGACCTAAGTTACAAATCTCCTCTATCTTGTCTCTAGAAGGATTGTCGATTGTATATACTTCTAAATCATTACTTGTTTTATAATGATGGAAAATGTGGATATAAAAAAATAATATTATTACAAATATGAATAAAGAAATAAAATAATACATTGATTAAAAATTTAAAAGAAAATTTTATTTCTTTTTTACCGTAATTAATCCTCCATTTTGGGAGCAATATAAAATCTAATATAATTTTTAGAATCTTCAAAACCTTCAACATCATCAAATGATTGGTGGAATCTCATGGGAGTGTCTTTTTTTAAATTAATAACAATAGAATTTGTTATTTTTGAAAATAAACACATGTTTTTAACATATTTCAAACTATAACTTTGCTCTGTTACACTATTTTCTTCAATTGCATACATTAATATTGAATCCTCTTTCATTACTATTGATAGTGAACCACATTCACTCTTTGAAGTTAATGCTATATTTTCATCGGTACATTTAATGGTAAATGTTTCGTCAAAAATCATGAGTTGATTAATATAATTTGTAATGCTATGTGAACAAATTTCAAGATCAGCATCATAAATAAGAGGTGGTATAATCAAACATTCTGCATCGATATCTATTAAAGGTAATTCAAAATATTTATTTACGTTTTTATTCCCACCTTCTAAAGAAATTTCTAATTTATCACAATCATTATAAACCAATTTCATAATTTGTTCACTGTCATCAATACAATGAATTACTTTATAAAATGTAGCACAATGAATACCTAATACATAAGGTTTGTCTGTACTAAATGTATTGAACCAATCTTTATTCAAATTTAATTCAAACAAACATACTTGTGCTGTATCCATACCTTGGATATATAAACCTTCTTCCTTTATGTGTATATTAACAGTGTCCATAAAAACGGGTAGATTTCTAAAAACATTTGCGAATTGGTCAAATTTTGATTTTTCAGTTATTTCAATATTCATTCTGTATAATTATATTAATTACATAAGTATTAATATAATTTTTTTCAATTTTATAATTTGTCTTTGACCAATAATTCAATATTTTCAAATTGAGAAGAAACCTTTAATTTATTTGCTTTTTCCTTCAAAGTTTTTTTCTTTTCTGTTTTTTCTGTTTTTTTTGTATTTACTGACAATAAATGTAATGATTGGGTTAATGCTTCCACTTTTTGTTCCAATTCTTGGATTGTGTCTATTAAAGGTAAAATTACATCGTTTTCATTTTGTTCTAGTTTATCAACAACATCATTTAATTGTGTACCAAATTTATTCAACCTTTGTTCGTGCCAACTCAAAACAGTCATTGGTTGAACCATGTTTTTTGGATCATTTTGACCCCCATCTTCGACATTTCCATCTTCGTTCACATCATTAATAATTGGACCTCGTCTCAATCTACTTAATCTATTACTTGCGGATGACATATATGAATATATTTTGACTTTTATTTTTTAATAATTACGCAAATATTCATTCTTTCATTTCCATTTCTATCCTTTTTTTACTTTTATAATTTATAACTTTTACATTGTCTAAACTATAATCACCTATTTGTTTTTGTTTTTCTTTTATGTCGATGGTTGGGAATTCTAAAGGTTTTCTTTTTATCTGTTCTTTTAAAGAATCAATATGTTCTTCATATATATGAGCATCGCCAATAAAATGAATAAACTTTTTAGCTTTTAAACCACAATGTTTTGCTAAAATATGTGTTAAAAAACTATAGGATGCAATATTAAATGGGATTCCTAAACCTACATCCCCACTTCTT
>MDTF01015654.1_pt1 | contig 16307 bp, 10 predicted proteins | sample 811191 | NCBI WGS metagenome assembly MDTF01 (sample SAMN05326649, study PRJNA326480) | marine metagenome | isolation source: seawater | place: Southern Ocean | collected 2011 | reverse complement strand
TTTGAAATGAGTTTTGATAGTGATGAATTGGACATGGAGTTGGATTTATCTGAGCCTAATTGGCCAAAAATCATTTATCCAAATGAATCTGATTACAACACAGCCAATGATTACAGAGGTTATCAATTCAATGATTTAACACGCTCTTCATCAGAAACAAAGGATGAAAATGTATCTCTAAAATTGAACTTTGAAATTCCTTATGCATTTAAGAATTCGAATGGAGTAATTAAGTTCGGTACTCGTATTCGCGACAAGCAAAAGTTTCGTGATAAAGACGCAGTAGTTTACGATAATTATTATCCGATTTTCTTACCGGGAGATCGTCAAATTTATTTGCAAGAAGGTCCAGATTTATCGTTGCAAACGGTGGCAGGCGATTACAATCCAACGCTGTTAGGAAGAGGGTACGAAATGGGGTTATCTCCAGATCCATCAAAGTCTAAAGATTTTGTAGAATACTATCGTCAGAATTTTAAGATAGCTGAGGCTGATACTAAGAATGATTCGTATGCTGAGGACTACACTGCCGAAGAAAACATCTATGCTTATTACGGAATGATCACACATCATTTTGGGAAATGGATGTTTTTGGGAGGTGCTCGATACGAAAGAACGGATGTGAAATACACAGGCAATGAAGTTGTTTTGTACAAAGGCAGATTCTTTGAATCTCTTGAAACTCGAACAATGGAGAAAACCTATGAGTTTCTGTTGCCTCAGTTTCATTTAAAGTATAGTTTGAATTCGAGAACAAACTTGAGAGCTGCAGTTACTTACACGTATTCGAGACCGAATTTTGAAGACATACTTCCATACCGTCAGGTTGAAGACATTGATGAAATCAAGTATGGAAACTCATCTTTAAAATTCCCTAAAGCATTAAATATCGATTTGATGGCTGAAACGTATGTAGCTAATAATGGAATGATATCGGCTGGTCTTTTTGCCAAACGTATCGACAACTTTATTTTCTACTACAAGAGGTTTGTTCACTTGGATAGTAACTTCAGTTCTGCCGGATTAACGGAGGTAACAATTGCTACAAATGGCGATTATGCTGATGTTGCAGGAGCGGAGGTGAATTTCAATTACAAGCTTACATTTTTACCAGCATTTTGGAAAAACTTTGGGATTTATTCGAATTACACATACACGTATTCCAATGCTAAAATTGCTGAACGTGTGCCTGTTGAGAGTTTAGATGAGGTTTTTATCTACAGTGGTTCAGATAATGGATTTATTTCCACCACTGATAACCAAGAGGAAATTCCTTTGCCAGGGCAGGCTGAGCATAGTATGAATTTTGCGGTTTTCTACGATTCTAAGAAGTTGTATGCTAAACTTTCAGCCAATTATCAATCGGCATTTTTATCTGAACTCGGTCAAGACAAATCATTTGATGTGTATTACGATCAATCATTCAGATTAGACTTTTCTGCAGACTACAAATTCACTGAAAACTTGCGTGTTTTTGCTCAGGTACTGAATCTAACTAACACACCACTTAGGTATTACATGGGAACTTCAGATTTAGTGAAGCAACAAGAATATTATTCTTGGTCAAGTCGCTTTGGAGTTCGATTCAATTTCTAACGTATTATTTAATTCAAATGCATTTAATTCATAAACTAAACATACTTGCTATCCTCGTTTTTACAGTAGCTTCTTGTCAGCCAAAAGTAGAGTGGAAGCCAAGTGTTGTAACAGAACAAGTTCCCCACGATACTGATGATCCAGCTATTTGGATAAATACCGAAAACCCAGATGAGAGTATCATTTTTGGAACGGATAAAGATACCGATGGTGGAATCTATGCTTTTGATCTTGAGGGAAAAATCATTCGTGAAAAATCAATATTAGGTGTGAAAAGACCTAATAATATTGATCTGGAAACGGGTGTTGTCATTCATGGAGTTGAAAGAGATATCATTGCTTTCACTGAGCGTGAAAAATCTCAAATTCGTGTCTTTTCTGTGCCAGATATGACACCACTAGATCAAGGTGGTTTTCCAGTTTTTGAAGGCGAGTCTGGGGAGTTTAATTTACCCATGGGGATATCTATTTACAAGAACCCAAAATCGGGAGAGACTTCCATCATCGTTGGTAGAAAAACAGGACCACAAGAAGAATATCTGTGGCAGTACGGATTAGAATCTGATTCTAATGGGGTTCACATAAAGCTCTTACGTAAATTCGGTACATTCAGCGGCATCAAAGAGATAGAAGCCATTGCTGTTGATGATGAATTGGGTTTCGTTTATTATTCGGATGAAGGTTACGGAGTGCGTAAATATCATGCAGATCCAAACGATTTAGGAAAACAAGTTAATGAGTTTGGCTTAGGCGAATTCAAAGATGATATCGAGGGAATTGGAATCTTAGCATTAAACGATGGCAAGGGATACATCTTTGTTTCTGATCAACAAGCTCAGGCCATTCGTATTTATACGCGTTCAACCAATCAGTTTGTGAAGTCAGTTACATATGCCGCTTTAGAAACGGATGGAGTAGAAGTAACCTCGAATACATTTAATGGAAAATACCCCAAAGGGATGTTGGTATCAATGAGTGACGATCACACTTTTCATTATTACCAATTGAAAGATTTGCACTTAGAATAAGGTGAATGTTTGAAGGAAAAAAGCCTCATTTTGAATTGTCAAAATGAGGCTTTAATATTCTATGTAAATTTCAATCAAGGCTCTCTGTATGCCATTGCATTGATGTGCATTCCGCCACCAACAGAAGCAAACATTACTAAATCACCAGAATGCAATTCATGATCTTCAAGCTTGCCTTTTTTGGCTCTATCGTATAGTGTTGGAATAGTTGCAACTGAACTATTGCCTAATTCATGTATGCTCATCGGCATGATGTGCTCAGGTAAATCACGTTGCTTATATAAACGATAAAAACGGTTGATGAATCCTTCGTCCATTTTCTCATTCGCCTGGTGTAAGAACACCTTTTTCAATTCAGAAACATCCGCATTTGTTTTATCAAATGTGGTTTTCATGGCGTCAGGTACATTCTTCATGGCGTATTCATAAATCTTACGTCCATGCATTTTAATGTAACGGATATTCGGATCAGACTCTGGTTTGTTTGATGGCCCCATATACAAATAGTAAGCCTCGTCATAAGTGTGAGTTAATGTATCGTGAGCCAAAACACCAATTTCTTTGTCTGATTCAACTGCTTCAACAATTGAAGCTCCAGCTCCATCTGCAAAAATCATACTGTCTCTATCATTTGGATCGAGAACTCGAGAAAGTGTTTCTGTACCAATTACTAAAACACGTTTCAACATTCCAGCCTGAATGAATTGGTGAGCCATAATGACTCCTTGCAACCAACCCGGACATCCGAATAAAATATCATAAGCCACACAATGTGGGTTTTTGATTTTTAATTCATGCTTGATTCGAGCCGCTAACGATGGAAGAATATCCGTTTGAAAAGTTCCTTTGATAACATCGCCAAAATTATGTGCAACAATAATTTGGTCGATTGTTTCAGGATCAATTCCAGCGTCTTCTATGGCAATTTTTGCAGCTTTTGCTCCAATGCAAGAGGCGTTATTATCGCTGTCTGCGTAACGCCTTTCTTGAATACCTGTTATTGATTTAAACTTATCAGTGATGGTTTTTCCTTCACCTTCAATGGCTGTTCCATCTTTGTCGTAAAACTCATGCGATTCAAACTCGGTGTTCGAAACTGCATTTTTGGGGATATAGCTACCGGTTCCAGTAATAACGGTTCTGATCATAATGCTTGTATAACTAACTCTAAACTATTTAGCGACTCCAGTAGTAGGTTGCTGTGATGAAGCAGCTTGTTGTTGCTTCTGTTGTTCATACATCAAATATTGTCCGTATTTGGTGTATTGATTACTACCAAAGAAAAGAAGAGTTCCCAACATAGAAGGTACTTTTTGATAACCTTTTATTATATATTGTCGGTTAAAGTTTTCATCTAGTAATACAAACGATGGGTATGACATTTGATTGTCTAGCAGTGATCTGGCAAGAGTGTGCACACTGCGTTTAGTCTCGGGATTAGGATTGATGAATAAATGATTGTTGAATTGGATGGAGTCTTTCATCTCAGCATCAAGTTTCACAGCGTAGAAAAACTCATTCATTGCGTTGGCAACAGCAGGATCAACAAATGTTGAAGCATCCATTTTTTTACACCAACCACACCAATCGGTGTACACATCAATAAATATCTTTTTAGGATTTTCTTTGTGCAATTTGACAGCTTCATTCCAGCTTAACCATTCGATTTTAGCCTGAGAAAATCCACCAATAGAAAACAATAAGAAAAGTGTAAGCGTAATAGCCTTCATCTATAATTCTGATTTAAAATTTTGCTGATAAGTTTCCCAATTTCCATCGATATATTCTTCATCCACAACGAAGTGTAATATCGGTTCTAATTGGTTGGCTTTTAAATAGCCCTGAATAGGAGTAATGATGTCTAACGATTCGTTTAAGAAAACAAGAGTTGGGTATGCAACACGCCCATTAACGTTAGCAATCCCGTAGGTAAAATCATGGGTTCCATTTCTTCCGCGTCTGTTTGGATCATAGTTCTTATTTTCAAAAGTGTGTCCTTTAAAAACAACAGGATCTGGTCCTTCAGCATCAAATTTTACAGCGTAGTAATTCTCATTTATGTACTTGATGATACCTGGAGTTTTAAAAGTGCTATTCATCATCATTTTACATGGTCCACACCAGTGTGTGTACACATCAATCATGATTTTGCGAGGCTCTTTTTTAATGGCCTCTTGAGCTTCTTCAACAGTCATCCATTGAATAGCTTCTTGTGCTGAAAGCGTGCTTGAAAATAAGGTAAATGCGAAACTTAAAACGGTAAAAAATTTAGTCATGCTTTCGAAATTACGACTATAATGCAAAAAGGCAGGATCAAATCCTGCCTTTTTGCTTAAATACCTGTTAAACGGTATGTTTCATTTTATTTAATGAATTCCATTCATCCATTTGCGTAGTGTAGGAACCAAAACGAATAAAAGTAAAGCGGCACCACCTACTACAAAGATTCCCCAAGTTAAATAGGTTGAAGAATATACGTCTAATGTTTCAGAAAGTGTGGCATTTTCACTGATGTCTTCACTCGCTGTTAATTCACCAATTTTTCCTGCCATTTTATTGGCAAGTGCAATGGATAAGAACCAAGCTCCCATTACGAAACCAACAGCTTTTTTGGGGCTTAATTTGGTAATCATAGATAATCCAACTGGAGATAAACTCAATTCACCAGTTGAATGGAACAAATACATGAATACCAAGAAAACTACAGGAACTAATCCATCAGTTGCAAAGAATTTAGATCCAACCACGATTACTCCAAAACCCAAGGCCAATTGAGCCAAGCCCAATACAAATTTCATTGGAGTAGTAGGCTCTTTTTTACTCGCTCTCAATTTCACCCACATAATGGAGAAAACAGGAGCCAGAGTCATGATGAAAAATGCGTTGAAAAACTGGAAGATTGAAGCTGGAATTTCCGATCCCAAAACAACACGATCAACATTCGTATCAGTAAATAATGTGATTGAACCACCTGCTTGTTCAAATAAAGCCCAGAACACTGCGTGGAATAAGAATAATACCATTACAACCCACAGTCGTTCTTTAGATTCTTTGGTGTCTTGCTTCAGAGACATCGCAAACAACACTCCTAAAATCCCAATACTTAATATGATTAATGCAAGCGTTACTGCATCACTCAAATTCAAGAACAATGAAACTATTGGTATTCCAACAAGAGTAACTACGTATGTTAACCACTGGTTGCGTTTTGTTTTAGCATCTTGAACTAGCTCAAAGTTTTCGGCATCTTTTTCTAAAGCAGCCATTCTATCGGCTTTGGTACCATGAAGAAGTTTGATGTCTTCTTCTTCAATTACTTCGGGGAAATTCTCAACGCTGCTAGGGTTAATCCCTTTTTTACCAAAAACTGTTGGTCCAGCTAACCAGAAAACAAGCAGTCCGAGTAACATACCGATACCAGCTAAACCAAATCCGTAATGCCAGCTAATTTGCTCACCAACATAACCACATGTTACAATAGCTAACAATGAACCTATGTTAACACCCATGTAGAAAATGGTAAAAGCACCATCTTTTCTACTGTCATTAAGTCCGTAGAAATTGCCTAAGAAACTAGAAATATTTGGTTTAAAGAACCCATTACCCACAATAATAAAAGACAACGAAAGGAAGAATAAATTCATATTCCCAGGGAATACCATCCCTTCTAAAGCCAAAGCAAAGTGACCAGCTGTCATTAACAAACCACCAAAGATTACGGCTTTTCTAAACCCTAATACTTTATCGGCCAATATCCCACCAATAATTGGTGTTAGATAAACCATAGATGTATATGAGCCATAGATACCTAATGCTTGTGCTTTGGCTTCGCCCTCGGCCAAGGCTGCAAAAAGTTCTTTGGCCATGTATAAAGTAAGCAAAGCACGCATTCCGTAGTAAGAAAAGCGTTCCCACATCTCAGCAAAGAAGAGAACGAATAAAGCTCTCGGGTGAGTTTTTCTATTGCTGTAAATGATAAAAGGAATCCACACGAGCACAAAAGCCCATGCCACAATCATGATCCAAAAACCAATATCCATGTGATTCGATTATATAAGTGTGTATTATGCTTCAGTATCAGCTATTTCAAAGCCTTCTTGTTCCTCATGGTGAGAATCTTTAAAGTCTTCAGCACCATGTGTTAGACGTTTTAGTGGTTTTAGTATAGCAATAACTAGAAGTCCAAAAATGGTACAGAAAATAGCAATACCAGTAAAGATTTCTAATTCTCCAGCACTTTGAGACCACTCACCTAAAAGACCTGCAACTTTATTACCTAATCCAGTTGCTGCAAAATAAGCACCCATCATTAATGAGGCATATTTCAACGGAGCTAATTTGGTAATAAACGATAGAGCTACAGGAGAAGCACACAACTCACCAATAGTGTGGAATAAGTATGCTAATACCAACCAATACATAGCAGAACTACCTTCAGCTTCATATTGTAAAGAAGCAGCAGTCATGAATAAGAATCCCCATCCCATGATGATGATGCCTAAAGCCATTTTTAGGATAGAAGAAGACTCTTTACCTTTTTTCTTCCACCAGTACCAGAACCCAGCGATTGGAGTACCCAATGTGATGATGAAAAATGCATTAACAGACTGGAACCAAGATGCAGGAATGGTGTAATCGAACATTCCCAAGAATCGATTTGTCTTTTGCTCAGCGTAGATATTCATCAATCCGCCAGCTTGCTCAAAAGCTCCCCAGAATACGATAATCATTAAGAATGAAATCAACATTACTTTGATTCTGTCTTTTTCAACAGTGCTTAACGGTTTTTCTTTAGCTGCTTGCTCAGCAGGACTCAACCCCGAGGTTGCTTCACCAATACCTTTCAAATACGGTTGCCCCAACATGAATACCACTTGACCTAAAATCATTCCTAGTCCAGCTAAACCAAAACCATAGTGCCACCCATATTCATCGGCAACATAACCAACGATTAGGGCTGATAAAAATGCACCAACGTTAATTCCGATATAGAAAATGGTAAACCCTTTATCTCTTCTTTCGTCACCTGCCGGGTATAATCCACCTACCATTGTAGATATGTTTGGTTTTAAACCACCAACACCTAAAACAATTAACCCCAAGCCAGCATAAAAAGCAGCTAAGCTTTCAAATGCTAAAACAATGTGTCCGGCACAAAGCAATAGACCACCAACCATTACTGTTTTTTTCTGACCTAAGAATTTATCGGCAACAATACCACCTGGAATTGACATCAAGTATACCAACATGGTGTAGGTTCCGTAAAGAGACATTGCATCTCCTTCAGCCCAGCCTAAACCAGGATTATCTCCAGTTGCTGAAGTGATGATGTATAATACCAAGATGGCACGCATTCCATAGTAAGAGAAGCGTTCCCATAGTTCAGTGAAAAATAAAATGTATAAGCCTACCGGATGACCGAAAAGCTCTTTTCTTTCAATGGCGCTTGAATCTAATGTTTGAGACATATTGAATTGAATAGATTTCGAATGAGGTTTGCAATTTAATTAAATAGTTGACTTATAGGTTTTCTAGTAACCAGTTCGTCATTTTACTGTAGATGTGTAAGCGTGTATTTCCTCCGTATATTCCATGATTTCTATCTGGATACATAAAGAAGTCAAAGTCTTTGTTTGCTTTAATTAAAGCGTTCACCATTTCGGCTGAATTTTGGAAATGTACGTTATCATCGGCATTTCCATGAATAAGCAAGTAGTTGCCTTCTAGTTCATCAGCAAAATTTAATGGTGAGTTGTCATCATAACCAGATGCGTTTTCTTGAGGTGTACGCATATATCTTTCGGTGTAGATGTTGTCGTAAAATCTCCAAGTGGTAACAGGAGCAACCGCAATTGCAGCGTTGAAAAATTCATTTCCTTTTGTAATAGCTAATGATGACATATATCCACCATAGCTCCATCCCCAGATACCAATTCTATTAGCGTCCACGTATGTTTGCTCCTTTAAATAAGCTGAGGTTTTTTTGTAATCTTCTAATTCAAGGTTACCTAAGTTTTGGTAGGTCATTTTTTTGAAATCGACACCTCTAGCACCAGTTCCTCTATTGTCTACTGAAACTACGATGTATCCTTGCTCTGTTAAAAGCTGATGCCACATATAGTTAGAGCCACCCCAACGATCAACAACTTGTTGAGATCCTGGTCCACCGTAAATAGCTACTAAAACTGGGTATTTCTTTGTAGCATCAAAATTGGCAGGCTTCATCATCCATGCATTCAAATCATAACCATCTAATGGAATTGAAAAGAATTCTTTGGTTGATTTTGATTTTAAATCAGACAGAGTGGCTTTAAGCTGTTCGTTGTTTTTCAACTCGCGAATAACCTTGCCTTTTGCATCCATCAATGTGATGTTGCCAGGATCATTTGCGGAGCTAAAGTTGTTGATGAAGTATTTCATTCCAGTTGAAAACTCAGCATCGTTCCAACCATCATTGTTGGTTAGTTTTTGCTTTCCGCCACCATTCAATTTAATGCGGTAAATGCTTCTTTTCATTGGAGATTCTTCAGCACTTTGGAAATAAGCGTAGCTTTTTCCATCTGTCCCGTAGAAAGAAGTCACATCCCAGTTTCCTTTAGTGATTTGCTGAGAAGTTCCTTTTTGAATGTCTATTGCATAAATGTGATTGAATCCAGATTTTTCACTGGTGATATACAGTTTATTTCCTAGTTGCTCCCATCCATCAACTACTTCAATGTAGGTTTCGCTTTTCTCTTCGTAAACTGTTTTAGTTTCATCGGATAAAACGTTTGATAAAGTCATCTTCAAATGACTTTGATGACGGTTTAATTCCTGAAAAAGAATTTGTTCGCTATCAACCCACTTAAAACGAGGGATATATTCAAATGTATCTTCAGAATCATTTACCTCTGCTATTGTTTTATCATCGTTACTTTCTAGTGAAAACACGTTTAAAGTTACAATGCTGTTAGCTTCTCCAGCCTTTGGATATTTGTACTTATACGTTTCAGGGTAAAGTTGTTCTTGGTAAAATGGAAAACTGAATTCTTTTACTTCAGATTCTTGGAATTTAAGGTAAGCAATGTGATTGCTATTTGGAGACCATTCAAATCCTTGAACTAAAGCAAATTCTTCTTCATAAACCCAATCTGTTGCTCCATTGATGATTACATTTTTCTGACCATCTACAGTAATTTGGAATTCTTCGCCTGTAGCTAGATTAGAGTAATATAGGTTGTTGTCTTTTACATAAGCTAAATATTTTCCGTTTGGAGAAAATGTTGGATACATGATTTTATCTCCACCAGCAACCTCAGTAAGTTTTTTGTCTTCTAAAGAATATATATGAACAATTTCTCTGGTACTGTATCTGTAGATACTCTCCAAATCACTCATAAGCATTAATTGAGTTTCATCAGAGTTGAATGCATAATCAGAGATGTGAAAGGTTGGTTGAGCGTCTGTAGAATTGAAGATGTCAGCAACAACTTCGCCTGTTGCATAAGCGGACTTATAGATTGCAACGCCACCTTTTACTCGGTTCATGGTGGTGTAATGCTCACCATCGTTCATTGATCGAAGACCGTAAACATAGTCTGATCGGTATCTGCCGTTTTGCCAGATATCTTCGTTGGTGATGGATTGTGCAATGGAGAAAAATGAGAGTAATGGAAGTAGAGCGGTTAAAGCTAAAGTCTTAATTCGCATATTGAAGTTTTTTACCAAACGTGGCCGAATATACAAACTATCCGCAGAGATTGGGCATCAATTTAATGAGATACTTTGAACAATGGATCCAGATTAATCTTGATCTGAATAGGTTTTCCAGATAGCAGTTTTTAGCTCCATGCCTTCTTTTAACACCGCATCTGCTTCAATTCCATTGATGATGGCAACTTGATGCAAAGGCAAAGCACTTTTGGTTCTCTGAATAAAATCAACAAAAGATTCATTTTCTAACACTTTAAAAACCTGCTGTTCTTTAGTGACAATCTCTTTTTTGTCTTTTTCAGATAACTGAGCTAGTGAGGTGATAGAATTCCAAATGGATTCGCTTTTATTGTCTGCTGATAAACCGGCCAACTGAAGTACATATCCTTCAACTTGCCACCAGAAAAAATGCATTTTTATTGTTCCGTGCTCCGTGTCTGTTTGGTATTTAAGGTAATACCCGTCTCGTCCATCTAATTTTACTAACTGCGATTTGGATGGTTCATATTTCTTGGATTTATAAACCAGTTCTTGAGTTTTTCTTCCCCATTCTTTAGGCTCAAGACTATCGCTAACCACTTGAAGTTTAATCTGCTCCAATTGATTTTTAGAAGAGCTAAATAGGAAAGTAGGAGTATTGACTGTTTTCCAATTGTTTGGAAAGCTGATTTTGAAATTTAAGCTTGGATGCAAGAAAACAGAATCGATAAGGATTCCGCTTTCTGGGTTGGTGTCAAATGGCATTCCAGCGTACAAATGAATGTAATCGGAATGTGTTAAATAAGGTTTGGAAACTTTGGATGTGTCGAGTCTCCCGTTTTGAATTAAGCCTTTTAAATTGGATACTCTGTTTGGAGTGTAAGGGTGGGTATCGAAATAGGAGAACTCCATGTTTTTTCCTTCAATAAAAGTTACTTCATTGTGAAGTCGGTTTAAAACAGCGGGCATTGCTTTAGGGTTGTAACCAGCTGAAACAGCTAGCGCAGTACCTAATTCATCAGCCTCTGTTTCATGTACTCGGCTGTAAGAACTCAATATTAAACCCGAAGTAATAGATGCTGGAGCGCCTATAATATTACCGATAGTTTCACCTGCAACGCTACCAACAACGGCACCCGGAATTTGAAGAATAGATGGAATGACACTCTTTTTAGATTGTTGTATCGAGTGTCTTTTGTGAACGTGCATGATCTCATGCCCTAAGATGCAAGCCAATTCATCTTCGGTGTTGGTAAGAGCCAAAATCCCTCTTGAAACAAAAATATATCCAGCAGGAAGAGCAAATGCATTTGGCTCAGCCATATCAAGAACGTAGAAACGATATTGAAAAGGCTGTTCACCTAGTTTACTTACCAGTCTTTGACCAACTTTTGAAACGTATTTCTGTAAGTTCTCATCCTCATAAAGACCAATCATTTGTTGAACCTGTAGCAAACCTGCTTGCCCCATAGATTGATCTAACTTCAAGTTTTGGGCTTGGAGTTGGTTGATATTGAGGAATGTAAAAGCTAAAGAAAGCACAAGTAGAATTCGAGTCATGACGTTTGATTTCACAACCAAAATAGCAAGATAAATTGGGTTAGCTTGTACTTTCTCTGTACAGATAAATGTTGACCTTGTTAATTCAGATCACTTCTCATCAACCTCATTTAAAAATTGAGTAAGAGCGTCTTTTTTAACGTGAGGCATAACCACAATTTTCCACCATTTTGGCTCTGAGGTATAGCTATCAGCTACCAAGCGATATTTCTTACAAACATCAGCTGGTAAACCTTTAGATTTCATGGTAACGATATTCATATCTGGATTTCGGAAATACTCAATTCCTCGATAATCCAATTCGGCACAAAACCAATTGGTTAAAACTTGTAATGAGTCGATGTTGTGTTGCCATCCATGTGGGCCATGCGTTTGCAAAATCATCCAAATTGAAATGGCGTTGGCACCGCTTCGGCTACCACAGATGGTGTAATCTAAACCTTGTACATACTGAGCTTCTTCGGTTGTAGCATATTTCATCCACTCTTTGCGAATCAAGAACATTCCCGTTCCGTAAGGAGCCATTAACATTTTATGAGCATCCAAGGTAATTGAAGTGATTTCTGGATTGCTGAAATCCAACTCGTTATCTGAACTTGTGAATGGATAAATAAAACCACCAAAAGCACCATCTGCATGGACTTTGTATGTCAAATTCAACTCTTTGAAAACAGCGGTGTTTGCATCAATATTATCAACTGATCCAAACATGGTTGTACTCATGTTTTGAACTAAAATGAAATATTTGATACCATCGTTTTGAGCTTGAGTTAACTCTTTTTTAAGTGTCTCTGCTTCAATTTGACGTGTATCTTCATTGACATCAACAGCAATAGATTTGATGTTGAGTAAGTTGGCACCTTTTGGCATGCTGTAGTGACTGTCTTCACTGTAAACTACAGCAATCTCGTTGTGCTTGGCTTTGTGTTCTAGGATGTAGTAATTGCGGTAAATCCACATGGCTTGTATGTTGGCTTCAGTTCCGCCAGGAGCAACATAGCCATCAATTGAGTTTTTTGGTGCTCTAAGAATATCTTCAGACACCATTTTGATCAACTCAATTTCAATCTGCTGAGTTCCGCGAAATAAATCTTCAGATCCGTCTTCGGTTAACGTGTGGCAACCGATGTGATTTGGGTTGTTGATGAGTGTGTTGAGGTAGGGTGCGTCATCGCGTAAAAAAGGGGCTTCGCGATAAAATTGTTCGGTGTCGAGGTATGTTCCAGGAATCCCCAAAATGGTATCAGAATCGTAATTGCGATTTTGATTTAAAGCTTCTAAAATTCTTTCGGTGATTTTGTTCTTGGAGAGTTTTTTCCAGTACATGAAATTCAATTTTAGAGGAGGAGAGGGAGTTTTTTTGTTCCGTTTTTCGGGCTGCAAAAGTAAAAAAGGTTCGGCTAAAAACTAACCGAACCCTTTATATTACCTATATGTTATAACTCTTTATTCTTCTGGTTTTTCAGCTTGATCAGAATAAGCAGGAAGCGAAGTGTATTTCATGTTGTAGAACACGAAAGCCAGTTGATCTGCATATTCTTGAATAATCATGTCTGTTGGTTTACCTGCACCGTGACCAGCATTTACGTTAATTCTTGTAAGGACTGGATTTTCACCCTTTTGAGCTGCTTGTAAAGCAGACGTGAATTTATGCGAATGTGAAGGAACCACACGATCGTCATGATCGCCAGTAGAAACCATTGTTGCTGGGTATTCTGTTCCAGGTTTTACATTGTGAACTGGTGAGTAACCCAATAAATAGTTGAACATTTCTTCGCTTTGTTCAGATGTTCCGTAGTCGTAAGCCCATCCAGCTCCAGCTGTAAATGTATGGTAACGCAACATGTCTAAAACACCAACTGCTGGTAATGCTACAGCCATTAAATCTGGACGTTGCGTCATTGTTGCACCAACTAATAATCCGCCATTAGATCCACCTTGAATAGCTAAATAATCGCTAGAAGTATATTTCTCTTGAATCAAAAACTCAGCAGCAGCAATGAAATCATCAAATACGTTTTGTTTTTTCATTTGCGTTCCAGCGTTGTGCCAAGCTTCACCGTATTCACCACCACCGCGTAAATTAGCAACAGCAAAGACTCCACCGTTTTCTAATAATGGAAGTCTTGTTACTGAGAAGTAAGGTGTAAGGCTGATGTTGAAACCACCATATCCGTATAAAATTGTTGGATTTTTACCATCAAGCTTAATTCCCTTTTTATACGTGATAATCATCGGGATTTTTGTTCCGTCTTTCGATGTATAGAACACTTGCTTCGATTCATACTGAGATGGATCAAAATCAATTTGAGGAGCGAAATATTCGGTAGATTCACCACTTTCTACATCGTAACTGAAGATAGTGCTTGGGTACGTGTAGCTTGTGAATGAGTAATACAATGTTGTTTCTTCTGGTTTGCCACCAAATCCAGAAGCCGTTCCAACTCCTGGTAGAGTTACTTCGCGCACCTGTGAACCATCTTTTTGGTATTGGATGATTTGAGTTGTAGCATCTTTTAAGTAATGCGCGAAAAAGTATTTGCCACCTCTGGTTACGCTCAATGGTTTTTCGTTTTCAGCAATAACTTCTGTCCAATTATCAGTTGTAGGCTTATTGATATCCACTTTCATCAAGCGGTTGTTTGGTGCATTCAAGTTGGTTACTACGTAAAAACCATCTTCAACAGCATCAACCACATCGTGTGTGTTTTCAAATCCAGTAGCAACAGGTTCAATTTTTCCATCAGGAAGTTTCTGAACGTACAACTCGTTTCCGGTTGTGCTAACTGCTGCAGTAATGAACAAGTATTTTTGATTGTTTGAAACGTAACCACTTATGTATCTGCGCGGAGTTTTAGAACCTCCGAAAATCAGTTTATCACTTGCTTGTGGAGTGCCTAATTTGTGATAGAACAATTGGTGTTCTTGTGTTTTAGCGCTTAACTCGCTTCCTTCAGGTTTTGGATAGCTGCTGTAGTAGAAACCTTCGTTTCCGTACCAGCTTAATCCAGAGAATTTGATGTCGATAAGCGTATCTTCTAAAACTTCTTTCGTTTCAGCGTCAATGATAATTACCTTACGCCAATCTGATCCGCCTTCAGAGATTTGGTAAGCACACAAGCTACCATCTTTGGTGAAGCTAACTCCAGCTAGAGAAGTTGTTCCATCTGCTGAAAAAGTATTTGGGTCTAAGAAAACTTCTGCATCAGAGCCTTCTTTTTTGCGGTACATAACCGATTGATTTTGTAATCCATCGTTTTTGTTGAAATATTCCCATCCACCTTCCTTAGATGGTGCACTACGTTTTTCGTAATTCCACACTTTTTTAAGATGAGCCGCTATATCGTCTCTGTAGGGAATTTGATCGAGGTAACCGAAAGTCACTTTATTTTGAGCTTCAACCCATGCTTTGGTTTCTTCAGACATATCATCTTCTAACCAACGGTAAGGATCTGCTACATCGTGACCAAAATAGGTGTCAACGGTATCCACTTTTTTAGTTTCCGTGTAAGTAACCGGTATTTGTTTCCAAGCCATTTCAGATTTCTTTTCTGCTTCTTGCGAACCACATGAAGCCATCATTCCAACTAACGGAACAATTGCGAGGAGTGTTTTTTTCATTTTGATGTTTTTATCGATGAGGTTTAGCGAAGATAATAAACTAGTTTGCCTTGTGACTTACCGTTAATAACAAAGCTTGAAAGTTGACTAAAATGCAACTCGTGTTTATTCTGTGTTAAGCGCTTGCTAAGCAAGTATTAAACTGCTTTACTTGTGTGTTGGTTCAAAATTTCATTTTAATTATTGTTTACATTTGTTTACATATATTAAACTAAATCATAAAAAATGGTGAAGCTAGTAGTACTGGACATGGCAGGTACAACAGTTAAGGATGATCATGAGGTGGAAAAGTGCTTCAAAGAAGCTTGTGTCTTAACGGGGTTAGAGCTGTCTGACGAAGAGATCTTAGCTGCTCAAGGATGGTCTAAAAGGTTTGTTTTTGAACATTTTTGGAAAAAGAAAATAGGTGATAATCAAGGGGAGTTAACTCTTGCAGTAGATAAATCATATAACGTATTTAAAGAGGTATTAGAAGGGTATTACTCTCAGAAAAATGTGTTGCCAACCGAAGGTGCAATTGAAACATTTAATTTTCTCAAAGAGCATGATATCAAGTGTGTTTTAACAACTGGTTTCTACAGAAAAATAACGGATATTATATTAGAAAAACTAGGTTGGTTAGAAGGCTTGGATGAAAACTATGTAGGCGGTAAAGATAGCTTGATAAGCATGTCAATATCTAGTGACGATGTTGAAAACGGTAGACCAAACCCTGATATGATTCACAAAGCTATGAGGCAGTTTGGAATTGATAATGCAAAAGAGGTAATCAAAATTGGTGATACTCCTTCTGATATTCAGGCCGGTAAAGCAGCTAATTGTTTGATGTCT
>MDTF01012306.1_pt1 | contig 16307 bp, 16 predicted proteins | sample 811191 | NCBI WGS metagenome assembly MDTF01 (sample SAMN05326649, study PRJNA326480) | marine metagenome | isolation source: seawater | place: Southern Ocean | collected 2011 | reverse complement strand
GCTGAAGAGACTGCTCCTGAAGTGAAAGCTGAAGAGACTGCTCCTGAAGTGAAAGCTGAAGAGACTGCTCCTGAAGTGAAAAATGAACAAGAATAACAACTTGACATGGAAGGATACTTCCAACTAGGCTACATTCGTAAAAAACACGGTTTCAAAGGGGATGTAGTTCTCCATTTAGAATCTGATCATCCAGAGCGTTATGCGTCTCTGGATGTTCTTTTTATGGAAGATTCCGACTCACCTATTCCCTTTTTTATATCCTCTATGAGGACCCACAAAAAAGATGAATATATTCTAAAACTAGAAGGTGTTTCAACAGAAGATGAGGCGTCTAGACTAGTTGGTCAGGGTATGTTTTTACCTGAAGAAATCTTACCAGAACTAAATCCCGATCAGTTTTATTATCATGAAATTATTGGATATAAGGCTTTTGACGATTCCTTTGAAGGAGAAATGAAAGTAATAGATGTTTTAGATAGACCTAGCCAGCCTTTAATCAGCTTATCGCACCCTGGAAAAGAAAACCCTATACTAATTCCTTTGGTTGAGGGCTTTTGGAAGAGTATTGACAAAAAATCACAATCTATCTATCTCAGCGCTCCTCGGGAGCTATATGAACTTTAGCTCTCTACTTCAGTAACTCTCTCGTCAAAGCGTATCCCCCACTCTGAGAGCTCCTTAAGTATCGGCTGATAAAGTTCTTTTCTCATCGGCAATAATACTCCACGGGATTTTATCTTATCCAAAGCGACTAGTCGTGTCGCTATACCAACGGGAAGGCCGACAGTAAATGCCATGGCAGTATCTTCAATGGTTTTACCCTTGACGACCATAGACGATTCTAAACGGTACTTGGTATTGTCTTTTTTGAAATAGATTCTGTGCCACATCACAAGCATGTCAACATCACCTTTACCCATAGTCCATTTTTTTTCGAGCATATGCTGAAGAATTTGGGCCGGAGTACCTCGTTCGAGACCTACTTTTTCATCACTCAAAATATTTATATCATTCAGCATATTCATGATTTCAGAATCCTGAGGAATTTGTAAATAGTGCATCAATTTTAGTTCTACACTATCAGTCTTGTGATATGCTAAAAAGCAATTTATAAAACTTCTATGAGTCATTCCTAAGACGTTATCCATTTCATAAGAATCATCTGTCGCTCCTAGTTTTACAAAAACATCCCATGCCCTGCAAAAACCTGGTCGACGTAGCGTACCTCTGTACATTGTAGGAATCCCATTCAAGCCATATTCTGAAATATATTTAAGTGAATCTCTGTTGGCGTAACCTTCAAAACGGCCATACCCTGGAATTTTTATAAATTCCGTTCGCCGAAATAGCTTATTGTATGGTATGAATTTATAAAGACCCTCTTGAATAAATTTCACGGCACTCCCGGCTCCCGCTAGAACGACATTCCTAGGGTTCCATGTGAATTTATAATTCCATAATGTTTTTGCACTTTCTGGGGCAAGAATACCCCCGGTGAAGCTCTCATATGACAAAATCTCAGAGTTGTCGTCACGTAGACGTTCAATAATCTCCATTGTTGACATATGATCGATACCCGGGTCCACTCCGCATTCATTCATAAATATTAAGTCTTTTTCCTTTGCTAATGAATCTAGAGATTTCATTTCGGAACCTGCATAAGACGCAGTTACCATATGCTTGTCGTATTTCAGGCAGGCAGCTGCAACTATGGGATGCATAAATGCGGGAAGCATACTAACAATAACATCTCCTGAACTTATCCACTTCTCAAGAATATCTGATTTGCGCAAGTCATCAGCAACTCCGTTTACATTAGAGTACCTGTCGCACTTGCGATGTATTGTTTCTTTATCAATATCTACAACGGTTAAGGTCCATTTGTTGTGATCTGAATGGGTGGCCAAATACTCTATTAAAGAGGAGGTGCTTCGCCCTGCACCAAGAATAATAATTGATATCACTTGTAAACTGTTGAAAACTGTATAATATGATGTTAATCTGAGACGCTAAGGTATTTTAAATTTGCCATAACCTTTGAAAATTATCTTATGTCTTATCTTAAAAATGACAGCGCAGCTCTTAAATCGTGGCTAACGGAGCTAGGCCTGAATACCTCAAAATTAACATATCAATCTGACCATCAATTTCTTACCAAAGAGACGCTACGACTAAATCGTGGTCAATTAACAGATGAAAATGTCTTAGCAATAAGAACAGGAAGCTTTACTGGCAGATCTCCTGAAGACAGATTTATCGTGAAAGACTCACTAACAGCGGGTAAAGTTTGGTGGGGAGACATTAATAAACCATTTAAAGAAGATGACTTTAATAGTTTAAAAAAACAGATTATATCTCATTTATATAATAAACACCTGTATGTAAGAGATGCATTTGCTGGATCAGATAACAGATATCAAATTAGCCTTAGAATCATAAATGAATTTCCAGAGCACAATATGTTTTCAGGGAATATGTTTATTGAACCTTCAGAAAAAGAATTAGCAGAGTTTACGCCTCAATGGACAATTCTTCACGCTCCTGAATTTCAAGCAAAACCAGAAAGAGATGGAACAAGGAAAAGTAACTTTGCAATCATTAGCTTTTTTGAAAAAACAATAATTATTGGAGGGACTGGATACACTGGGGAAATAAAGAAGGGGATATTTTCAGCTCTTAATTTCATTCTCCCAACAGAGAACGACACACTACCTATGCATTGCTCAGCAAATGTAGGAGAAGACGGCAACACGGCCTTGTTCTTTGGCTTATCTGGAACAGGTAAGACAACACTGAGTGCAGACCCCTCTAGATTACTGATCGGTGACGATGAACATGGCTGGACTCCAGATGGACGGATATTTAATTTTGAGGGCGGTTGCTATGCAAAAGTTATTAATTTATCAGAAGTAAATGAACCAGATATTTTTAAAGCAATACGTCCAGGGGCTTTATTAGAAAATGTAATTTTGAAGGAGGGAAATGTACCCGATTTCAAAGATTCAAGCATTACTCAAAACACTAGGGTCTCATATCCACTTGACCACATTAATAACTTAGCTAAAGAGCTAGGAGATACACCTAAAAACATTTTCTTTTTAACATGCGATGCATATGGTGTTTTGCCTCCAATCTCAAAACTAAACCCAGAGCAAGCAGCATATCATTTTATATCTGGCTATACTGCCAAAGTAGCAGGGACAGAGACAGGAATAACTAAGCCTAAAGCTGTATTTTCAGCATGTTTTGGAGCACCTTTTATGCCTCTGCATCCTGCAGAGTACGCAGAGCGTTTAAAGTTAAAGATGAGAGATGTCCAAATGAATGTTTGGTTAGTAAACACGGGTTGGATCGGTGGTGGCTACGGAGTAGGATCAAGAATCTCTTTAAAGCATACTCGGACGATGATTAAAAATGCCGTAAATGGAAAGATATCTGATAAAGAATTTTTAAAAGATAAAGTATTTGGTCTTAGTCGCGTTAGCATTATTGAGGGAGTTCCAAATAAAATATTGGATCCACGAGAGTCATGGAGTGATAAAAGTGCCTATGATTTAGCTGCTTTGAATCTGGCGAATAAATTCAAGGAAAATTTTCAACAATTTAAATCCGGTTCTTCAGGGGATATTTTAGCAGGAGGCCCAATCAATAAGGAATAGTCACAAGAGATCATTCGCGAGGTTTGCTAACTCTGAACGCTCTCCTTTTTCCAGTGTAATGTGAGCGTAAAGAGCCTGCCCTCTCAACCGATCCACTATGTAAGAAAGTCCATTGGACTGCTCATCTAAATACGGAGTGTCTATTTGATGAATATCTCCAGTAAATATGATTTTAGAATTTTCACCCGCTCTTGTTATAATTGTTTTTATTTCGTGTGGAGTTAAATTTTGAGCTTCATCCACTATAAATATAACATTCGATAAGGAACGACCTCTTATATACGCTAATGGAGTTACTAATATTTTTTCACTCGCAATCATTTCATCTATTTGTAAATAATTTCGGTCACGTTCTCCAAATTGATTCTTAATGAATTTCAAATTATCCCATAAAGGTTGCATGTATGGATTTATCTTTTGCTCAGCATCCCCAGGCAAAAAGCCAATATCACGATTTGAGAGAGGAACAATAGGCCTCGCTAAATAAATCTGCTTAAAATCTCGTCGCTGTTCTAATGAGCCAGCCAAAGCTAGAAGAGTCTTTCCAGTTCCAGCCACACCGGTTAGAGTCACTAATTTAATTGCAGGATTCATTATTGCATTCAAAGCAAAAGTTTGTTCAGAGTTTCTTGGCTTCACTCCATAGAAATTTGATTTTTCAACTAACTCCATGTGATTTGTTTCACCATTAAAAAAACCAAGTGCTGAACTTTTGGAGGATTTCAATATGTAAAATAAGTTTCGCTGCAAATGAAACTTAATGTTTTTTTTATGAGAAGGGTCAATAGCGACTGATTTATTTTCAAAGAGTCTTTTAAAATAACTTACCGGGAAATTTAATAACTCAGACCTTCCAGAGAACCTAGTGTCTGACTCCTTCACTCTACCGGTCAAATAATCTTCCGCTTGGAGATTTAGAGCCTTAGCTTTTAAACGTAAATTAATGTCCTTCGTAACAAGGATAATAGGTCTATCTTTCTCTGTCTCTTGCAGAAAAAGGGCCGCATTAAGGATGCTGTGATCGTTTTTTCCTTTACCATATATCTCTGTTGCATCAACCAACAACCCTGGCGTGGCCATGATAACTCGGAATTTTCCACGCTTATCTCCGTTAAGACTTATCCAATCAGTAAGTTTTTTATTTTCCGCCTTTTTATCAAGCATGCGAATGAATTCTCTGGCTTCAAAATTTTTCGTGTCGCTTCCTTTTTTAAACTCGTCGAGCTCCTCTAAAACTGGAATAGGAATTGCTACATCATGTTCTTCAAAATTCATAATTGCATTATGATCATACAAAATAACCGAGGTGTCAAGAACAAAAATTTTACGATACGCTTTAACGTTTGAACCCATATAATCCTTTTTTTTTCTTCTTATGAAATTATATCATTAAAGTGGCCCTTTTGTTAAAGCCTTAATATGTTTTTAACATCTAGTAGATTGTAACGATCACTCTAACTAAGTTTGCCCTATGGTTCAAAAATATTTAAGACTATTCATAGGAATACTTATTTTAAGTTTTTCGACTCAACAATTTATTAATTCCGAAATTGGTAACGGGATCTTTCTAATATTGATATCTCTTTTTCCAATTTTATTTCACTTTCGAAATGAAAGAATACTACTGGCTCTTTGGCAAGTAAGAAAACAGGATTTTCAAAAAGCTGGAAATCAGCTAGATAAGATAAATAATCCTGAAAAAACTTTAATCAAAGGGCAACTTGCTTACTATTATTTTCTTCGAGGACTAATGAGTTCTCAAACAAATTTGAAAAAAAGCGAGTCAATGATGCGGAAAGCTCTCTCAACTGGATTACGAATGAAACAAGATAGAGCTCTAGCAAAAATGCAACTTTCAGCGATGGCAATGACCAAGCGGAAAAAGAAAGAGGCACAGATCTTATTGACCGAAGCTAAAAAACTAGATGAAAAAGGTCTACTCTCCGATCAAATTAAAATGCTCCAACAACAAATGAAAAGAATCTAAAAAAATCTAAGAAGACCTTCTGAACTATTTTAGATCTAGTATGATTTATTTTTTTTGAGCAACATCAGGATTAACAGCTGCAGTTAAATCTTTACTAATAGCAGCACGATCTAATCTCAATCGAGTCTTTTCAGAGTCAATTAGGACAGTTTTCTCATCAACTTCAATAATTTTTCCGTGGATTCCACTAGTAGTGACAATTTTCATACCCTTTACGAGCTGACTTCGAAACTTATTCTCTTGTTTTTGTTTCTTCATTTGAGGGCGAATAAAGAAAAAATACATTACTGCTACGATAGCAATTAATGGCAGGAAGTTGCTAATGCTGCTAGCAGAGTTTGCTTGTAAAAATAAATTTGACATTGTGAATTATATTTTATTTTGAAGAAGCCACTTTGGCTTTTATTTTTAAAACTTTCGTGTTAGGTACTGTATTTGCTGAAAGAGTTACAGTCTTTTCTTGGCTTCCACCCTTCCCCTTGGAGTTAAATTTAACCGATATAACACCTTCAGCGCCAGGCGCAATTGGCTCATTTGAGTATTTCGGAACTGTACAACCGCAGCTACCTTGTGCTGAACTAATAATGAGAGGAGATTCCCCAGTATTTATAAATATAAAGTCGTGATCAACAACATCTCCATCATTTATATCGCCAAAGTTCCATTCTTCTTCCTCAAAGGAAAAAATCGGTAATTCATTATTTTTTAATACATCCGTAACAGCTTCAATGGACATTCTATCTTTTGAGCTATTAATCTTTGAGGATGCATCTGAGCACGAAATAAAAGTAAATGACACTAGAGCTAATAAAATTGTGATTCTCATGAATTATTGTTTTAAAGTTCTGCGAATGTACTAACCAATTAGGCCCCTCCCAATCTTCTGAACTTTACCTTCTGCAATCATATCCTTTACAAGAGAATCCAATAGTCCATTAATAAATCCAGGAGACCTCTCTGTCGAATATTGTTTAGCAAGTTCAATGGCTTCATTAATTGTTACTTTGATAGGGACTTCATTGGCATATTGTACTTCGATCATAGATTGCTCAATGATACATCGATCAACTGGGGCTAACCGTTCATAATCCCATTTTTCCGATTTTGCACGAACTTTTTTCATTAATTCATCATGTGATGTTACTGCCTTTATGAAAATCATCTCGCCAAAGTCTTCATCGTCCCTATCCTTAAATAGCTTCACAAGAAGAGGCTTTCCTCGCTTTGCATTTTGGAGTGTTTGTACAGCCATCATTTGAGCAGCATCTAAATCATCAGACCAATGCATGCTTTGGTCCTCATAATATGACTGAATAGATTCGTTATTAGCAATAGCGTCACGGTAAAAACGTTTAAACCATAATACGCTCTCTTGCTCATCAGCACTTTCTGTTGAGGCGAACCAATCACTATCCATTTCCGTGTTCCAAAAGGTAAAGAACGCACCACGAATCATATCAACACCATCTCCCCAATTAATACTTTTCATCTCCCAAGCTGCGATAACATCGTCATCAGAAACTAGTGCGTGCATAAACGGCATAGATAACAGATCACGTATTCTTGACTCTCTATTTGGATTAGGTATTTTTTTTTCCTTTTCTATCTGTAATCGTTCTTCCAGAAATCGATGGAAATGCCAAAACATTCTCAACTCGTATAAATAAAGCGTATATATTTTTTCAATACTATCATTGAGACTTACTAATCCCTTTTTTAAATCTCCTGATCCACCTTGATGAAAAGAGAAAAGTGCCTGCATCACTTTGATGCGTATGTGACGTCGAGTAAGCATAGAACGATTTTAGAATGTAAAAATACAATGAAATTTTAGTTAAAAGCGAGTAGACAAGCTATCAAAAGACATCTCTTCATTAGTTTTTGGATGAAGAAATGATAAATGGCTGGCATGAAGTGCCACGCCTGGCTGATCCCAAGGATCACCACCGTAAAAAACATCCCCTAAAATTGGATAACCCCTAAAACTCGCTTGAGCTCTAATCTGATGATACCTCCCCGTAAATAACTCAACCTCAGCTGAGTAGTCATCAATTCGAACACCTCTTAATGACGCCCGCTGACCTTCACCATCATTAACGACTAGGCTTTTAAATTTCAAATTATCTTTTTTTAAATAATCTTCCCAATTCCAAGACCCAGTCGGAAGCTCTTTGTGCGTTTTAAATTGATATCGTTTTTTAACTTTTCGAGACTCAAACTGTTTCATTAAATGAGTACAAGCATATTTTTTTCGAGCGATAACGAGTAATCCGCTTGTAGGTCTATCTAATCGATGAACAGCCCAAGTCTTTCCACCCCATTGATATTCTCCCCAATCCTGAAGATTTGGATGGCCAAGCTTATCGGGTTCAACCATCAACATTGCCGGTTTCGAAACAACCGCTATATCTCCGTCTAGATAAAGGACTTCTGTCTCCATTTCGTTTGCATTACTGCGGTGTATATGAGCATCATTTCCATGCCATAAAAAGCATCTTCAACCGGAATTGTAAATATTCTATATCCTAAAATTTCTGATTCAGAATACCAAACAATGGGGTTATCTAAAAACGAGCCTGTTAATAAGCCATTAACAAATAAAAAGGGAATCAATATTATTAGATATGACCTAAAAAAAGATTTAAGCCATTTTACTTTCCAAAGCCCAGCTAGAATCAATTCAGCACCAAGGGTCATACCAATAAGAATCGTATACATTCCCGTTTGTTGAGTGCTAGCATAAATTAAAAACGCTCCAACTAGTATACTGGCATTATGCATCAATTTTGGAGTAGAATTTATTGGGAAGAAGAGCTGCATAACTTCGTAAATAAAATAAGACGAGAAAGGAACAACAATAAAAAAAAGAACTTCTTCAATAGGAAGATTATAAATGTATATATCAACTAAATAATCAGGATTAAAACCCCAATATCCCTCTAGCGCAAAGAAAATGTCCCACGGAATCATTATTAACATCGTGAAAAAAGTAGCCAATAATAACTTCTTCCATTTACTGTAAAAGGCAATTCTAGGCTCAAATGATCTCGTTAAAGGTCCAAGAAAAACCAAAGCATCTATTAATAGGTATAGCCCCTTCATTATGATCGCTTTTTTATTATGCGCTGAGAAGTGATTAACTCTCTTGATACCCAAAGTAAACCAAAGTGCTGTGCTCCTTGCTGATCAAGGTTTTTATGATGCAGCTTATGCTTTAATCTAACGGCTTTGAAATATGGATTGTTAGTGTTTCTAAAAAATCTAAATCTCTGATGAATAAAAATTTCGTGAACTAAGAAATAAGTCAATCCATACCCAGCAATACCATATCCAAAAGCAACAGATTCAGATACACCGTATATCATTCCAAGCATAATGCAAAGCCAACTAGGAATTGCAAATATTAAAAAGAAAAAATCATTTTTTTCAAAAAAACCTGGATCCTTAGTGTGATGATCTGAATGCAAAAACCATAAAGGGCCATGCATTAAATATTTATGAGCAGCCCATGCTGCTCCTTCCATCAGAAAATAAGCAGATACTCCAAAAAATAAATCTATAAATCCCATATTAAAAATGTAAAGTTTTTAGTTTTGTTACTGCAAACGTTTGAGAACTTCAACAAAATAAATCCATGACTTATTGACGGATTTGATTTCAACTCTTTCATCTGGAGAGTGAGCTCCCCTTATATTAGGGCCAAATGATGTCATCTCCATCCCTGGACACCTTTCGCCTATAATTCCACATTCAAGACCCGCATGACAAGCATTAACATTTGGATCCATTTTAAAAAGATCCTTGTAGGTCGTCTGCATTAAGTCTGTTAATGGCCCTGAAGGCGATGGCTCCCACCCAGGATAATTCCCAGAAAAGGAAGTCTTAAATCCTGCCATTTGCAGAACTCTTGAAATCCTATTTGCACAATCCATTTTTTCCGAGTTTGAGGAAGAACGAGTTAGGCATAAGACCTCAGCCTTATCCATTCCTATTTTAACCCGTGCAACATTATTGGAAGTCTGCACTAATCCTGGAACTTCTGGACTCATTCTAATAATTCCAACTGGGCAACCAGCAAGAGCTGATATTATATTTTCTTGTTGTTCCGAATCAAGAACCATAAGAGCACCCTCATCGATTTTAGTGCAATCTAATTTAAAATAAGGGTCTGTAACACGATGCTCATTAGATATTTCACTTCTAATCTTCACTAAAGTTGAAAAGAGTAATTGAGAATGCTCCCTACCCATAACTAATTTAGCTCGAGCCTCTCGAGGAATAGCGTTTCGAAGATTTCCGCCATCAAAATCTACAAGCATAGCGCATGCTTCTTTTTCAAGCTCACGTAATACTCTCGCTAGCAATACATTTGCGTTACCAAGACCTAGATGAATATCCATCCCAGAATGTCCACCAGACAAACCCGATATGCAAACCTCATACATTTCCGGTTTTTCAACAGGAGCATTCCTTCTTTTAAGATCTAAAAAAGATGAAACATCAATTCCTCCAGCACAACCAATTGTTAATTCAGTATCGTCTTCTGTATCTATATTTAAAAGATATTTACCTTTTAGCCATCCTTTTTTTAACCCGAGGGCTCCGGTCATTCCAGTTTCCTCGTCAGAGGTGAATAGAACTTCAACGGGTGGATGAGCTAGTTTATCTGACCTTAGTAACGCTATTGCAAAAGCTACGCCTATTCCATTGTCAGCGCCCAAAGTCGTGCCTTTTGCTTTTACCCATCCCTCTTCAATAAACATAGATATTCCGTCATTATCCCAATCATGATCTGTACCGTCATTTTTTTGGCAAACCATATCTAAATGTGCCTGAATAACAATTGGAGTTGATCCCTCCATACCCTTTGATGCAGGTTTAGTTATTTTAATATTCCCCACTTCATCTTTCTCAGTATTAAGACCTAGAGAAGTTCCTACTCTAAAAGCGAATTCTTGAACTTTATCTTCTCTCTTCGAAGGTCTTGGGACCGCATTTAATTCCATAAATGCCTGCCATACTTCTAATGGTTCTAATTTGGAAATATCATTCATATATTTTTTCTGTCTATTGGTTAATCATTAAGCTATCTTGTTCACTTCTTATTTTTTGCGGAATATCATCTAAAACGCGCACTCCTAGCTTATCAAATTTAAACATAAGAGCAGATTCATTGACATAACCATCAGCTTCATTGTGGCTCCAAACGTATAGACGTCTCGGTCCTACAAAAGCCATTGGTATGGCACTTCTCATATAGCTTGCATACCATGCCATATCATACCCAAGCCATTCCCAACGACTTGGAGGCATTTTAGAGACACGTTTGATAGTGTTATATATATTTTCTAGGCGAATATAATCTGCACGTTCTGTTTGAGCCCAAACAATTGGCTGCCTTAGTAATAAATAGGAATCTAAAGCACTACTTTTTAAAACTGAACCAAGTGTCCAGAATTCTGTCAGATTAGCATCACGAGCCCGAAAAGAAGTTAACAATTGGGCCGCCATGAGAACATCATTGTCTAAAAAAACATAACGGATTAACTTGTTCTTAGGTCCACGAGAAGACAAGTCTATAAAGTCTGACTCCGGAATTATTTCTTGAATTATAACTTCAGTAACATCCCTACCTACCGATCCGTATGATCCTATAAAAGAACTATGTAATTTCATTTTGACACTGCTCTCAGTTAATAAGAGAACAGTAATACTACTATCATTGTTCCCTTTGTCAATCGCAGCCCTTCTCCCGAGGGCTTTAGCTTCTGAAACCCTCGATGGTGCGGCCGCTACTAATAAAGGATTACCCAAAACATTAACAACACGAGAGACAGGATTAATTACTGGAATTTTAATAGAATGAGTTGATAATATTTCAGACGCTCTTGAACGAAAGGGGCCTATTATTTTTTCCACACCTAAACGATTACAGATATCCATAAATTCTTTTGGCGAATAGGTATAAAGTAGGCTGTAAGGATCATCCTGGACCCTGTAGACATTATTAATCTCATCATGCTCAACTAAAAAAAGTTGGATATTCTGATTTGCTCGATTCATAGAATCTACAGCAACCCTAAATCCTGAGTAAAATTTTGTGGCCATTTTATTATTAGCAATCCACTTAATATCTAAACCTTGGTATGAATTAGTATCTGAAGTAAGATTCATTGGGAGTGCTAATGCCCATAGCCTTGGTTTTAAAAGAGAATCTAATCTTACTCCAGCAGTGGTGTCAGTCAATTGAGAAATGACAATTTTCTCCTTTTTAACTAAAGAATCATACTCCTGAGCAAGAAGTGAATAGCTGCCAATCAGAAAAATAAAAAGGAGATAAATTCTCATTCCCATTCAATTGTAGCCGGTGGTTTGCTGCTAATATCATAAACTACTCTATTAACCCCTCGAACATTATTAATGATTTTATTTGAAACTTTGGCTAAAAAATCATGCGGCAAATGAACCCAGTCTGCTGTCATACCATCCGTTGACTCTACAGCTCTAAGCGCCACAACTTGCTCATATGTGCGCTCGTCACCCATCACCCCCACAGATTTTACGGGAAGAAGAATCGCTCCTGCTTGCCAAACTTTATCATAAAGATTTTCATCTCGTAGGGCATTAATAAATATTGAATCCACATCTTGGAGTATTTTCACTCTTTCTGGGGTTATTGATCCCAATATGCGAATTGCTAGGCCTGGACCAGGGAAAGGATGTCTACCTAATAATTCATTAGAAAGTCCTAATTCCTTCCCTATTCTTCTCACTTCGTCCTTAAATAGGGATCTTAATGGCTCAACAACTTTCAATTTCATGTATGCCGGCAAACCACCAACATTGTGATGAGATTTGATTGTGACGGATGGGCCATTTACACTTACCGATTCTATAACATCTGGATATATAGTTCCTTGCGCCAAAAACTCAACATCAGAGATAAGCATTGACTCACGATCAAAAACATCAATAAATGCACTCCCGATAACTTTTCTCTTGGCTTCGGGCTCCTCAACGTCTTTTAGTTTTGATAAGAAATCACTAGTAGCATCAACGCCTTTGACATTTAAACCAAGTCCGTCATATCGATTCAAAACATTTTCATATTCATGTTTTCGCAAAAGCCCGTTGTTTACGAAAATACAAAATAAGCGTTCACCAATAGCTTTAGATAAAAGAACAGCGGCCACGGTACTGTCAACGCCCCCACTCAATCCAAGAACAACTTTACCATCACCTATAACCTTTTTTAAATCTGACACTTTACTTTCGACAAAAGCTTTAGGTGTCCAGCTTGGGGAACATTTTGAAATAGAGTAAACAAAGTTCTTTAACAATTGAACGCCGTGTTCAGTATGGTTAACTTCCGGGTGATACTGGATTCCATATGTTTCTTCATTATCAAACCGAAAAGAAGCTATTTTAACATCCGAAGTAGAGCATTCAATGGAACAATTTTCTGGAAGTTTTATAATTGTGTCACCATGACTCATCCAGACTGAAGAATTTAATGGAATTCCATCTAATAATTCAGAATTACTATTTAATTTGGTAATGTTTGCCCTTCCATATTCCCGATATTTTGAAGATGCGACATCACCTCCTTTTATTTTTGCCAAATACTGCGCACCGTAACAGATACCTAAAACCGGGATTTTACCTAAAAAAAAAGAGAGATCAGGATGCGGAGCATTTGTCTCTAAAGTTGAAAATGGAGATCCACTTAGAATGACGGCATTGAATCGTTTCCAGTCTTTCGGGAAATTGTGAAAAGGATAGATTTCACAGTAAACCTGTAATTCCCGAACACGTCTTGCGATCAATTGAGTATATTGAGAACCAAAATCAAGTATTAAAATAGCATCCTGCATAGACTACAAATATACCATCCTAGTCCTGTAGTATCCATATCAGACCATTGTTTTCATTACCGAGTCCCTCGGTATATTTTGAAGATGAATTTAAACCAAAATGAAATACTAAATCGATCAATGTCCATTTTCTTTCCTGAAGGGCATTACCTGGATGATGCTCATTTTTAAAAGACTTATATCTCTTCATCTGAATATCTACTTTTTTCAGCGAGCCTCTCCTAATGCGCTCGTTCATGCGCTTTTCATCCCTTTTTATTCGCTGAAGCCATGCATCTGTAGACTGTTCAACACCATTGTTCTGGTTATAGTGACTATTCATGACTCGCTTGACTGTTTCAAGAACAGGATATCTGTCGACATCAGATTTTCCTAGAATTTTTAACCAATGGGACCTGTACTCTTTCTCAGAAGTCCAATAATTAATTCCATTTTCAGAGATAGAACTCCAGTTTCTCTGAGTCGCTCTTGTCCACCAAGCAAATGAAGTGCGAATGTTAATTCGAACATTAGATTTTTTCCATTGTTTTAAATATGGTATTAGTTGAAGCCAATATTCAATCTCTCCAAGGCCACCTAGATAGGACACATTAGGTAGTATTGTTTCCTGATATATCGGTCTTAAAAGAGCATTGGGACTGATCCTTTCCGGATGAGAAGAGGCCTCATTTAAAAGCTCATTAGGTGTCCATCGATGACCATCAGAAAAATATTCTCCATTCTCAAAATCAATTCTTGAACGAATTCCATTTTTTAAATAAAACATCATTGATGGCCTGAATGGAACAGGCTCTTCCCTTTCATTGTTCCAAATAGAAATTTCTCTGGAATTATATAATGTTTGATTTAATATTTCATCTTCCCATAATCCACAGGCCATTGCTTTTAATCTCTGATCTGAAGCATCTAAACACAGTATTCCCGGATGAAATTCATGAATTAATCTGCGTGTAGCATCAGCAAGAGTACCGCCCAAGCTATAAGCCTTGTGCATACATATTAACAACTCCTTTATGGAAGTATTTCCTCCAAGCTGAGATATCATTTTTTCTACAACTTCTTGAGCTATAGAACATGGCAATGAGCCCACAGAATGACCTTTTATTTCTTCACCCATTGAGAAATCTTGCTCCTGGAATCGCAAATGTCTTATCTCTTCAAAGTCATGATCTTCTGTAGCCATCCAAAAAACAGGAACTACGGGTTGATCATATTTTTCAGATAAAAAATTTGATAAATATTGCGTCTCACGAATCTTTGAGTGAACATAAAGGGGACCTAAACAGAGACTAAGTTGATGGCCGGATGTAACGGTAACAGCGTTTTCTATTCTTAATTTTTCAATTAAAGAGATTACCGAATCATCATCTTTCCACTCTTGATATTGGTCTTTCAAGACATTCACAAGAATTTGACGCTGGTCAATACTATAATTTGAGCTCCGAGACTCTAGATCTTTTTTTGTGAGGCTTTTAAAGAATGGCTCGTTACTGAATTTAGATTTTATTGTCGAGCGTAGCCACTTTCCATTTGGGTTCTCGCTGTTTTCAGGGGAAAAATATTTCATTTTAATCTATAATAATATGTCCCAGGCTGTAAAAAGTTATTTGCAAATGCTCTCAATAAAATTTGTTCTATCAATGCATCTTCTTCATTATCATTTGGAAGATACTCTTTGCGAATGGATATATCCCACCAGCTCGCCGTAATTCCCCAGACAATGGCTCTTAAAATACTTCTATGACTCTTTAAGATTTCAAAGATCGTTTTTCCTGTTTCACGATAAATCAATTTGCATAATATTTGACCCTCAGACACCGTCAGTTTGTGCAATTCAGGAGCAAATTTATCTTTTAGTAATTTATGGTATTGCCGAATCTGTCTCTTGTGCCCTCTTTTATTAGAATCATCTCTTAATCTATTTTCTAAACTATCTAATTTCTCACCTAATCCCTTTGCATATGGATAAACCTTCAGAACTCTTCTCCTTAAAAGGTAATAACTTTTCCTTGCCTCAATATCTGAGAAAGTTGGATTATCAAGTACAAGTATATCATCTAAAAACACCCAAGGAATTGTATCACCATCAATTACTGAAGCTCCACTATTAACTCCTTTATAGTCAACAGCGATTTGACCATAAAGACCTAGGCCCAAAAGTGAAAGAGTAGAAGCTAGATAAAGTCTATATATTATCGCAATCTCCATTTAGACGTTATCATGTTAGAGTCAGAATTATATATTTTTTTTGAATAGAAATAATTATGAAGAGACAATGCGAGCTTTGCATTATCATCATTTATCAAATATTCAGGCTTGAAATGATTCTCTATAAAATGAGTATTAAAGTCACCATTTAAAAAATTTGGATGAGTTAAAACAAATTTTCCAAACTGAAGTGTATTCTCAACACCAATTATCACGTAATCCTCAATTGCTCTAACCATACGCTCAATAGCGATCTCTCTATTCGGTCCTGTGACAATCAGTTTTGCAATCATTGGGTCATAATATATAGAAACTTCCTGACCTTCCTCAATACCGTCATCTACACGTATTCCTGGACCTTGCGGCCTCTTATAAACACTCAAAACACCAGTGTCTGGTGAAAAATTATTGTTAGAATCCTCTGCATAAATCCTCAATTCCAAGGCATGACCAGTTACATTAATATCATCTTGATTAAATCCTAATTTCTCTCCATTTGCAACTCTCAACTGTTCCCGAACTAAATCGATACCAGTTATACATTCTGTCACAGGATGTTCGACTTGAAGTCGTGTGTTC
>MDTF01003970.1_pt1 | contig 16307 bp, 12 predicted proteins | sample 811191 | NCBI WGS metagenome assembly MDTF01 (sample SAMN05326649, study PRJNA326480) | marine metagenome | isolation source: seawater | place: Southern Ocean | collected 2011 | reverse complement strand
ATATTTTTTAAGTTTAGTTTCTATTAAATGTTTTTCTTTTTTTGTCAATACTTTATCTGCCTTATAAATATTTTTTCTTGAATCATCAATATTAAATGTATTTTTATCTATTTTTTTTATTTTAAGAAATTTTAATAATTTTTTACTTTCATTATGATGATTAGTAATAAAGTTTTCATACTTAATTAACAAAACATTTTTAGATTTTTTAAATGATCTTATTTTTGAAATAATAGATTGATACCAATCTATAAAAATATTTACATTGTGACCTGGGTAAGATAATGATTTTCTTAATTTCATACTAGCAAAAATACTCCTGGGATCCCTTGTAATTAAAATAATTTTTTTATTTGAATAAAATATTGTTGATAATTCTGGTTTCCAAAAATTTGCCCCTTGATCTATAACTATATTTTTTTTTTTGTTACTAGTTTGTGAATATAAAACTTTATCAACAAATTTTATCGATTCATTTATAAAAGTTTTTTCATCAACAGGTAAAACCATTTGTAAAAACTTTGATTGTTGAGCACTTCTAAAACAATTCGTAATTTTCCACATCAATTTATCTTTTTTGTTTAAACCAAGTCTATGGAATTGTGGCAATCCATAATAACTACTTTTAATAATCTTTTTTTTAAATTTTTCTACCTCTTTAAAGAAAATATTACTGTAAAGTTTTTTTTTTTTATTATTTTCTATTATTGTTAATTTGCTTATTTTTTTTAGATATCCATTAAACTCATCATAAACGTAAGCACAATTATTTGTGCTGAAGTTTTTATAAAAACCATAATAAAGGCTATTAAGTCCACCCGGGTCTGTTACAAATCTAAATTCTGATTGTTGATCTTTATCTGGGTATTCTTTGAAGGGGCTAATAAAATCATCTCTATCTAATAAATAGTCAAAAATTAAACCAGCTCCACTAAGGCCTGGACTTGCTGTAATAACCTTTAAACATTTCACCTATTAACCAAACAATCTTACAATTTTTCTTATGAAATTTTTAATAGTAAATTTCCTAATTATTATCTTTTTAGATACAAATAAGTCATTATCATTTTTTTTTATAATTTTAGCCATTCCTGAACTCTTAAAGTTAAATGTTAAATCAAAGTTTTTTGTATTATTATTATATATCTCTAAAATTTTTTGAAATGTTTCATGGTTATTAATTTCGCTATTAAAATTATCTCTCTCATTTTTTTTCGAGTACGGCAACCAACTAATATCATCAATTATGAAATATCCATTTTTTTTAAGATATGAATAATAATGAAAAAAAATTTTTTCGACGTGCTCTGCATCATGAAAACTATCAAGATAGATTAAGTCTATATTTTTTGAAATAAATTTCTCAACAAGTTGGAAATTGTCGTCTCTTCCATGGATAAATTTCCACTTTTTAGATAAAAATTTTTTGCTATAATTATCGACATCCACGGAATTGAGAAAGCCATCTTTTCTCTCACATATATCAATGAAAATTTTAGTTGAAATGCCGTGTCTAACACCAAATTCTAGAATATTTGGTTTATCTATACTCTCAAGGTAATTAAGAAAAGTTTCCTGTAATTTAAGTGAATATTCGTCCATTAAAAATTTATCTTATAGTTCAAACTTTATCACCTTCACACAATAATGGTATAGAATTTTTTATTTTATAATTAATATCTTTATTCTTAGTGCTGTAAACAGAACCATTTCTATAAAGGTTTTTATGACTTGATGGACATATATAATCAGACTTATTAATATTTTTTTTTATCTTATTTTTTTTTAAAATAATTATTTCAGTTCCTGATATATAATATCGTAATTCTAATTTATTTCTATAAATTGGCTTTAAGCCTAATTTTTTAAAATGATTATCATTAATTCTTGTATAGCCTTTCTTAAAAATATTTTTCCTTGAAGAATCAGACCCAAATTCATAGGATGGTTCAATAATTACTATTAAATTTGATGACACTCTGACTAATTCTTTTATACTTTTTGAAAATAATTCTGGAACTTGCTCTAAACAATTAGCCGTATAAACCATATCAAATGAATTGTCTGGAAAAGGTAATTTTGAGGCATCTGCTCTAGCTATAAGCTTAATATTTCTTCTTTTTTTGTCACTAAATTTTTTTCCCTCAATCAATCTTTTGAGAGAAATATCAATTGCTCCTATTTTTTTTGGTGTTTTTTTTGATTTTTTTAATTTACCTAATAGTTCATCAATTGTTGTAAGCTCTCCAGCTCCAACCTCTAAAACTGATTTTGATTTGAACAAAATATATAATTTTTTAAGACATGCTGCATAATAATTTGTTATTAAGCCTTTGCATTCAATAATTTTATTTTTTTCATTTATTGCAATAAATTTTAGTTTGTCTGAATTCTTGTGATCTTTTATGTATGATCCTGCAATTTTTTCATATTTTGAATGTACACTATCTAAAGACCTTGGCATTGATATTTTAAAAAATGATATTAATCCAGATTTTTTAAGGGTTAAAATTAAAACATTTTTCAATTTTTTTTTAAAAATATAGAGAGGAGTTAAATTATACCCCTTGTCAATATTTTTAATTTCCTTATTGGATAATACTTTTAAAACTTTTATATTTTTATAATCTGGTAAAAATAATTTTTTATAATTATGCATAGTTATTTTTTTACTCTTAGTATTAAAATCGAATGCCTTTTTAGATTTGGGTCCGACTTTATTGCGTCAAAATTAAAATAAACATGCTCTATATTATCTTTATATTTTTTTAAAATTTGTTCAGTGCTGTCTAAAATAATAGTTTTATCATCATATTCTCTAACTTTATCTACTGCTCTAGGAATATAACTAAAGCCAATACTAATTATCCCTTTATTCTTTGTTATTCTCAGCAACTCTTCTAAGGTTTTTTCATAGTTATTACTATATGGCAAAACCCATCCACAAACTATGATATCAAATGAATTATCTAAATATTTGCTTTTATGTATGTCGCCAAGTTCAGTAAGGTTAGAATAGCTAATTAAATCTATTGATGAAATATTCTTCCATCTAAAACCCAAACTTCTAATTAAAAATAGCTCACCTTCATTTCTTGGTCCTACTGAAAGGATCTTGTTATTTTCATAGTCTATAAAATCTATAGATTTAAAAGGATAGACGATAGATGCTGTTTTAGATCCATCAAATTTTCTATAAGTTCCTCTTATATTTTTTAAATTCTCACTAAAATGCATATTGTGACTGATAACTGTATATTTTTTATTATCTTTATTTATGGTTATATGATCATCAGTTTTTTTTTCAGGATCAATATAATATGAGATACTTTTCCTAATATAGAAAAAAAAGAAAAATCTTAATAGAACGATCGAAGTTCTCAAAATATCTATTTTATAAAGATCAGATATAAAACTATTTAAAATTTTAATTAAAATTTTCATATTTTGTTGAATTTATAGCTCTTGATAGTTAATTTAAAAGAAATTATTAATACTTTATTATAACATTTTAGACAATTTTTTGAAAGAATAACTATGTTCAATAATATATCCATAAAACTATCATTAAAGTTTTTTAGCTTGAGAAAACCACTAGAGTTAGTTTTATTTGATAAATTATTCAACAAATTTGTAACAAATTTAAAAAATGTGGGAAGTGAGATTTATAAATTTCATGAAAATGGTTATGTTAAAATTAATCCTGATATAGAAAAAGAAATTGAAATAATTAATGATAATTTAAAATTAGATGAATCCATCAAAGAGCCTCCATATAAATTCATAATAAATGAGCATATAGATGCTGCAATTAAAAAAATAATATATGTAAAAATTAGAAATGAAATAAGTGATCTAGAGGTTTACTATAATTCTAAAATTGTGCCTGCTATGGTTCATCTCAGAAGAAACACTCATTATCATAAAGTAAATTTTTCTCATGAACACTACTCAGATAATTTTCATAACGACGCATATGCACTTACTCACTTCAAAATATTTTTTAATTTAATGAATGTGACTAAAGATAATGGACCAATGCATATTGTGTCAAAAAAAAATACTAAAAATTTTTTAAAAAAAATAAATTATAAAGACCGTACAAATTATAATCAAAAAGTAGTTGATGATAAATTATTGTATAGCAATATAGGAAAAAAATGTGACACATTAATTTTTGATCCAACACAGTGCCTACACAGAGCAACAATTCCATCAGAGGGAAATTTTAGGGACTATCTTACAGTTACATTTATTTGTCTTCCCAAAAAAAAATCTATAATTGATAAACTTGTTAACAGTGCCAATATATATATATACAAAGATAACCCACTTATAAGGTTTGCTAAACCACATGGTTTTAGAAGTGTTTTAAAATTATTTTCCTTATACTTAAAAAAAGAGTATCGATCTTAAACTTTTTTAAAAGCTTACTCTTAAAAATATTTAATTTAATCAGGAATATTATTTTATATTTTGTAAACAAAAAAACAGCTTTTGCCAAAAGATAAGATATTGATTTTATTTAACTGATTGTTGTTTTTAAAAAAGCTTACTATATCAGACTTCATCAGCCTTTGTTCACCCATTTTTTCAAGATTGGTCCTTGTTCCTAATGTAGATAGTTTTGGATCATAAAATCCTTTTTTTAAAAACTTAAAAAAATAATCAGTAAGTAAATATAAAGGAGATAATAATAAAATTTTTAACAAATTGATATTACTTTTGGAATTATAAATTTTTTTTACTTCATTTAATATTATTTTTGAAGAATCGTTTTTCTTACCAATATTATTAACATGGTCTAATAAAATTTTAGAATTTTTTATTTTAACATATGAAATTTTATTTTCTAAAATCTTTATTAAATTTGAGACTATTTCTTTTTTTGTTTGTGCTATATTACCTATATAATCAACTATTCTTTTTTCGTACTTGATAAGTTTTGGTACAAATGTTATCACCGGTTTTTTTTGGAGGGCAGCATGCAATCCACATGCAGATTTTGAATTAATAACAATTTTTGAATTAAATATTAATGCATTTATATCATATTTTGTGTCTATTGAGATATTTTTTGAAATTTTTGAATTTTTATTAAAAAAATTTTTCCAATCAATAAGACTTTCTGATGGATGTGGTCTTAAAATAAATTTTTTATTTGGAAAATTTTTTGAAAGCAAGATTAGTATACTTTTCATTTCTTTGTTTAGTCTCAATAATTGTATTAAAACATTAAACCTATCTTTTATTTCTTTTTTAGTTTTAGTTTTAAGCTTCATAAAATGGTTGTCATTTTTTATCATATTCCTCATTTCTTTTTTAGATGTCAGGTGAGAGGTTGTGACTAATATATAATTTTTTCCATATTCATTATTAATTTTTTCAATTTGGTCTTTATATAAACTTTTAACAACAGATTTTTTACAAACTTCGAATCTTAATCCACCAGAAATAGAAAATTTATTTTTTTGTTTTTTATATTGGTTGATACAGTTTTTATTATCAAATTTACCCCAATTAAAATATTTATCTATTAATCTAAGATTTATTTCACTGCTTCTATGTTTTAAAAATCTAAGATAGTCTTTAGATGAGAGGTATGTAAATCCACCTTCTTCATCTAAAACTATATACTTATTATCTCTATTCTTAATTTTGATTATATGGCCTGTGTCAGTTTGATTAATCGATTTATAGAAATACACACCCTTATTAAAATATTTCGTGGCTCTAAATATTCCTGCTTTATCTCCAATAAAAAAAGAATAATTTTTCTCAAGAGCCTTGCTTGCGAAATACAGTTTTGGATATAATTCTCTAGTTTTTATTTCTAAAGGTAAAAAAAAAGTTTTGTTTTAAGTGTAGAAAGAAACATTTGTAAGTAAATATAACATAAAATAGCTATTTATAAATTAAGTAATTTAATAAAATTAAAAAATCTAAATCAATTTATCAAAGTTTTTTTATTCTTAATTTTTATTATTGATTATTTCCACTCTTTGTGAGGCAAATAGAGACCTCTATAAATCTTGGCTGTTTATGTTTATGAGAATTGTTAAATTTTAAGATAAAAATTTAACAATTGATATAAGTGTATTCTTAAGTTAAATGAACCCTAAGCTTATAATATTTAAAAATAATTAGGTTGTGAAAAAAAATTATACAGTTATTGGAATAAATTATGGTGGTCATGATTCCTCAGCAGCCCTAGGAGTTAATGGGGAAATTTTAGCTGCTTGTGAACAAGAGCGATATAATAAAATTAAACATTCAAAAGAATTTCCCTTAGAGGCAATAAATGATTGCCTAAAAATTTCTGGTAAAAAACTAAAAGATATAGATGAAATAGCCATTAACCAGGATTATTACGAAATGGTAAAAAAAATATATTTAGAACCAGCATTAAAAGAAAAAAATAGACTTAAATTTATAATTGACGATATAGATAGAATTAAAGTTTATAATGAAATTAAAAATATTGTTAGAACCAAATTAAACTTTAAAAAAAAGGTAGGAGAATACAGGCATCATTACTGTCATTTAACAAGTGCTTACTACCCATCCGGGTTTAAGAAAGCATTAGTTGTTAGCTATGATGGAATTGGTGAAAATGAATCTGGCATGGCCGGTATAGGTAACAATGGAAAGATTAATATTATTGATGCTGGTCCTAACTACCCACATTCTTTAGGTCTTATTTATTCAGCTCTAACATATTACTTAGGCTGGAAACATCATAGTGATGAAGGTATAATCATGGGTCTAGCACCATATGGAAACCCTCATTCGATTCATAAAGGGAAAAGCTTCATAAATCATTTTAGAAGTATAATCTTAAAAAAGAAAAACTATGATTATGAAATTAACAAAGATTGGATATCTTATCATTTACAAAGAGATACCTGGGTAAGTGATAAATTTATCAAGACCTTTGGAAAGCCTCGAAAAGAAAGATCTAAAATTAAACAAATTCATAAAAATATTGCTGCAGCACTGCAGCTTCGTTTGGAAGAAATAGTGATTGGAAAATTAAGATATTACCAAAAAAAATATAAAATAGATAATCTTGCTATATCTGGTGGAGTTGGATTGAATTGCTCATTAAATGGAAAGATTGAAAAATCTAAAATTTTTAAAAAGATATTTATTCAACCTGCTTCTGGGGACAGTGGGACAGCAATTGGTGCAGTTTATGCTGCTTTTGAAAAAAAAAAAAAAAAAAAAATAAAAGAAAGATTTAACTCCTACCTTGGTTCAAAGTTTACCACTAATGAAGTAAAAAAATTTTTAATCAAAAAAAAAATTAGTTTTAGTAGCCCAAAAAATATTTATGATGAAGTAGCACATCATATTTCTAATGGGGAAATAGTTGCATGTTTTCAAAACGGTGCAGAGTTTGGCCCTAGAGCGCTTGGGAATAGGTCTATTCTATGTAAGCCTTATCCAGCAAAAATGAAAGATCATTTGAACCTGAGAGTTAAGTTCAGAGAAAACTTTAGACCATTTGCACCTGCTGTTTTAAAGCAAGATCAAAAAAAATATTTTGACATAACTCAAAACTCTCATCATATGTTAATTGCCTGCAAAGCTAAGAAAGCTACTATGAAAGAAATACCTGCAGTTATACACGTCGATAATTCATGCAGAGTTCAAACAGTATCCAAAAATACAAATTTAGGTTTTTATAAATTACTAGAAAGTTTTAAAAAGTTAACAAAATGCTCTGTTTTGCTTAATACTAGTTTTAATGTTAAAGGGCAACCAATAGTAAATAGTTTAGAAGATGCAATAAATACATTTCAAAATACAAATATCGACATTTTATTTATTGATAAATTTATTATAAATAAAACAAAATAATTTTCCTAAATTATTTGAAATCTAAGTTTGGCAAAACTATCAATATATTTTTTGTTTTTTATTAACTTTAATCTCTGCTTCTCATCATTAATTATCTTTTTTAAGTCTATTTTTTTTTGATCAATAGCATACGGCTTGATCCAGTTAGCTAGTTTAGATTTTGGATATGTTTTTAGTTTTGAAGCATTCATGTTGCTAACTTTACTTAAATTATTAACTAACTTGTAATTCATATATTTCATTTCATCGTAGCAAATAAATTCAATAGTATTGATATCATTTTTTGAAAGAGTAGATTTCCACTTTTCTTTACTTTTTATGTTGTTTTTTTTTAAAAATTTATCTTTTAATCTAATCTTTTTTTTAAAATTTTCATTTGATGAAACAATGTATCTTTTTCCCTCATATGAAAAAGATGAGTTTTTTTTCCATGGATTTCCTTGACCATCAAGATACTTATCTTCGTCTAATAAATTTTTACTAAATTTTACATCTAAAAATTTACATATTTTTTTGAAGTATTTTTCTTTATTAGTAATTAAATCTTCATATCTAACTGATAATACTCTGTCTTTAAATTTTTTTTTTAGAAAATTTTCTATAAAGATAGATTTTCTCCATTGTCTTGCTATGAAAATTGGAGGATATTTCTGCATCATTGCATTTCGTGAGGCTAGAATAGACCTTGGATCACGAGTTATTATTATGGATTTTGAGTTATTAAATGACCTTAGTAGAGGCGCGGCCATTTCATTAGTCCAAACTTCCTTAAAGCCAACTACCTTAGATTTTTTTTTAGAAATTGAATCTATGTGTTTTATAGCTTTATTAATTGCATCTGAGTAATTTTTACAATTTTTGAATCCAGTAAATGTTGATGTCCAATTTCCATTTTCAAATGGTAAATTTTTTTCTTTAATCAATCTTAGTATTTTATTTGCTATGTTTTTTTTTAAAATCGTTTTTAAGTTTGAATATAATATTAAATTTAGTAAATCAGTATTTTTATCAAAATAGTCCTCTAGCGGAGAAAATCTAAGATTTTTCTTTTTATATTCTTTTTTTGCTATGTCGTGTCTAAAACTATTAAAAATTGGAGCAATTGGGTCACTTTCAAATGCTATTTGAGGATGGGCATTTAAAGCTCTGGCCAACCAAGTAGTACCAGACCTAAATAAACCGGTTACAAAAATTAATTGCTTCATAAATATGATAAATTAAATGACTTCCCAAGTAATTGGCTCATCTGTCTTTATATTAGTTTTTGCTTTTTTCCCCAATATTATATTTATATATTTTGGTAATATTCCACCTGCCGGTCCTTTTATAGTTATATTTTTTTTGCTCAATGCTTCACCTTTTTTTATGTTTCTATCAGCATATAAACATTTACGTTGAGAATTAATTACTAAATATTCACTAGGCTGAATTTTTTTTTGACCATCACCTAAAATTTCATTCAAATTCATAGCTAATTTAGAAATTTTTTTCATATCTTCGGGCTCCGATGATAGAATATGATCTGGGCCTTCAAGTTTTTTACTTATTGTGAAATGTCTTTCAATAATGTTTGCTCCAGAACCTAAGGCTAAAATTGACATTTCTAAACCTTCAAAATGATCTGATAGTCCAACGGGTACATTGTATAAATTCTTCAATGTTTGAATTGCTTTTAGATTCATCTCTTTTTCATCTGCTGGATAAGATGACAAACAATGTAATAATATTAGATTACTATTCCCAGTTTTTTTAAATGTCTCAACAGCATCATCCACTAGTCCTAAATCACTCATACCAGTAGATAGTATTAAAGGTTTTCCTGTCAAACCAACTTTCTCTATTAAAGGCAAGTTAACACAATCAACAGAGGCTATTTTATAAAATGAAACATTTAATTGTTCAAGAAAATCGACATCGTTTAAAGAGAAGGGTGTCGAAAATATTTCAATTTTTTTTTTTCTTGCATATCTAAAAATTTCTTTAAAATCAGAATGAGATAATTCAAGTCTAGAAAACATCTCGTGTATATCTTCTCTTAGACCATCTGCTTTTTCTGAATATTTAATACTTTTTACTTTTTTTGAAACTCTAGAACTTGCAGAAAAAGTTTGAAATTTTATTGCATCACATTTAGTTTTTTTAGCTTCATCAATTAATTTTTTTGCAAGATTTAAGTCACCATTATGATTTAATCCTGCCTCAGCTATTACAAAAGGTTTTTCACCATCTCCAACTAATTTAGAGCCAAGTTTAACCTTATAATTAAGTTTATTTGAAATAATAGTTTTTTTCATTTGTAAATCCTCATCGTTTTTTTGTTCTAAAATCTCAACTAAATCCATAGATTTATGAAATAAAATTTGACTATCTGCATACTCGAATTCTCCACCTGTACCTAGTGAGTACAATTGTCCAAATTTTTCTACTTGTTGCTTTGTTTTAGCTAATTCTGATTTATAATCTGTAAACTGGACTGGGTAAACAAAGTTTTCTTTATTTTCTGAAATCAAATCTATTTCAGATTTATGATTAATAAGCTTAGTTTTTAAAAGACCATTTATAACCTTATCTGAAACCTCTTTAAGATTTAATTTATCTATGTGGTCATTTTTACTAAATGTAATTTCACAAGTTAAATATGTCTTATTTTTTTTGCATACAGTTTTGGTCATTGTGCTTGTTTCAGAAACCCTATTAAAGATAATCTCTTTATTTGGAAAATATAGCCAATTTACATTCTTTGGCATGGACCTTTTCTTATGAAGAGAAACATAAACTGACCTAATCCCTCTAAATGTAAGGTTACTCTTATAACCTAATAACTTACTCGTTAGAGTAATAGGAAGTGTTGATAAAATAATATCTTCTTTTCCAATTATTATTTTATTTTTACCTTCAATTCCAATTTGTGTAATTTTTTTATCAATATGTTTTATGTTTATGACTTTATTATTTAAATTAATTTTTCCTTTATTTTTTTTTATTTTTTTAGCTATACTGCCATAAAAATTTCCAGTTCCATATTTACTAACCGCAGTATATTGTTTTTGAAAAAATGGCTCAATTTTTTCTGTAATCTTTATTCTTTTTGGAGCCCAATCTGCTGTCATTTTTTCTGTTGGTATGCCCCATACTTTTTCAGGGTAGCCTTCAAAAAACATTTCTGTTAATGTTATACCAACTTGCTGTTCAATAAATTCTTTAAAATTTTTAGCCTGTAAATTATTTTTCTTATTTTTAAGTTCTTTTTTAATTTTTTGTTTAATTTTTTGAGGATACTTATTTATTGCCTCATGTGAAATAGGATATGAATAGGCATCTTCTATTTTATCATTTAATACATTTTTTGCATAATAAGTCCCTTCTTCAAGAAGTTTCGAAAAATTTTTTTTCCAGAATTTTATTAAGCTTGAGTCATAAGTGTGAAAAATATGTGGGCCAGTATCTAAAATATGTCCATTCCATTTCCAGCTTCTACACATGCCACCCACCACATTTTGCATTTCATATATCTTTACATTCCAATTTTTTTGAGAAAGTAGCCACCCACTGATTAATCCAACAGGACCCGCACCAAGGATAATAATATTTTTTTTCATAACTTATTCAATTATTTTTTTTTTAACTTTATTTGATAAATTTTTTAGATTTCTTTTGTTGTCAATCATACCATAAATTATTTTAGGTTTTAAGGGGTTATCAACAACTACATCACCCATCCTACCAAGTAAACCCCGAGAAACTAAATTTATACCGTTTTTTTTTATCCTAGTAAATTTAATTTTTTTCCACTGATCTTTAGTATTTATTTTCTGTTCTATTAATTCATTAAATGAAAATGAAACATCTAATCTAAATATACTAACATTATTATCCAAATAATAATTCAGAATTTCTTCTGAAAATAGGTTTTTTCCTATTTCTAAAAAAATAACATTACTTTTTAAAATTGTTTTTTTGCTCTTTAGTATTTTTTTTTCACCATTTGAAACATTAATTATCACATCAAATTGAGATATATTACCTTGAATATTAGAGAAGTGTTTTACTTTATTTAAAGTGGCATTTGGTTTAATTTTATTAATAGTTGATATTAATTTTTCTGTGATTATTTTTTTTTTACCATTTAAAAAAACCTTAACTCCTCTTTCAATAAGTCTTAAGCTGAGTTTAAAACCAATATTTCCTGCACCAATTATTAAAATTTTTTTATTTGATATATTTCTTATATCTTTTTGAAAAAGCATTTCCATAAAGGTAGAAGCAGCATCTACAGTTAAATCATTAGCTTTAAAGTAAAATATTTTTTCTAATATTATATTTTCTCTTACAGTTCGCTCTATATTTATTGCTCCACTTTTTTTTTCAAGTGATGCTTTTTTTTCAGTATCAACAAAAATATAATCAATTTTGTTTTTTAAGTATAAACATATTTTTTTTGCTGTAGCGTCATCATAAACAACAGCACCACCATATATGCAGCTTCGAGATTCTCTAAGAGGTGTTAAATATTTTTTTGCATTTTTATCTGCCGTATTTGAAATAATGAATGCTCTGTATTTTTTTTCTTTTTTAGATATTCTATTAATATTGTTGATTAATTTTTTTAATTTTTTAAACATCTAGAATAAGCTTTTTTTATTGTTGCAAGTTGTATATAGAATTATTTAATGAAGAGTTATCAAAAATTGTGGAAATATGCCAATAAAATTATCCCTGGTGGAAATGGTTTATTATCAAAAAGACCTCAAAGATTTTCACCTGAGCGATGGCCAACATATTACACAAAAGCAAAAGGTATTTATTTGTGGGACTTAAATGGAAAGAAATTTACAGATATGTCTATAATGGGTATAGGGACATCAATCTTAGGTTATGCAAACAATCAATTAGATAAGTTTGTTAAAAAAAATATTTCCTACGGTGTTAACACAACTTTAAACTCTCTTGAAGAAGTTGACTTAGCTGCAGAACTTTTAAAAATAGATACTTTTGCTGATCAGGTAAAATTTGCAAGATCTGGTGGCGAGGCAGTTTCAATTGCAATAAGAATTGCAAGAGCTAAAAGTAATAAAACTAAAATAGCATTTTCTGGTTATCATGGATGGCAAGATTGGTATTTAGCTGCAAATATAGAAGATAAAAAGAACCTAAACAATCATTTACTTAAAGATTTAGATCCAATTGGTGTTCCAAAAGAATTAAAGGGATCGAATATTCCTATTAAATTTAATGATGTTGATCATTTAATAAAAACAACAAAAAAACAAGATCTAGCAGCAATAATAGTTGAGCCTGGAAGATTTAATTATATGGAAAAAGACTTTGCAAAAAAAATAAATTTCCTCTGTAGATCAAAAAACATTTGTTTGATTGTTGATGAGATAACTTGTGGGTGGAGATCAAATCTTGGGGGTCTGTATAAAAAAATTGGTTTAAAACCAGATATAGTCATTTATGGAAAGGCTTTAGGAAATGGATATGCGATATCATCTATTGTTGGAAAAAGAAAATATTTAAAGTTTGCAAATAAGTCTTTCATCTCTAGTACTGCTTGGACTGAAAGAGTTGGATTTTGTGCGGCATTAAAAACAATTAAAATTTTAAGAAAAAAAAATTATAAAAAAATGGAAAAATTAAGTAAAATTATTAAATATGACTGGGAATTTTATTCCAAAAAACATGGTGTCAATATTGTCATAAATAATTATTCATCAATACCTTCTTTTCAATTTCAATATGGGAGCAAAAATGATGAATTATATACAATTTTTACAAATCTGTTTCTTGAACAAAATATATTAGCAACTAATTCTGTGTATTTAAGTTTTGCTCATAATAGTAGGAATATTTTATTATATAGGTCTCATTTAGACAATATTTTTAATGTTTTGAAGAAATTTATATTAAGTAAAAAAAGACTTAATAAAAATAAAGTTAAAAAATCTAATTATTAATTCTTAAGTACTTCAAATCTTTTTCCAAAGAACTTTTCCAACCATAATTTCTTTTTAATGTTTTTTGATATTTTATTAATTCTTTATTTTTTTTTAAAAAATTAGTAATTTGATAATATTTCAGTTTAATAATTTCTTCATATTTAAATACTTTTAAAATTTTTTCAAAAACTTTGAAGTCACCGATATTATCGATAGTATATCTATATTTAGATAAATCATTTTTTAGATCAATTCTTTTAATCTTATTTTTTTTATTCTGATAAATGTAGTTAGTAACATGTTCTTTTTCAGAGGGTAATTTTGCATTAAGATGGGCATCTTTTAATGCATCATGTGTAAAAACCTCTATATCAGAACCATCTGGATAATTACATGGTAGTGGATATGCATTAGATAAATAAGCATATTTATTTTTTTTAAAAATCAAAATCATTCTTTTTAGAAGAAATACATCTAAAAATGGACAATCAGCTGTTAAGCGAATTATATTCTTGATTTTAAATTTACTAGAGCATTCATAATATCTTTTTAAAACATTTTCATTTGAGCCTATAAAATACTTGATATCGTTTTTTTTACAAAAATTTATTATTTTTAGGTCTTTTTTTTGATTTGTTGTTGCAATAATAGTTAAGTCCTTAAGACCAATAAAATTAATCTTGTCTATAAGAAGTTTTAGTGGAGAAATATTTCTAAATTTTTTTAATACTTTGCCAGGTAGTCTTTTTGAATTCATTCTAGCTTGTATAATTATGCCTATTTGCATGATTTTATACGATGGTTAATCCACCATCTACTATTATATTTGAGCCCGTTACATAAGATGATGCATCAGAAATTAAAAAATTTATCACTCCATTAAATTCATTTTTTTTAGCCATTCTATTCATTGGTGTATTATTTGAATATTTTTTTAAGAAACTTTTTGGTTGTTCATTTTCTATACCTCCAAAAGAAGTAGAATTAACTCTAATTTTATCTTTTGAAAAAATTACTGCCAAATGCTTAGTTAAACCAATTAAAGCAGATTTAGTTATTGTATAAGATATATTTTTTTGATTATTGAACTTATTATTATGATTATACATTTTTTGATCAGGCGAAACTAAACCATAGATTGATCCAATATTTATAATTGAGCCTTCTGCCTTTTTTAAAGATTTATGAAAATATTTACAAAGATGCAATATTGCTTTTATATTAATATCTGAAAATTTATCGAACTCTTCTAAGTTAAAATTTAAAAAATTTTTATTTAGGTTTTTTTCTAAAGGCTCGTTGACAGCAGCATTATTTATTAAACAATCTATTTTTTTAAATTTTTTATTAATTTGTTGGCATATATTTTTAATCGACTTCACATCTGTAAAATCAGATTGGTAAAAATAAAAATTTTTTAATTTTTTTTTTTTATTTTGTTTTAAATCAATTCCAATAACGATAGCTCCACTTTTTAGAAGATAATTTTTAAATTCTATTCCTAAAAACCCAGAACATCCTGTTAGAACTATTTTTTTTTTTTTTAAACTGAATAATTCTAAATTATTTTTCATATATAAAATAAATAATTATTATATTTTACTTTTGTTTGTTTCACTAGTGTTTTTAAGTGATACATTTTCATTATTTAATTTTATAGTATCATCGAAATTGCTTAATAAGTTATTTTTATGAGTTACAAATAAAATTAATTTATCTTTTTTTAGTATTAATAAATCTTTAATTATTTGATTTTCAGTTTCTTCGTCTAGTTGATTTGTAACTTCATCTAAAATCAAAACCTTTGGGTCATGGTATAATGCTCTTGCTAGACTTATTCTTTGCATTTGTCCTCCTGATATTTTTACACCTTTTTCTCCAATTAAAGTATTTAGACCTTCTGGTAGTGTTTTAATAAAATTTTCTAAATTTGAATTTTTTAATGCATTTTCAACTTTTTCTAAATTTATTTCACTTTTTTTTATACCAAAGCAAATATTTGCTAAAATTGTTTCGTCATAAAGGTAAGGGTTTTGTGGCACATATCCAATTACACTCAACCAATTATACCTTCGATTATCAATTTCATTATTGTCAAATTTTATTTTTCCAGAGCTAGGACTTTTTAATCCCATAATTAAATCTAAAAAGGTACTTTTACCTGAGCCACTTGGGCCAAAAATACCATAAAATTTTCCTATTTTTAATTCAACCTTTAAATTATCTATTATTATCTTTTTACCATATTTAAATGACAAATTTTCAATATTTATTTTTGATTTAAAAAAACTTTTTTCTAAATGAATTAAGTTTTTATTTCTTGTATTACTTATTTCAGAAAATTCTTTTCTTATTATATCAAAAGATACCAATTTATAACTAAATGCTTGCAAGTTAACCAAAATCTTATTTACTGAAGGATACAATCTTAATGAAACTAATGCATACAACGTGAAATAAGAAAAAAAATTTTCTGATTGGTTGAATTTAATAATCAAAAAAATT
>MDTF01017970.1_pt1 | contig 16313 bp, 18 predicted proteins | sample 811191 | NCBI WGS metagenome assembly MDTF01 (sample SAMN05326649, study PRJNA326480) | marine metagenome | isolation source: seawater | place: Southern Ocean | collected 2011 | reverse complement strand
GGAGCGGGCAAAGGGGTTCGAACCCTCGACCTTCTCGTTGGCAACGAGACGCTCTACCACTGAGCTATGCCCGCTTAGCATTTATTAAGGCAATCTAACCACATAAATATTGCATTACAAGTTGAGATTTTATTTTTTTACTAATAATTTGCAGACGTATGTATAACAAAGTTTATTCTTGTTCGCATGCTTGTTTGATCTTATGAAATATCTATTTATGAAAAACCTTTTGCTTTTTCTAATGCTGAGAAAACATATTTTGAACTTTTTGAGCTTCTTGCAGATATAGAATTAAATTGACTACTCACATAAGTATCATATTTTTGAGGGTATTTCATTTCTAGGACGGAATGTGTAAAATTTTTTTTAAAATCAAGATTGTAATAGCGAGATATTTGATAGCTTGCTATGTTTGTGTCAAATGTAGCTCTAATGTCTTTATTAGATGAAATAAAATAATATCTAAAATAATTTGTTGTCAATATTGGTTTTAAGAAAGGTTTATTTTTAAGTTTAGTTAAAAATAGGTCAGTTAGAATTTGCAAATTTTTATAATTTAATTTAATTTTTTTTTTTATTTTAAAAGGAATAACCTCTTTGCTTACTATAAGTCCTTTTTTTGATTTAATTTCAAATTGGGGATTGTTAATTACTAGGGAATTCCCATACCAACGTAATCTATATTTTTTTTTTATAAATGTTCCGTCCAAATTTTCTAAAATTGATGAATAATTTTTATCATCAAAATAAATTGTATTTACGTTTCTTGGTAAATATTGCTCCTTAAAAATAAATTTACTTCTGTATAAAGATATTAGAAAACTAGTTTTATCTACACTTTTGTAAAACCATTTTTTTTCAAACCTATTAATTAAACTCATATGTGCTATTTTTTTATTAAATATTGAGAATCGTTATAAACAGAATAATCTATTTTTTTGTCTATAAAATTATTTATATTTTTATAATAATTTTTAATTTTTCTATCATTTACAACAATTGTTGAATTAAAATCTTGTAGCCATTCAACTTTGTAATTTTTTATATTTATTGGATTCTTAATATTTATATTTCCATACATATAGCTTTTTTTTTTTTGATAAGACGCAAAAGGGATAACTACATTCTTTAAGGTGATATTTTTGATATAACTATGTGCTCCATCTTTTGTGGCTATTCCAATATAAGATTCTGAGCCCTTAATATTGTTTATATTCACAATAGTATTTTCACCGGCACTGATCATTTTGTCTCCTATACTATTAAAAGTTAAATTTTTTAAATAAGCATTAGACTCCGATAAATCTACCGCATCATCAAGTATATTTTCAAAATTAGAATTTTTTATAACTCCATTACTGTAATCCAGATCAACAGCATCAAATTTATTTTCTTTAAAAGTTAGGTTATCTATAAGAAACTTTGTAGAAATTATATTAATTGCATCTTCAGCATCTATTCTTGTGAACTTAGAATTATATAATTTAACATTAGTTTTGTAAAAATTTAAAGCACCTAAATAATATAGTTCTTTATATGTAAGTTGTTTGTTTGAATCAAATAATGACGTGCTATACAAATAATTGTTTATTTTATTTTTATCGTATTTGGTTACAATTAGTTTATTTAAATTTTCATCTTCATCGTAAAAAAATCTTTTACTCAAACCGCTTAAATAGTTAAAATGAGTATTAAAGAAATATGATGTTTCTTGTGTTTTTTTAATAACTATACCTCCTCCAAAATTTTCTTTTGTTCCACCTATAATCACTGTTGTGCTGTTATTTTTATCTCCTACTATCCAATTTGAATCCGAAATAATTTTTGATTTATTAATAATATTAATTCTTTCTCCGGGTAAAATTTTTACAGTGTAATTGGCTGGTATATAAATATCTTCCGCTATTAAAGTGTTATTTTTTTTTAATAATAGATAATTTTTAGATACTGTAAAATAATTTAAATATTTTTTTGAGTATGCGTGCTTTGTTTTTTTTGTCTTATAATTATTATAATTCTGATGAATTATCTGTACAATCTCTTTGTCGTTAAAAATATTTTTGAATTTAATATGTGTGCACTTCATATCTTTTAAATCATGTGTATGATTTAATTTTATAACTCCTTTAACTTCTATTTTTTGATTGATTGGTAGCACAATACCTTCTGTGCAAATCAACTTTTTTGCAACTAACGATAAATTATTTTCATCATTATTTTCTATAAAAAGAACTGAATCATTTTGTTTAATAAACAATTTACTACTTTTACTTTTTATTTTTCTTTGTAAGATACCTGCCCTATGAAATATATCGTTTATATCAAAATAATATAAGCCAGGACCATATTTTCCATAGGTGACATTATCTATTAAAAAATAATCTCCATAAATAGCTCTATTGATTTTTTTTATTGTATTTTTTTTCTTTTTAAAAAAAGAATCTAAAAAATTTTTATCTGATATCTTGTTTATAGAATCTAAATATAATGAATAAAAATTTGTATTTAATTTATTTGATTTCTCATAAAAAAAATTATAAATCCAGTAATTATCTTCTTTTTTATCTCTACATTCTTTAATTTTTTTTGCACATGCTTTTGCTACATCAAATAAAGTTCTATCATTTCTGCTATTTTTAAAATTAGCTAAATTTTTACTAAAATTTCTAATCGAACGGTGTCCATCATAAGGTATAGGCTCGATTAATGAGCTTAAAGGATTGTAATAAAATTTTACATTTCTTGGCGATGCGCCATGTGAAGTGTATGTAAGATCCATAGTAGCAAAAAACCATGCCCATTTTTTTACATCAAAAGTTTCTTCTACTTTAGATTTGCCTTTTAAAAATGCATTAAATTTTATAACAGCTACATTTTTTAAATACTTATTTTCACTTTTTTCCCAAAAAGCTTTATTATAAAATTCAATTTTAGATTTATAAACATTATTGTCATATTCCTCGAAAAGAGAAAAAATTGGCCCATCACGCCTTTTATTTCTTTCTATCAATTCTTTATCGAAGCCTTCTTCTAGCACGTAAAGTCCTTGTTTATTTCCATTCATTTTCAGGTTCAAATAGATATATTTTATTTTTATCAATCCGCCTAAACTCGTAAATTCATGAAAAAGCCATTCATGAATATAATTTCGAGCACGGGGCTTGATAAGGGAAAATTTTCTTAAACCCATTAGTCTATTATTTCCCTTAATCTTAATTTTGTATGAAGAATATTTTTTATTATTATAATGAGTATGCCTGTCACCTTTTAAGCTGATTTCTATCGGAATGGTATTTCCCTGGAAGTTTATGCTTCCTCTAACTTTGACAAATGGAATACTACTATCTCTCTCGCCTTTTATTGTATTTTTTAAAATTTCTTTTCTATTTTCTTCTAATAAGACTATTTTTTGTAGTGATAAATTTATGTTAATTTCATCTTTTTTTGCAAACTTACCTAGAATGCCTTGAGTAACAATTTTAATAACTTTTGGATAATAGTTTAAGCCATTAAAATGTATTCTGTGTAAAAGTTTTTCATCATATTGCACAAGTAAAGATGTTTTGGATATCAAAAAAAAAATTATTAATATAGCAAAAATACTTACAAAAAAATAAAATTTAAAAAATATTCCTATATTAAAAATAGATTTTTTTTTGTTCCGCTCTTTTTTTAATAGCATTTCTTATAATGAAAGTTGGCTATCTTTTGCAAACATTATTTTAACTTTACTATCTTTTTTTTTTATTTCTTTTTCGATTTTGCTAATACTTGAAAAATTTTTTAATAATACATCAAGATTAAAAGTAGTTTGATTTTCAACGGAGGCCAATGAAATAAATGAAATTTTTTTACAAAAGGGATCTATCGCTTTCACAAGTAGCTCTAGATAATTTTCCTGTATTCTTTTACTAAAAATTATACTTATGTTTAGCACTTCGCTATTTTCTAGTTTTCTAGATTTTTTATAGTAACTATAAAGAATAGTTGTTATTGAAACTAACAAAACACCAATTGATGTTATTTTAAACTGACCAGCTCCGCAACCCAGTCCTGCTGCTATTACAAGAAACAGATAAACTAGTTCTTCTGGATCTTTTATTGCTGCTCGGAATCTTACAATGGATAGTGCGCCAACTAAACCAAGCGATAAAGCTAAAGAAGATTTAACAATAGATATTACTATGGCTGTTGTTATTCCTAAAATAACAAAAATTTTAGAAAACTCATATTTATTAGAGAATGAACTAGAAAATTTAATATATATTATTTGAATTATAAAAGACAATAGTGCTGATAATAATATGCTTTCGATAAAGAAAATACTATCCATCTGCATGGAGTCTTTCAGTAATAACTGTGCAATTTTATCTTTATCCATGAGATAGCATACTTATTTAGACAAAATCTTCCAGCTTTAATTTCAATAATTGTTTATAATATTAATAAACATAGGAAATTTTAAAGCTAAATCAATTTACATTTGACAACATGATTAACAATAAAAGAAAATCATTAAGGCTAATATCTAGACTTGAAATTAAAAGTACAAACGTTGTTAAGGGTATAAATATGGAAGGTCTAAGAGTTGTTGGCAACCCAGAAATTATCGCAAAACAATATTTTTTAGATGGTATAGATGAAATTATTTTAAGTGATGTCGTTGCATCTCTCTATGGAAGAAATCATTTGTTTGAATTGGTTGAAAAAATTTCAAAAGATATATTTATACCTATTGTAGTAGGAGGCGGTATAAGAAGCTTAAAAGATATTGAAAAGTTATTAAAAAGTGGAGCAGATAAAGTGGTCATCAATACCGCTGCTGTGCGTAACCCTGAATTAATTACTGAGGCAGCCGCTAAATATGGATCACAGTGCATCATAATTGAAATACATGCTAAGTTTAAAAGTAAAAATTGCTGGGAGGTTTATGTTGAGAATGGAAGAGAAAAAACAAATTTAGATTTAGTCAAATGGATGGCTCAAGTTGAGAAGCTGGGAGCAGGAGAAATTTTAATTGTATCTGTAGATAGAGATGGAACGTTCCGTGGACTGGACGAAAATTTACTACAAAGCATTAACAATAAAATTTCAATACCTTTAATTATAGCTGGAGGCGCAAATAGTTCACAAAATATTATAGATGTAGTTAATAATTTCGACATAGATGCGGTTTCAATTTCACACGCTTTGCACTTTAATAAAATTAAGATTAAAGATTTAAAAGATAATTTATTAAGTTCTGATATAGAAACAAGACTACTTTCTTAAAAATTATGCGCATTGGAATTATTGATATAAAAGCAGGAAATATTTTTAGTGTAGTTAAGGCTTTTAAATCCCTAGATTCAAACCCTGAAGTAGTAGATTCGAGTCAAAACATAAAAGATTTTACTCATATAGTTATACCAGGAGTTGCAGCATATAAAACTGGAGCTGATTTTTTAAAAAAAAATAATTTTAGTGAGGAAATAATTAAACATATAAATAAAGGGAAACCACTGCTTGGGTTGTGTCTTGGATGCCAACTACTAATGGATAAAAGTTTTGAATTTGGAGAACATCAGGGTCTTGGAGTAATAAGCGGAGATGTAAATAAGATAAAAATAACAAGTTCAATAAAAGTTCCTCATGTCGGGTGGAAACCTTTAAAAATAAACAATACATACAAAAATACTATTTTAAGTGATATGACTAACAATAGTTACGTTTATTTTACTCATTCTTTTGTGTGTGAACCTAAGGACAAAAAAAATTGTCTTGCAACTTTTAATTATGGAGATAAGAATTTAATTGGCGCTATTATTAATGATAATATTATTGGCTTACAATTTCACCCTGAGATTAGTGGTTCTGTTGGTCGAAAGATTTTAAAAAAATTTATAAATTTATAAAAATGACAAAAGTCAAATACGGTTTACCAGAAAAAATAATATATTGTAAAAGATGCTTGATGAGCAATCAAAAACCTCATTCTGTAAATGAAACCACACACACCTCTACAAGTTTAAAAGAAACAATGAAAATTGATTCTAGTGGCGCATGTGATGCATGTAATTATGCTGATTATAAAAAAAATAAAATTAATTGGGAAAAAAGAGAAAATCAACTGGTAACAATGCTAGAAAAATATAGAAAAAATGATGGCAGCTATGACTGTATTGTGTCTGGTAGTGGCGGAAAGGATAGTGTGCAAGTCGCTCATATGTTAAAATATAAATATGGTATGCACCCACTTACAGTCACTTGGGCTCCACACATGTATACTGATGCGGGGAAGAAGAATTTAGAGAGTTGGATTAATATTGGAGGTTTTGATAACTTATTGTTTACCACAAATGGTAAGGTAATGAAAAAACTTACTTATGAAGCTTTTAAAAATCTTTATTTTCCCTTTCAGCCATTTAAATTCGGTATTAAATTTTGGGCAACTAAAATGGCCTTAAAATTTAATATAAAACTTGTTATGTACGGTGAACCTTACGCTGAGTATGGATCAACGCCACTTAGCGAGGCAGAAGCACCTTCTCTTGATTTAAAATATTTTGTTAATGACTCAAAAAATATTTATCTAGGTGGCATGCTTGATAGTGAATTGAAAAAAAAATATAATTTTTCAAATAACGATCTGTTACCTTTTATGCCAATCAGATCAATTGATATAAAAAATAAAAATGTAAATGTGGAATATCTTGGTTGGTATATCAATTGGGACCCGCAAAAAGCATTTTATTATGCCTCAGAAAATTGTGGTTTTATGCCAGATGATGAAAGAACTGAAGGCACATATGGGAAATATTCTTCCATAGATGATAAAATTGATGGTCTTCATTATTTTACTCACTATATAAAATTCGGTTTAGGCAGATGCTCTTTTGATGCAAGCCAAGAGATAAGAAATGGGCATATAACACGAGCTGAAGGTATTGCACTCAAGGATAAATTTGACGGTGAATTTCCTTCTAGATATTTTAAAACATGTCTAGATTACATGGATATTACCGAAGATAAATTTTGGGAAATAACTGATAAAGCAAGATCAGAACATATTTGGGCGAAAAAAGATAACGATTGGGCATTAAAAAGTATATTAAAAATAAATAAAAATGACTAACCTTTTAAAAAAACAATGAAACTAAAATTACCTAATATTATTCCAATTTTTCCTTTAAACGGTATTATTTATTTTCCTAAAACCAATTTACCATTAAATATTTTTGAACCACGATATCTAAAATTGGTTAACGATTGTATTAAATTTAACAAATATATGGGTATGATTCAGTTAAAGAAAAATAGCTCGGACGTATACTCTGTGGGATGTCTTGGTAAAATCACAGAAAATAAGAAAACGAAGGACGGCAGAGTATTATTGAATTTAGTTGGTATAACTCGTTTTGAAATAAAAAAAGAAGTAAATAATGATAAAAGTTATAGAGAGTTCGAAATATCCTACGATAAATTTAAAGAAGATCTTGATGAAGGAGAAGGACAAGAAAGAAAAGAAAATGAAATTAAAGCATTGTCTGAAAAAATTAAAATCTTTTTTAGAAAAAACGGCTTGTTGCTTGATTGGAAAGAATTTGAAAAATTAGATCAAAATCAAAGAATAAATACTTTGGCAATGATAGCTCCTGTTTCAAATGAAGAAAAGCAATCAATTCTAGAATCTGTTAATACTGAATCTAAGACAAAAATTTTATCTGAAATAATTGATTTTTATCTTTATAAAAATTCTGCTAGCAGCTTAACTGTGCAATAATTAAGTAAATATTCCTCTATCAGCTATTGATTGACTTATTTTTTTGATAAATCCAAAATTATTGACGTTGTTAAGTATCGTTTTTTTTATATGAAAAAAATACCTATTATCTTTGAAAAAAATATTAGTCATATTTATCCCTAATCCTATAATAATATTCTCTGGTTTTCTTGTTTCGTAAAAATCTTTTAATAAAAAACTATTCTTAAATAGTAATCCAAGTTTTAAATTACTACTTATTAATTCCTGTAATTTTTTTATATCTCTTAATATTAAGTTAAATCCCTGACCAGCCAACGGGTGGATAGAGTGCAGCCCATCCCCTAGGATCAGTATATTTTTTTTAAAATATTTTGTTTTTAAATTAAGGTATATTGGAAATGACTGAATTCTATCTATATTTCTGATTTTAGAATTATTTAATAAAACTTTAATTTGTGCATTTAAAATTTTTTTTATGTTCTTTTTATTTTCCTTAAAAAATGAACTACTTACACTCCAAACTACAGAAAATATATTTTTACCAAAAGGTAAAATGGCAAGCGGTCCTTCTTTTAAAAAAAATTGACTGACACTGTTAATTTTCTGATTATGTTTAATGTTTGTTGTGAGTGCTATTTCCTTATAATTTTTTTCAATAGATCTACCTTGGGTAATCTCGTTATATAATTTAGAATTATTACCTATACATAAAATTATTAAATCATAAAAAAATTTATTTTTTTTTATTACTACGCTACTATTTTCATAATCTACTTCTGTAACATTTTCTTTTAGTACTTTTATATTTTTTTTAATTAAAATTTGCTTTCGTAGACTTTTTTTAAGATCTTTATTTTTGAAAATATGCATTATTATCTTTTTTTTTTCTTTAAATTTTAAAAAATTCTTAATTTTTTTTTTATTTTCAAAAAATAAATTAATTTCTTTACATGGCCAAAATAAATTTTTATTTTTGAGGTTAAGTTTTTTTTTAATAAACTGATAACTATTTTCAGATATGGCTGTTGTGCGATTATCATTTGTTGTTTTCTTTAATTTTTTACTACCAACATAAAAATCAATTTTAATATTTTCTTGACCCAAGATTACGGCGGCTGTGAGACCTGCCAAACCATCACCGATAATGCAAATTTTCTGTACGTTCATGTTTTAAAATTTTATCAATTAAATAAAAATGATACAAAGTAGACTAAATGATTCGTTAAATGAACAATGATTTTTAAAAATATTATAGATTTTTTAAGGCGACGTGCCATTGAGTTGGTCGGCCTGGTACTAATTTCTTCTGCTTTATTGCTGGCTATCTCCTTTTTTTCATACATACCAAGCGACCCTATTCTTGCTCATGGGTCTGAAGATATAGCTATTAGAAATTTACTGGGGATTTATGGAGGATTGGTAGCAGATTTCTTATTACAAAGTTTTGGGCTAGTAGCTTTTTTATTTTTAATCACAATCACAATATGGGGTGTTAGCTTAGTTGTAAAAAAAGAGATTGAAAAAATTCATTTTAAAATTTTTTATTTAATTTTGTATCTCATTTTTAATTGTATTTTTACCTTTATAGTATTTAATAATTCCTTTTGGTTAATAGACAATGGAAACTCTGGTTTTGTGGGTCAGACGTTATACAATCATATTTCAAATATATTTTCATATCTAGATAATAGGTATGTTGTTTTCATCATCTCTATTTTGGGTTTTAGTTTTTTTATTCTAGCTTCTAATATTAATATAAAATATTTTTGGTTTATTCCTGTAAGTATTTTTAAAATACTAAAAAAAAAAAATATCACAAATAACTATAGTGAAACAAATGAAGATCAAACAGTAAGTCTGGTCAAAGACGACTTGGTAACCGATTTACCTCAACAAACTTTTTCTTTTGAAAAAAATAAAGATACTGCTGAACCTAGTATTAAAAATACAGAATTTAAAAATTTCAAACTTCCTTCTGTCGATTTGTTGGAAAAAAATCCTTCTAAGACCAATCTTTTGGACCAATCTAAAAATAGACCAGATGGAAACTTTATAGAAAAAATATTACTAGACTTCGGGATTGACGGTAAAATAACAAAAATTAATAATGGTCCTGTTGTTAGTCTATACGAATTTGAGCCTGCGCCCGGAGTAAAGGTGGCTAAAATTATTAATTTATCTGATGATATTGCACGAAATACCAGCTCCACATCGGCAAGGGTCTCAACTATACCGGGGAAAAACACAGTTGGTATTGAAATTCCAAATGACTCAAGGGAAAGTGTTTACTTGAAAGAAATTATTTCAAACGAAAGATTTCAAAAAAAAGAAGTAAAGCTTCCAATATCTTTGGGGAAAAGCATTTCAGGTGTGCCAATTATAGGTGATCTAACAGCTATGCCACATTTATTAATAGCCGGTACAACGGGTTCCGGTAAGTCCGTTTGTATTAACACAATTATAGTCTCACTTCTTTACAAACTAACACCTGATTTATGTAAATTTATTTTAATTGACCCTAAGATGTTAGAACTTTCTGCTTATGAAGGCATACCACATTTATTAAGTCCTGTTATCACGGACTCAAAAAAAGCAGCCTCGGCATTAGGGTGGACCGTAAAAGAAATGAATAGTAGATACAAATTAATGAGCAAAGAAGGTGTTAGAAATATTGACGGATACAATGCTAAGCATAAACTTAAAATGCCTTACATCGTAGTAGTTGTAGATGAAATGTCTGATTTAATGCTTGTTGCTGGGAAAGAAATAGAAAATTATATTCAAAAACTTTCACAAATGGCCAGAGCTGCAGGTATACATATAATTATGGCGACGCAAAGACCAAGTGTTGACGTAATTACTGGTACAATTAAAGCAAATTTTCCTACCCGAATATCTTTTCGCGTAAGTTCAAAAATAGACAGTAGAACTATCTTAGGTGAACAAGGATCTGAGCAATTACTAGGTAATGGTGACATGCTCTTTATGTCCTCCGCCAATCGAATAGTACGTATTCATGGCCCTTATGTCTCTGAAAAAGAAATTGAAAAAATTACAAATGTTTTGAGAAGTCAAGGCGCACCTGATTATATGGATGAAATAACTGAAAATGATCAAAATGATAAAGGTAATTCTTCTTCAGATTCTGAAACTGATGAACTATATAATCAAGCTTTGGATATAATAAAATCAGAAGGAAAAGCTTCAACAAGTTTTTTACAAAGAAAATTACAAATTGGCTACAATAGAGCTGCTAGAATTATAGACATGATGGAAGAAAGAGGTCTTGTTAGCAAAGCTAACCATGTTGGTAAAAGAGAGGTGTTGTAGATATTGTTTAATAAATTTCTTCTAATTTTACTAGTTTTTATTAGTTTTTTACCAGATCTACGTGCTGGAGAGAAAGAACTAATTGTTAAACGATTAAAAGATATTACCAATATCACCTTTGAGTTTCAACAGACAACAAACACCAAAAAAGAAACAGGAATCTGCATTCTTGTGTTTGATAATAAGCTTAGCTGCAATTATCACGATTCTACAGGAAAAGAAGTTCTTATTAATGGAAAAACATTGGTGGTCACAAAAAAGAAATATAATAAAATTTATTTTTATCCTCTCTCTAATTCACTATTTACTAGAATTTTAAATAAAAATAATTTGATAAATTTAATTCAAAAAACAAATTATGTTCTGAATGATAATATTGAATTAGTCTATGTAGGCAAAAATAAAAAAAAAATTACAATTATATTTGATAAAAATAGCTTTGATTTTATTGGGTGGAAAGTCAAAGATCAATTGCAAAATGAAATTAATTTTTCTTTGAAGATTAAATCGATAAACGGGGAATATAATCCTAAAATTTTTGAAATTCCTAAGGCAAACTAGAGTATAAAATTAACTTCTTCTTCCTTAAAAATACTTAATCCTTTAGATAGATAATTCTTTAAAGCATACTTATGGTCTAAGCTACAAGTGTGTACTCGTAATCTTGTAATACCTCGACTAAATGCATTATGAATAATATATTTTAGTAAAAAAGAGCCTAATTTTTTTCCTTGGTATTCTTTTAAAATACCCATTTGTATTAATTCTATTTCATTTTTTTGTTTATGAAATTCTTGTTCATAAAAACCAATAAAATTATCATTTATTTTCATAATACCTGTTTCTAAATTTTTATTATTTATATACTTGCGCCATTCATTGTCGGACCATAAAAGTCTATCTCTCCAAAAATGATCTTTGCCTACTTGCCGATAAAAAAATTTATTTATATTAATATCTTTCTTGGTATCTATATGAATTTTAACATTTTCTGGAAAGATAATTGATTTTTTTACTCCTTTACCTTTTTTTAATTCTAGAAAAAATCTTTGTACCTTTGGCATCTGATAGAATTAAACAACCATTTTGCCAATTTTCTCACCACCAAAGATATGATAATGAATGTGCGGTACTTCCTGCCCTCCATCTGTGCCAATATTGCTGAGTACGCGGTAACCACCTTCTTTCTTTGAAATCTTTAACATTTCAACAACATGTATAATTGCTTTATTAAATTCTACTATTTCTTTATCCTTAGCATTGTTTACAAAATCATCTAAATCAATATATTCACCTTTTGATATAACAAGCACGTGTATTTTTCTTTGCGGATTAATGTCGTAGAATGACAACACATATTCATTTTCATAAACTTTTTTACAAGGTATTTCTCCTCTAAGAATCTTAGCAAATATATTATTCTTGTCGTAATTCATTTTTTTGTCTTTTTTTTAACTCTTCCATTACATCTTCTATTTTAATGTTATTCGATTCAAGATAAACCATTAAATGATATATAACATCAGTAGCCTCATGTATCTTGTTTGAATTTTCTTCTACAGCTTCGATTAATTCCCCTATTTCTTCTTTTACCTTTGACACACTTAAATTTTTATCGTTCAATAATTTATTGGTATAAGAATGATCTGGTGAAGAATTTTTTCTATCTCTTATTGTTTTAATGAGTTGTTCTAAGTTTTTAAACATTTTATAATCTTACAGGTACTTTTTTTGAATTCAAATATTCTTTAACGTCTTTAATGCTATGTTCACCATAATGAAAAATTGATGCAGCAAGAACAGCGCTAGCGCCACCTGTTGTAATTCCATCATATAAGTGATCAAGGGTCCCAACACCTCCTGATGCAATAACTGGAATATTTGTGTTTTTTGTAACCATTTTTAATAATTCAATATCGTAACCTGATTTAGTGCCGTCTCTATCCATAGAAGTTAATAAAATCTCTCCAGCTCCACTTTTTTCTACTTTTTTTGAAAATTCTACTGCGTCTATACCAGTTTTATTTCTTCCACCATGAGTAAAGACTTCCCATTTGTTTGTTGAAATTTTTTTTGCATCTATGGCCACAACAACACATTGAGAACCAAATTTCTTAGAAGCATCTACAATCAAATTAATATCATTTACTGCTGCAGTATTTATAGAAACTTTATCTGCGCCAGCTAACAAAAGATCTTTTATGTTCTTTATAGTTCTTATCCCTCCCCCAACTGTTAACGGAACAAAGCATTTTTTAGCAGTTTTTTTTATTATATTGATTATGGTTTCTCTATTCTCATTAGATGCTGTGATGTCTAAAAAACAAATTTCATCTGCACCACCATCACTATAAATTTTAGCTTGTTCAACTGGGTCACCTGCGTCCTTCAATTCAACAAAGTTAATACCCTTAACAACTCTTCCATTTTTTACATCTAGGCAGGGTATAACTCTATTCTTAAGCATTTACTTCCTTTGCCAATTCATCAAGTTTAATATCGCCATCATAAATAGCTTTACCAATTATAATGCCTTCTATATTTTTATTACCTAGCTCTTTTGCTTCTTTGACGTCTTTCATTGAAGCAACTCCTCCAGAAATAATTACAGGACAATTTGAAACATCAGCAATTTTTATTGTCTCTTCAAGGTTGGGACCTTCTTTAGTTCCGTCTCTATTAATGTCCGTATAAATTAATCTACTTATACCGTAATCATTTACATCTTTTAAATAATCTAAAGTTTTAATGTTTAAATTTTCTTTCCAACCCAAAGTAGATAAGTTTCCGTCCTTAGCATCTAAACCTAAAGCAATTTTATTTTTAAATTTTGTACATGCTTCTCTTAAAAATTCTTTATTTTGTATTGCAGCGCTACCTAAAATTATTTTTTCTACACCGACATCAATATATTTTTTAATACTATCAAAAGTTCGCACTCCTCCACCTATTTCAATCTTTAAATCATATTTACTTACTATTTCTTGAATTATATTTAAATTAACTGTTCGACCGGTTAAAGCTCCGTCTAGATCAACAATATGCAAATTTTTAAAACCGTGGTCTTTATATTTTCCTGCCTGATCAAGAGGTGAGGTTTCATATTCAGTTTTATATTCAAAATCACCTTTTATTAATCTGACACATTTCTTATCTTTAATATCTATCGCAGGTAATATTTTCATCTATAAATTTAAAAAATTTTTAATTATCTTTAATCCTTCTGTATCGCTTTTTTCTGGGTGAAATTGAGTACCAAATAAATTTTCTTTTTCAATCGAGCATACAATTTTTGACGAGTAATCTGTAGTAGCCAAAATTACCGATTTATCTCTCGGCACAAATTCATAACTATGTAAAAAATACATGTGAGATTTATTTTTTATTTCCTTAAATATCTTGCTTTCTTTTAAAATTTCAATTTCGTTCCAACCAACGTGGGGAAGTTTAAATTTACCATTTTGATTATCAATTTTTGAAACTTTACCTGGTATCCATCCTAGACCTTTAGTTTCTACTTCTTCATAGCCAACATCAGCGAACATTTGTAATCCCACGCAAATTCCTAAGAGAGGTTTTTTTTTTATAATCCCAAATTCTTTAAGAGCATCGTGTAAACCATTAATACTATTTAAAGAGTCGATGCAGCTCTTGAATGAGCCTTGACCTGGTAATATTAGTTTATCACTTGATTTTATTTTATTTAAATTTGAAGTTACTTCTATCTTTACTTTGTCTTTGGCAACATGTTTAAAGGAATTTATAACAGAACTTATATTTCCCGATTGGTAGTCAACGATTGTGACGTTCATCAAATTTATAAAGAACCTTTGGTTGACGGCACAAAATTTTTAATTCTTTTGTCTATTTCAAAAGCATCTTTTAAAGATCTGGCTAAACCTTTAAAGCAAGATTCAATTTTGTGATGACTGTTTTCTCCATAGACATTTTCTATGTGTAATGTGATTCCAGCTGATTGTGAAAAGGCTTGAAACCATTCCTTAAATAACTCTGTGTCCATCTCACCTAATTTTTCAACTTTTAAATCAACCTTCCAAATTAAGTAAGGTCTATTAGAAACGTCTATAGCAACACGTGTTAATGTTTCGTCCATTGGTATCAACGCGTTGGCATATCTTTTTATTCCTTTACGATTGCCTGCTGCCTTACTAATAGCTTCACCGATAGCTATGCCTGTGTCTTCGGTTGTGTGGTGTAAATCGATGTGGGTATCTCCTTTAGCTTTTACAGAAATGTCCATTAAAGAGTGTTTAGAAAGTTGTTCTAGCATATGATCCAAGAAACCAATTCCAGTATCAATTTTATACTTACCTTTACCGTCAATATTTACCTCAACAGCGATACTCGTCTCTTTTGTTTTTCTTGAAATTTTTGCTTTTCTAATCATAAGTTAATAGTAAATTTGCTTAATGATATATAGAGAAATTTAGATTTTATCAATAAACACAGCTTATCTATTGAAGATATAGAATTAATAGCCACATACATTGTATGAATACCAGTGAAAAATGGCACGGCACTACAATTGTTTTATTAAGAAAAAATAATGAAACTGTGGTTGCAGGTGATGGGCAAGTTAGTCTTGGTAACACAGTATTAAAAAGTAACGCAAAAAAAGTTAGAAAGATTGAAAAACGTGGTGTGATAGCAGGTTTTGCGGGATCGACTTCTGATGCGCTAACTTTATTTGAAAGACTGGAGGCTAAACTTGAAAAACATGCTGGCAATCTTCCCCGGGCAGCTGTGGAACTTGCAAAAGACTGGAGAACAGATAAATACTTAAGAAGGTTAGAAGCCTTAATGGCTGTTGCTGATAAAGAAAATAGTTTTATTATCTCTGGAACGGGTGATGTGCTAGAGCCAGAAGATAACATTATAGCAATAGGTTCAGGTGGGAATTATGCTTTGGCAGCAGCAAAAGTTTTAATTAAAAATGATCTTTCAGCGGAAGAGGTTGCTCGCCAAGCTATAAAAATAGCATCTGAAATCTGCGTTTTTACAAATAATAATATTACAATAGAAAAGGTTTAAAGATGACAGACGCAACCAAAGTTACAAATTTAAATTTAGTAAAGGAAACTCAAAAAATTCAAGACTCCACGGTAAGCGCTTTATCGCCAAGAGAAATTGTTTCTGAACTTGATCGATATGTTATTGGACAAACAAATGCAAAGAAAGCAGTTGCTGTTGCATTGCGTAATAGATGGAGGAGACAAGC
>MDTF01018472.1_pt1 | contig 16332 bp, 17 predicted proteins | sample 811191 | NCBI WGS metagenome assembly MDTF01 (sample SAMN05326649, study PRJNA326480) | marine metagenome | isolation source: seawater | place: Southern Ocean | collected 2011 | reverse complement strand
GTTAACCCCTGCAATGCTCCTAATACCCGGTATTGTGTCAAAACGTTTCGGTTTTCGTGTTGCCGATCATCAGTTTGAAGATGAAGCTTCCTGACCAACCATACAGGGGCTCTTGTCATGTTTTTTAATGGTGGGGAAAGATAACAAAGGCCATGTAATTGAAGAAAATCATTCACTGTGACTGTGACTGTTTTTACGCTGCTATCGAGATGCGCGACGACCCATCGCTGCAGCATTTGTCAGTGGCCGTAGGTGGGAAATCGGATCGACGCGGGGTGGTAGCGACCTGCAATTATAAAGCGCGGCGGTTTGGTGTGAGGTCGGCGATGCCTACAGCGCATGCCCTTCGGTTATGCCCTGATCTTGTGGTCATTCCAGGGACCATGGCTAAGTACCGTGAAGCCGCCCAACAAATACGCCAAATCTTTTACCGATTTACGGATAAAGTTGAACCCTTATCACTAGATGAGGCTTATCTGGACGTTACTGATTGCAGTGATTTTCAAGGCAGTGCGACTTTAATTGCTGAGCAAATACGGAAATTGATTTTTGAGGAAGTCGGGGTTACTGCCTCGGCAGGCATTGCACCTAATAAATTTTTGGCGAAAGTAGCCAGTGACTTAAATAAACCCAATGGGCAATTTGTTATTACGCCTGACAATGTTGACGGTTTTGTGAAAACACTGGCGGTTAAGCGAATATTCGGTGTAGGCAAGGTCACTAATGAAAAACTTGAGCGGCTGGGGATTAAAACCTGTGGTGATTTACAGCAGAAATCTCTCATCGAATTGGTGGATAAATTTGGTACCTTTGGTAAACGTCTTCACGATTTAAGTTTTGGCAAGGATAATCGCCAAGTTAACGCTAATAACCGCCGCAAGTCCCTTAGCGTTGAGCATACTTACACTGATGATTTGCCCAGTCAGTCGGTTTGCGTTCCAAAAATTGCCGACCTACTCCTTGAATTACGCAGCCGCCTGCGCCGAGTCGACAGTGATTATTTAGTAACTAAGCAATTTATTAAGGTGAAATTTAATGATTTCACAAGCACCACGGTTGAGCGTCAGATGACCAAAGGCTTACCTGTGGAAAGTTTTGAAGATTTGTTTTATCAGGCTTGGGAGCGCGGCAATCGGCCGGTAAGATTGATTGGTTTGGGGGTGCGGTTCATTGACACTAGTCAGCAAGATTTAGCCTTACAACTCGACTTATTTGATTAAATGACGGGTTTATCCCTTTGCTTGTGTGAAAAGATAGCGCATTTTGTTAGACTGAAAAGTCGATTTTACCTTGAAAAATAATTGTGACTTCAGGATCTAGTAAAAACGCTATTCGCAGAGAGCTACGTCGCAAGACGGAGGAGTTCTTATCGCTGGGTGGCGAAATCAAAAAACATGTTGCTGGGGACACAGGGGAACCAGCGGATAAGCCGCGAGGTCGATCAGCTTTCGTAAGCAGCGAACCGCCAAAAACTAGAACTTACATTAATGACGTTGTCTTGGCCTTAGATAGTCGGAAAGCCAAAAAGACTTCCCCAAAAGTAGCCAAGACTCACAAACGGCGAACAAAAAAGCTTATTTATGATGATTTTGGTGAGCCGGTTCGTGAAGTTTGGTCAGACGAGTAACTAGGTCTATCAGAGTGCTTTTAGTCAGACACAATACTGGCTTTCAAGTGGTCATGTAAACTAACTAACGTCCTCGCCTCTCGCTTGCTTGTCAGCATGATAGCTAGAGCGGACTAGAGGACCGCAGGCGGCCTGTTTAAATCCAATACTATTAGCGTAAGCCGTATATTCCGCGAACTCATCAGGGTGAACAAAACGATCTATAGGCAGATGACTGATCGATGGTTGCAAATATTGGCCAACTGTAAGCATGTCAACATCGTGCTCACGCAGGTCATCCAATGTTCTTAAAAGCTCATCTTTGGTTTCACCTAGACCTACCATCAGGCCTGACTTGGTTTGAATATGTGGATTTAGTGCCTTGTATTCTTTTAGAAGTTTAAGCGACCAAGCATAGTTTGCCCCTGGGCGAGCTTCTCGGTATAGCCGGGGCACAGTCTCCATATTATGGTTAAAAACATCCGGCGGGGTTGCGGAGAGTATTTCCAACGCTGGAGCCATACGACCACGAAAATCAGGGACCAACACCTCTACCTGTAAGCCAGGAGATAACAATTTAGCCTCACGGATACAATCTGCAAAATGTTGAGCACCACCATCACGAAGATCATCTCGATCCACCGAAGTAATCACCACATACTTTAAGCTCATCTCTTGAATAGCAGCAGCTAAGTTCTTAGGTTCGTCAGCATCAAGATCGTTGGGCTTACCGTGGCCTACATCGCAAAATGGGCAACGTCGGGTGCATATTTCACCCATGATCATAAATGTCGCTGTACCGCCGCTAAAGCACTCATGAAGATTTGGGCAAGCTGCTTCTTCGCACACTGTGGCCATTTTATGGCGTCTTAAAATATTTTTAATTTCCTGAACTTTAGGGGATGCAGTAAGACGGATGCGCATCCATTCTGGCTTGCGCTGAATCTGATTTGTCGGGATCACTTTTACCGGAATTCGCTCAACCTTGTCCGCACTGCGGAGCTTTTCGCCCTTCTGTAATCGTCGCGTGCGTTGTGGCGGTATTGTGTCAAATGACATGGCTAGGCTTCTTCCTTAATCGCTACCGTTAGGTAAGTATTGTCTTGCAGAGGAGTTATTATAACCGAGTCCAGTAGTTAAATATTCCGCTAATTTTCCGGTTACTACTTTAATGTCGGGAGCAGGATCCACTAAATCAGCAACCTGTGTCATAACAACACCCAGACCGCAGGGGTTAATGCGCTGCCAAGGACTCATGTCCATATTAATATTGAAGTTGAGGCCGTGATAGCTACAACCTTTCCGGATACGCAATCCTAAAGAGGCAATCTTTTCCCCATTGTCGACATAAACGCCTGGAGCTTCACGTCGAGGAGAGGCTGAAATATCCCAGCACTTTAGAGTGTCGACCACAGCTTTCTCAATGAGACTAACCAACTGTCGAACACCGAGACTTAAGCGGCGTAAGTCAATAAGCAGATAAGCGGTGATTTGTCCGGGACCATGATAAGTTACATGGCCACCACGGTCGCTTTTTACGACAGGTATGTCACCGGGGACCAAGATATACTCTTCTTTGCCAGCCTGGCCTTGAGTGAAAACAGGATAATGTTCGACAAACCATATTTCATCTGCGGTTGCCACGTTGCGCTGTTCGTTGAATTTTTTCATCGTATTAAAGGTGTGCTTGTATTGCTGAATACCTAAATGGCGAATAATCAAAGGCGTTTCAGGTACCATTTTTATAACACCATCTTAACTCGCGGGCTTTTTTTCAATGCCGCAAATATACTTTCTAACTGAGGTTTCCCAGTGGCCGTTATAACAACGGTCATCGCTTGCCAGCTACCTTTACTACTATCTCTAATAGTAATCTTCTGACGGTCAAACCCCGGAGCATGACTGTCCATTACAGTAAGCACGTGTTCGTTAAAGCTAGTATGCGCTTGCCCTAAAACTTTAATTGGGTAGTCACAAGGGAACTCGATCTTTGGCGGTTCTTGTTTAGTCATGGACATGCTCTCACGACAGCAATTGAGTGAATAAAAGAATTATCCAGTCAAACAGTTGCGAAAAGATACCTGACTTTGGAATGCTTTTTTCTGCGACCAATGGGATGTCAACTAGGGCTTCTCCATCCAAGCTAACTTGCAGTTGCCCGAGTTCTTGGCCTGCTGATATTGGAGCTTTGATCAAGCCGCTGACTAAAATATTGGCTTTTAGATTTTTTTCAGAACCCCGAGGAACGGTTAGAGTCACATCTTCAGCAATGGTCAGATTTAAAAATTCTTCTTCTCCGTACCAGACCTTGGCGCCCGTTTTTAGTATGTCACCGGCTGAGTAGACTACTTTTGTATCATAGTAGCGGAATCCATATGACAACAATTTTTGTGATTCTCGCGCTCTAGATTCGTCGTTGTTGGCGCCCATAACCACTGCAATAAGGCGCATTCCTCGACGTTTGGCGGACGAAACCAAGCAATAACCAGCTTCACGAGTGTGGCCAGTCTTTAAACCGTCAACGCTATTATCACGCCACAATAGGCGGTTACGGTTTGGTTGATTGATATTGTTATGTTCGAAGTATTTTTTAGCATAAATCTTATAGTACTCTGGATGATCGCGAATAATAGCGCTTGCAATTATCCCTAAATCACGTGCTGAAGTAACCATTCCCTCTGCCGGGAGTCCAGTCGCGTTTAAATACTCGGTATTACGCATTCCTAATATCTCTGCTTGCTGATTCATCATATCGGCAAAGGCATATTCGCTGCCGGCAACATGTTCGGCTAAGGCGATAGCAGCATCGTTGCCAGACTGGATGATAACGCCGTGCATGAGATCAAGCACCGATACTTTGGTGCGTGGACTGAGGAACATAGTTGAGCCATCAGTTTTAGCGCCACCTAGAATCCAAGCATTGTCGCTAATGAGGACCTCAGTTTCTTCGTTAAGCCGTTGTGCAGCGATCTCGTTAGATACAATATAGGTGGTCATCATTTTGGCGAGACTGGCTGGGGGTAATTGTTCGTCTGCATTTCTTTCTAGCAATACCTTGCCGGTAGTCGCGTCAATTAATATCCATGCTTTAGCGGCAATTTCTGGTTCAGCTGGCCTCAGTATTTGGCTGTAAGCGGGAGAAACCAGAGAGATCACGATTGCGATTAATAGAGCAGATAAGAGCCATTTCTTAGCCATAGCTAGAACACCATGTTGTCAATAAAAGTAAGCGGTAAGTTTAGCACTCCACGGTCAGTGATGGGCACCTGAAAAGGTTATTTGTAGCGGTTAATGCAAAAATTTTCTAAGATAACCGCTGAGGACAAAAAAGTTATGAACAGTCGTTTTTTGATTCACAGCGGCTGGTTCTAATTTGCTGGCTCAATTGATGAACGGCCATGGCATACTTTGCCCTAGGATTGTAGCGGCCAATAACATAAAAATTGTGCAGGCCCAGCCAATATTCTTGACCATATTTTGCTTCAAAACGTAACGGAAATGCAGTGAGATCATTAGCCAGCCGGTCAGTGGGTGTATAGCCCTGTGCAATAAATTCGGCAATCGTCGTTTTGGGACGCTTCATTTTGTTAAACTTAGCTGAATCGGGGGCGTCTTCAATATGCGCCCGCGTGGCAACGGGTAATCCTGATTTCCAACCATGCTTGTTAAAGTAATTAGCCACACTCCCTATAGCATCGGTGGGGTTAGTCCAGATGTCAGCGAACTCATCCCCGTCGTAATCCACCGCATAGTTGCGATAGCTATTAGGCATGAACTGTCCCCAGCCCATTGCTCCAGCGTAAGACCCTTTGAGTGCTAAGGGATCTTTTCCTTGCTCGCGAGCGAGCAGTAATAAATGTTCAAGCTGAGTGGTAAAGAAAATCTTCCTAGATTCTCGTTTCTCAGTATATGTGTAGTAGTCAAAAGCCAAGGTTGTTAGTGCGTCAATGACTCTATAGCTTCCTACATTACGCCCGTAGTTGGTCTCAACTCCGATAATACTAACGATAATAGCTGGATCAACGCCAAATTCTTTTTCGGCCCGCTCTAGAGTTTTGTTATTTTCTTGCCAAAATTGAACACCTCTAGAAACTCTTTTGTCGGTAACAAAAATCTTACGGTATTCATGCCATGGTTTTGCTTTTTCGGCGGGTCTACTCATCGCTTTTACAATACTTTTTTGGTGCACAGCGCTTCCCAGCCATTCCTCAACTTGGGATTGTTCGAATTGGTGTTCATCAACCATGGTCGTTATAAATTCAGAGGCTTCAGGGTGATTTGAATAGTCGGCTAAGACCGTTGCAGGTGCAGACAAAAGCATACCTAGAATCAACAATTTAAGACTTTTTTTCAAAAATTTTTCCTCATGCGGTTAGGCTCGGTACTGATAGCCATGAGCAAGCCAAAACCAATAAACAGCGTTAAAAGAGCGGTGCCACCGTAGCTGATCATTGGCAGTGGGGCGCCTACTACAGGCAATATACCCGATACCATGCCCATATTCACGAAAACATAGATAAAAAATAGTAGGCCTAAGCTGCCGGCGAGTAATCGACCAAATTGCGACTGAGCATTAAGTGCTATAAATGAACATCTAGCAATGAGTAACGCATATAGCGCAAGGAGAGTAAGGATACCAATTAAGCCAAATTCCTCCGCTAGGACCGCTATGATAAAGTCAGTGTGGCTCTCTGGGAGAAAGTTTAATTGTGATTGAGTACCTTCTGTCCAGCCCTTACCATTTAGACCACCCGAGCCTATAGCCGTTTTAGATTGAACGATATTCCACCCGCTACCCAGTTTGTCTTGTTCAGGAGTTAGCAGTGTCAGTATTCTTTGCTTTTGATAATCGCGAAGGACGAAATTCCACATAATGGGAATAGCAGCAATGCTGGTTAAAAAGGTAAATACTAAATAGCGCACTCCTAAGCCTGCTAAAAATAGAGTAAGAAATCCGGACACGAAGACTAACAGCGCGGTTCCTAAGTCAGGTTGCCTCATAATTAGTGCGGCTGGAAGTAATATCATAACCATCCCCCAGCTAATATGTTTTAAGGTTGGGGGAATGAAGCGTTTACTAAGATAGGCCGCTAACATTAAAGGCACTCCTACCTTCATGAATTCTGCGGGCTGTAATCGGGTAAAACCAATATCTAGCCATCGCTGCGCGCCCTTTGCGCCAACGCCAAAGAGCAATACGGCAACGAGCAAGAATAGACCTAGGCCATAAAATACAAACGCCCACTTTTCCCAATAGCGAACCTCAAATTGGGCCACCGCAAACATAACGAAAAAACCAACAACCATAAAAGTTGCCTGACGCTTTATGTAGAACAGGTCTTGACCGCCGGCACTGTATAGCACCATTAATCCAAATACACACAACGCACACAGTAATACTAATAATGGAAAATCGATGTGCATCGACCCACTCTTTTTTCGATCACCACCGGGGCTTTGCATTCTTCTGACAAAATCACTGTTCTGCATAAGTGTTAGCACCTCGCGAAGATTTTAAGTAAGAGGCGTTGGTTGCTGCTAGGTCCTGACTGTCATTTCCCATGGTTGTAGATTTGATATAGGCGTCCATCACGGTTCTTGCGATAGGAGCAGCTGCAGAACTACCATGCTCGCCATTTTCAACAATTAAGGCGATGGCTATCTTTGGATCTTTAGCCGGAGCGAAAGCGACGAACAACGCATGATCCCACTGTCGCTCACTAATTTTTGATCGATCATACTCGTCAGTAGCTTTAATGCTGATGACTTGGGCTGTGCCAGTTTTAGCGGCCATGGTGTAGGTTAAATTCTTACTAATGCGTCTTGCAGTCCCTCTAGTCGAGTGCACAACATCACGCATTGAATCGTGGATGTAGTCCCAATATTCCGCACTAATATTAGGGTTTTCGGCAATTTGAATCCTAGGGTTTGCAACACCATCGATGGATTTAACTATTTGCGGTTGAATCAGGTCGCCACGTGAGGCGATACGAGCCGTCATAACAGCAAGTTGCAATGGTGTGGTAAGCATAAACCCTTGGCCAATACTCACGTTAATAGTGTCGCCATCAAACCATGATGCGCCACGAGCCCGTTTCTTCCATATTCTGGAGGGCATTATACCGGCACGTTCTCCTGGTAAATCGATATTAGTTTTTTGGCCCAAGCCAAATGATTGGCTGTTGGCGGCCAACGTGTCGATGCCGATCTTTACGCCCATTGTATAAAAGAACACGTCACAGGATTCGATGATTGCCTTTGCTAAATCGACACCCTTACCATGGCCGCCACGTTCTGAATTATGGTCACGCCAAGGACGCTCAATGCCCTCCATAAGAAAATAGCCAGGATCTTCTATCTTAGTCGTAGTAGTAATACTGCGACTTTGAAGGCCGATCAATCCAAATAAAGGTTTAATAGTTGAACCTGGGGGGTATTGACCCCTAATGGAACGGTTAAACATCGGTTTATCTGGAGAGTTGATAAGAGCATCATAATCTTTTTGGCTGATCCCCGAGACGAACGGATTAGCATCATAGCTTGGTGCACTAACCATCGCGAGAACACCACCTGTGTCGATTTCTATTGCCACAAGCGATCCACGTTTTCCCGAAAATGCCTCATAGGCTACCTGTTGTAATTGGCTATCAAGATGTAGCTGGAGATCACTACCTGCGGCAGGACTGACTTGATCAAGAATCCGCATCACTCGGCCCCTGGCATTGGTTTCTACTTGGTCGCTGCCCACATCACCAAGTAGAGAGTTCTCGTAAAATTTTTCTATACCAGTTTTCCCAATAGAGTCGGTGCCGCTGTAATTAATAGTATTAATTGTGTCGCTTTCACGCTCATTAATCCGGCCAACATAGCCGACCACATGAGTGAAAAGGTCATGCTTGGGGTAAAATCGAGTCAATCTGGCGCTTATTTTAGTACCGCCCAAGATATGTTGATTTACCGCTAAAATGGCCTGTTCTTTTTCAGTTAGATTAAACTTTAGTGGGGTAGGCTCAAAGGGCTTTTGTCTTTTTAAACGAGTGTAAAAGCGCTTAATATCGTTATCGGAAAGGGTGATTAATAAGCCGATTTTTTGAATCAACTGATCTAGATCTCCTGCGCGCTCTCGAATAATGGCGAGATTGGAGGTGGGTCTATTGTCAGCAATAATCTCCCCATTACGATCATAGATAATACCTCGAGTGGGCGGTGCAGGGCGCACGTGAACGCGGTTATTGTCAGAGTCTGTTGCATAATCTTGAAACTGATTGACCTGCAAATCAAAGTATCTACTAATGATGACCAGTCCCATTAGTATCATAGAAAACGTGGAAAATATAAGCCGCCTAGCAAATATTCTTCTTTCGCGAGCAGGGTCTGAGAAAGCTTCCTTATGCATCATGATTGTTTATCCAAACACCTAATTACGATGGTATGGGTGATTAGCATTAATCGTCCATGCCCTATAAAGCTGTTCCATTAGTACAATGCGCACTAGAGGGTGGGGAAGGGTTAAATCCGATAGAGACCAGCGCATATTAGCCCTGGCTAAGCAATCAGGCGAGAGACCATCCGGGCCACCAATCAGTAAGTTAACATCTCGACCATTCATTTGCCAGTTGGCTAAGTTACTAGCTAATGTTTCGGTGCTCATAGTTTTACCCAACACATCAAGAGCGACGACAAAATCCTTATCTACTAGGGCTTTTAAAATTGATTGGCCTTCAATTTCAGTTGCCTTGCCCGATGACTGGCTTTTGCCTCTAGGCCCAAGCGCTATTTCAACGGTTTGGACACGCAGCTCAGGAGGCATACGCTTACTATATTGAATACATCCCGACTCTACCCACGCAGGCATTCGCGTGCCGACAGCAAGGATGCGGAGTTTCAAATTAACCTTGACCTAAGGGCGGCGAGCCAAGCATTATCGCCTCGGCATCTGCATTTAGAGGACGATCATCTGGCCGTAAAGACCATAATTTCTCTAAATCATAAAACGCCCGAGTGGTGGGCAACATGACATGCACAATAACATCGCCGAAATCGACCAATATCCATTCTGAAACGTCGTCACCCTCCATCCCAATTACAGTGAAGCCAGCCTTTTTGGCATCGACCACAACATTGTTTGCTAGAGATTTTACTTGGCGACTAGAGTTGCCGCTCGCGACTACCATGGTGTCCATGATGCCAGTTAACTCTTTGACGTCAATGCTTACAATATCTTGAGCTTTAATGTCTTCAAGAGCAGTAATAATTATTTCGTGGAGATCTTTTTTCATAGTACAGGGCTACTCATATAAACAGTTTTTTTGGATATAGCTAATTACAGAGTCAGGCATCATAAGGGCTGTATTATCCCCCTTGCCTATCTTTTCTCTAATGTTAGTCGATGAAATATCTAACATGGACAGGTCGCACAAATAGACATGTCCACTTGGTTTCTTTTTTATTTCACTCAAATCGTCGCTGCGATGACGAGTAATCCATTCACATAGAGAACCCACTTCTGGCAGTTTATAACCGGGTCGTGACGAAACGGCAATGTGGCAAAAATCTAAAATCTGATCCCATTGATGCCAGCTATCTATTTTACTTAGTGCATCCATGCCAATACACATAAATAAAGGAATATCGGCGCCAATTTCCTTACGCAGTAGTTTAACAGTATCGATACTATAACTGGGTGCTGATCGGCGTAATTCAATATCGTCAATGATCAGTGGCGAGTTATTATCATTTACGGCTGCTGACAACATTGCGAGTCGATGTTCAGTTAACACATTTGGCTCACCACGATGAGGTGGATAGGCGCATGGTATCATTCTTACTTCACCAACATCGAGTAACTGTGCCAGTTCGCTAGCAATAGTTAAGTGACCATTATGAATAGGGTCAAAGGTCCCGCCAAATATAGCTACTGCCATACTATTGCCGGATTTGTCCATCGCCAAACACCACCCATTTCTGACAGGTAAGACCTTCTAGACCAACAGGCCCTCGAGTATGAATTTTATCTGTAGATATACCGATTTCAGCGCCTAAACCATATTCGAAGCCGTCAGCAAATCGTGTCGAGGCGTTAATCATCACGGAGCTTGAATCAATTTCAGTCAAAAACCTGCGACTATTCTCATCGTCTTCAGTAACTATAGATTCGGTATGCTTAGAGCTGTAGTGATTAATATGATCTATGGCCTCATTGATTCCATCTACGATTTTAATCGCCAAAATTGGTGCCAAAAATTCTTCGCCCCAGTCCTCTTCGCTAGCCTCATTTATAGTGGTTACAATAGCTCGTGCTTTTTCACAGCCTCGTAATTCTACTTGTTTTTCGGTATATAGCGCTGCGAGCTCAGGTAATATTTTCTCAGCGACAGACTTTGCAATAACCAGCGATTCCATAGCATTGCATACGCCATAGCGATGTGTTTTGGCATTAATGGCAATATCCATAGCCTTTTTTAAGTCGGCGTGATCGTCAATGAACACATGACAGTTGCCATCTAAATGTTTAATCATAGGTACTTGGGCGTCAGTGATTAATCTCTTAATAAGCCCTTTACCACCCCGAGGAATAATCACATCAACATAATCGGTCATGGTAATTAACTCTGCTACTGCTTCGCGATCAGGGGTATTGATAACCTGGACTACCGATTGTGGTAACCCAGCATCATCTAGGCCTTTTTTAATGCAGCTGGCAATAGCTTGATTAGATTGAATAGCCTCACTTCCGCCGCGCAAGATGGTGGCATTCCCAGATTTTAGGCATAGGCTCGAAGCATCGATAGTGACATTGGGTCGTGATTCATAAATGATGCCAATCACACCGATAGGCGTGCGCATTTTTCCCAGCCTAATCCCGCTAGGCCGCATTCCTAGGTCAGTCATTTCGCCAACAGGATCGGGAAGCGCCGCAACTTGATGTAAACCTTCGATCATAGCGTCAATACGCTCGTCGTTAAGTTCAAGGCGGTCTAATAAAGAGGAATCTAGGCCGCTGGCAAGACCATTTTCCATGTCGGTATGATTAGCCGACAACAGGTTTTGTCGCTCATCACTAAGGCGCGCTGCTATAGACGCTAGAGCTTTATTTTTGGTCTCCGTACTGGCGCGGGCTATGGCTCTTGACGACTCCAGAGCGGCTAATCCGACGGTTTCCATATAGGTTTTGATATTAATATTTTTCAATTTTCTACACAGTGCTTCATTAGGAAAATTAGGTGTCTTTGTTTTTAACATTATACGTCTAGCGTAAATATAATTCCTGATTTTCCGTGGCAGCCAGCTTTCAGTTTATTAATGACAATAGAAAAAGGATTTTCGACCCCTACGTACGGGGTCGCAATCTAAATGCTGAGATATTTATCAACGATCTGGGCCAGGGCTTCCACATGTTCTAAATCATCATTAAGGCAGGGAATATAATGAAACTCCTTTCCTCCTGCATTCGAGAAAATTTCACGCGCTTCAATATTGATCTCCTCAATAGTTTCTAGGCAATCAGAAGAAAAGCCGGGGCATATGACAGCCACGTGGTTGACACCTTGATCTGGCAGTGACTTTAATGTTTTATCAGTGTAGGGCTGCAACCAAGGTTCGCGGCCGAAGCGCGATTGGAACGTGGTCATAATGTAATCATCGACCAAGTTCATTTTCTCAGCAACCATACGGGTAGTTTGGTGGCATAGGCAATGGTATGGATCACCTTTTTTGAGATACCTTTCAGGGGTCCCATGATATGAAAATATCAGTTTATCCGGTTGACCGTGGGTGTCGATATGCCGGCTAATACTCGAGCATAGGGCAGTAATAAATGCATCTGACTGGTGATAACCGCCTATAAAATGTAGCTCGGGTACCCAGCGCGTGCGTTTGAAAACGTCAGCAATGGCATCAAAGGTGGAGCCTGTCGTGGCCCCAGAATATTGGGGGTAAAGCGGCAGGACCGTAATGTTGCGCACATTTTGTACACTGAGCTCGTTTATCGCAGACTCAATTGATGGGTTGCCATAACGCATACCCAAAACAACAGGTATTTCCTTGCCGTGCTTTTCGGCCAAAATTTTCCGGACCCCATCAACTTGGGCTTGGGTGTTAACCAGTAATGGAGACCCTTTATCAGTCCAGACACTGCGGTAGAGCTTGGCCGAACGCCGCGGACGAATGCGCAAAATAACTAAGTTGAGGATTAGCCACCAAAGTAATCGTGGGACTTCTACCACGCGTGGGTCGCTCAAGAATTGCTTTAAATAACGGCGTAAATCCGATGTTTGAGGTGCATCTGGTGTACCTAAATTACAAAGTATAACGCCTTGCTTTGGTGCAGGACCTTTGTGGTCGTATTTTGTTTGACCCTTATACTGCATCTGATTTTCTGCCTTTGGTATCTATAACTTAATAATATGAGATTGAGTGACTAGCATGCTGTCTTACGTTAACTGCTTGCTAGGTTATTCCTTGCGCATTATACGCGACATCAAATAGATGAGATTGATTTTAATCCCACGCTATTAGTAGCTGACCCAAGACGCTGACAAAGCTATAATGCCGCACTTTTATAGATGCGCAAAGAAGACCATGAGTCACCAAGTTTCAGATAGACGCACATTTGCAATTATTTCGCACCCTGATGCAGGTAAAACTACTATTACCGAGAAGCTATTGTTGCTTGGCAATCTCATTCAGGTGGCGGGGACGGTCAAAGGGCGTAAAAGCGATCGTCACGCAACATCCGATTGGATGGCAATGGAAAAAGAGCGTGGCATTTCTGTGACATCATCTGTCATGCAATTTCCGTATCAAGACTGCACTGTAAATTTGCTGGATACCCCAGGTCACGAGGACTTTTCCGAAGATACCTATCGTACCCTCACGGCAGTGGACTCATCTCTCATGGTTATTGATGGCGCCAAAGGGGTAGAGGCCCGCACCATTAAGCTAATGGACGTTTGCCGTTTACGGGATACGCCGATCTTAACCTTTGTTAACAAGATGGATCGTGATATTCGAGACCCTATTGATTTATTAGACGAAATTGAAGCGGTGCTTAAAATTAAAGCTGCACCGATTAACTGGCCGATTGGTATGGGCCGAGAATTTCGGGGTGTATACAATTTTTACACTGACACGATTCATGTTTATGTGCAGGGTAAAGGTCATACATTGAGCGACGACATACAGGTACATGGATTAGATTCCCCTGAAGCACGCGAGGCACTGGGCGACTATGCTGATGATGTTTTGGAAGAGCTAGAGCTAGTAAAGGGCGCGACCAACCTTTTCGACATGGATGAATTTTTATCTGGACAGCTTGCACCGGTGTTCTTTGGCACTGCCTTAGGTAATTTCGGTATTCGTGAAATGCTTGATTACTTTGTGCGGTGGGCTCCATCCCCGCAGCCGAGACAGGCAGCAGAGCGTGAAGTTGTGGCAGATGAACCTAAATTTAGTGGCTTTGTGTTTAAAATTCAGGCCAACATGGACCCAAAACACCGAGACCGCATCGCTTTTTTGCGAATCTGCTCAGGTAAATATACCAAAGGTATGAAGATGAAGCATGTTCGTACCGGCAAAGATGTGCGTGTCGCAGATGCCTTTAGCTTTAAAGCGGGTGAGCGAATTTCTGTTAACGAAGCAGAAGCCGGTGATATTATTGGGCTGCATAATCATGGATCGATACAGATTGGCGATACGTTTACTGACGGCGAAACACTTAAGTTCAGCGGTATTCCGCACTTCGCACCCGAATTGTTTAAGCGAATTCGTCTTAGAGACCCATTAAGAGCAAAGCAGTTGCAAAACGGCATTCGGCAACTATCGGAAGAGGGTAGTACTCAGGTTTTCTTTCCTTTCCGTAATAATGATGTCATCGTTGGGGCTGTTGGACAGCTGCAATTTGACGTGGTGGCTTACCGACTTCGTGAAGAATATGGTGTAGAAGCTATTTATGAAACAGTTAATGTTCATACCGCTCGGTGGACTGAGTGCGATGATCACAAGATCCTAGAAGCTTTCCGTAATAAAGCAGAAGATAACCTAGCCCTTGATGGCGGCGGTCATTTGACTTATTTGGCGCCCACTAGGGTAAATCTAGCTCTGGCGCAAGAGCGTCATCCAGATATTGCATTTCGCGCCACCCGAGAGCACTAGTATTTGTAGTTACCCCTTTGTTTTAGCTAGCGGAGACTGATTTATGGCTACCAAGCGACCCACTGTCCATCAAGACCAAACGCCCGAGCATTTGCGCGCTAATCGGGGCATATTTTCACGTTGGCTGGGTCGTACCGTTCTTAGAATCCTGGGTTGGCGTGTTGAGGGTCAGATTCCAGATTTGAAGCGTTTGTTAGTGATAGGTGCGCCCCATACTTCAAATTGGGATTTTGTCTTAGCGATGGCAACTATATTGGGTCTCAATTTGCGGATGCGTTGGTTAGCTAAGCATACAATCTTCAAAAGAGGCGTTGTTTGGTTTATGGAATGGCTTGGTGGCATTCCAACCAATCGAACCCAACCTCAACAGATAGTTGAAAGAGTTGCTCGGTTGGCGCAAAAAGGTAAAGGTGTGGTTATAGGCATAACACCTGAGGGAACTCGCAAAAAAGCAGCGAAATGGAAAACTGGATTTCTGCGAATTGCCAAGTCATTAGATTGCCCAATCCTGATGGTAGCTATTAACTTCCCTACTAAGACTATTATTATCGGCGATCTTTACCACCCTAGTGGAGACAATCATTACGACTTGGCGGCGATTAAGCAATACTACAATCAATTCCAGGGTATACATAAAGATCAATTTTGATTATCGTTATAGCTAACTATAAATGTAAGTGAATATTCACTTCTATAAGTTGATCGATTGGATTTTTAGTGTTCTAGCGGTGATAAATACTAGGTTAGCAAGGGTTAGACACCTCTTGGACCGAAATTGCGACTGCTAACTGACCACTGTCCTAATTATATACATCGTGACAAAACCTCAAAAGATACACTAAGCTAATAAAAACAATAAAAACTAAGAGGTTAGCCTAATGCAACAGCGTCAATATCCAGCCTGCCCAGACCAGGTGCCTCTTCATCTTCGTGGCAACCGAGGGGTCTTTGCCCGCTGGTTCGGGCGATCAGTACTCAGTCTTTTTGGATGGCGTGTTGACGGCAGCATCCCCGATGTTAAGCGTATATTGATAATTGCCGCGCCCCATACCTCGAATTGGGATTTTGTATTTGCTATGGCTGCAGTGTTGGCTATAAACCTACGTATACGCTGGCTTGGCAAGCATACTATCTTCAAACCTGGTGTGATTTGGTTTATGGAGTGGTTGGGCGGAATACCGATAAATCGGGCCGACCCCAAAGGTATTGTTGAGGGTGTTGTAGAGTTATCAAAAAAAGAAGGTGGGATTGTCATCGGGTTAGCACCAGAGGGAACCAGAAAAAAGGTGGTGAAATGGAAGACGGGTTTCTTGCGTTTAGCTGATACCCTGGATTGTCAGATACTACTGTTTGCTTTTGACTTTGCCGGCAAGCGGATGGTTATTGGAGATTTATATCAACCGACGGGAGATAACGAAGTGGACTTAGCATTCATCATGGCCTACTACAAGCAATTTATCGGCAAGGACCCAAGCAAAGCATAGATTAATTATAATATGTTAGTAAGTATTCACTTACAAAAAGTTTTTGGTAGATTTAAGTTTATTAATCCAGTCGATACTGGTCGCTGTTGC
>MDTF01002418.1_pt1 | contig 16334 bp, 12 predicted proteins | sample 811191 | NCBI WGS metagenome assembly MDTF01 (sample SAMN05326649, study PRJNA326480) | marine metagenome | isolation source: seawater | place: Southern Ocean | collected 2011 | reverse complement strand
GGTTACTCGTTAACCAGCGGTTCTCGTTTTATTGAACAAGGCTTGAATCGGCGACTCCTTAGTGCTTATGGGTGTGGTTAGAGGGTCCGGGCGTTTGGCAGATGTGCGTCAGGCGGATGCTTAAGCCCCCGTTACTGGCCGCCCATGTAGAAGCGGTGGCGACGTTGGCCAGTCTGGGCAGAGGTTGGCGCCAAATTAATCGTCTTTAGCGAAATAAAGTTTTATTGCGCGTATTGGTTGCTTGTTCAAAATGGCTAACAGCAGGTGCATTTTTCGGAAGCTGAGTCTGCCTTGTTGAAACAATACGATCCCGCGAAGAGGCATGTTATTGGCCATTTCTTCGAACATTTTACGAATGGTAGCGTCGTTATTGCCAAGACCCATGCCCTTAAGAAAGCCCTCTACCGTTTTCGTTTTTACTTTTGCGCCCAACCAAGTTTCGCCGATTTCCGCCAGTGATGAATTGACATGGAACGGGCGCGTTGACTCACCTTTAGGCACTCTCTTGCCTAACATTAGCGCAAAGGTTTCATCAGGTACTTGAATAGCTGCTTGACCTAGTTGTGGGCCAAGGCAGCTTTGTGCCTCTAGGCTGGGTTGGGCACTTCTCTGCTTGTTTAGATCTTCTATAACTAGCTTTAGTGTTTGTCTGATGTCGCGGCTAGACGCGCCAATGCGCAGTTCGTATTGGCCCGGTTCTATATTGTGCTTATTTAGCCCTTGGTCGAAATAAGCAAAGTCCGCTGTGCTAATTTGAACAGTCACTGTGCTCTTCTCGCCTGGCTGCAAAAACACTTTAGCAAAGCCGCATAGTTCTTGGTCGGGTCTATAAATTCGGCTGTTCAGAGCATGGCGATAAACCTGTACACATTCAGCGCCGGCCACTGCTCCGGTATTTTTGAGCGTAATAGATACCTTTATTGGTGCCGGATTGGCTAGGTCGGCGAGCACAGTACCTGTGCTGAGCACAGCGTCGTTATAGGTAAAGCTGCTATAACTCAGGCCGTGACCAAACGGGAACAGAACTGGGCGGTTGGCGCTGTCGAAGTAGCGGTACCCTACGTACAAGCCTTCTCTGTATTGCACCTGTCGTTTCTCGCCTGGAAACCAGATGTTTGAAGGCACATCTTCAAGGCTTAGCGGGAACGTTTCCGTCAATTTGCCGCTGGGGTTGGCCAGGCCTACGAGAATGTCGGCAATGGCGCTGCCGCTGGCTTGACCGGCTAGATAACCTTCTAAAACCGCTGGTACTTGGTCTATCCAGGGCATTTCTACAGGCGCGCCGTTTGCCAATACCACAATTGTTTTTGGGTTTGCTTGGACAACGGCTTGAATAAGTAGGTTGTGTTGCTCAGGTAGTCGCATGTGTTCGCGGTCGAATCCTTCTGACTCATAAATGCCGGGCAAGCCCGCGTAGACTACAGCCACGCTGCATGCTTTAGCGGCTGCAACGGCTTCATCAATTAGCTCCTGATCTAATTCGCTATGTTTTGCGTTAAAGCCTTCTGCATAAACTAGGTTCTCAATGCTTTCGCTGAGTGCATCAAATAAGGTGTCTATTCGGGTGGGCCTGACCTGCGAACTGCCCGCGCCCTGAAACCTTGGTTTTTTTGCGAACGAACCGATGAGCGCCACGCTTTTGCTGGTGTTTATGGGCAGCAGGCTAGAAGTGTTTTTAAGTAATACGCAGGACTCAACAGCCGCTCTGCGTGCAAGTTGGTGGTGGGCGTCAAGGTCGATATTTGGATTGAACTCTGGCAGTTGAGCGCCAGCTAGGCTAATACAAAGATTCCTAAGTACGGTTTTGTTTAAGTCGGTCTCACTTAGTTCGCCTTTTTCTGAAGCTCTAAGTACTAACTTATCGTTAATGCCTCCGCTGCTGGGCATTTCTAGATCAAGGCCAGATTGGACACCTAAAACGCGATCATTTGCTGCGCCCCAATCCGTAACAACTGCCCCATCAAAACCCCATTCGTCCCGTAGAACTTCGTTTAATAACCAGTTGTGCTCGCTGCAATACTCGCCGTTTAAACGGTTGTAGGCGCACATGACCATCCACGGAGCTGATTTCTTAACCGCGATTTCAAAACCCTTTAAATAAATCTCGCGCAACGTGCGTGGGTCAACTATGGCGTCCATATACATGCGCCCAAACTCTTGGTTGTTCACCGCAAAGTGCTTTAGGCACGCGCCTACTCCTTGGCTTTGAATGCCCGACACCAACGCTGCTGCAATTTCTCCAGAAATCAGTGGGTCTTCAGAAAAGTATTCGAAATTTCTGCCGCAGAGGGGGTGGCGTTTTATATTCATTCCCGGGCCCAGTAAAACAGTAACGTTTTCTTCCGCGCAATGTTCGCCAAGTGCTTCCCCAACCTCATGCATTAGTTCGCGGTTCCATGAACTGGCCAAGCCCGAAGCGGTGGGAAAGCAGGTGGCAGGGATGCTTTTGTTTGCACCTAAATGATCTGCAGCTGCACCTTGCTTGCGTAGGCCGTGGGGACCGTCGGTGACCATAACTGCGTCCAACCCCAAGCGCTCAATACCTTCTAGGTGCCAAAAATCTTGGCCGGAACAGAGCTTCGCTTTCTCTTCCAATGTCAGTTGCGTCAATAACATTTCGGCGGCTTGTTTGATTTCAGGTGAGTTGGGTCCTGAAGTGTTTTTTGCGTGGCTCACGATATATCCAATGAATTCTGTTGGCGGCTAGGGTCGCAAAGATTTGATGTTTTGCCTAGCGCTTGCTTAGGTTTTGTAATGGCAAAAAATGGCCTGTTAAACGTCCCTCCAGAGTTTTTTATGCGCTTTTTCTAAGCGTCTTGCTATTAGGTGAGTTGTTGGCACATTCTTAGCTCTAGTATCACTGTTCGATCGAATAGATCGATAAACTGATTAACAGAATTTATCGAGGCGCTATGTATAGTCCCAATCAACCCTATGTTTCTAATCGTTCGCCGGTGGCGGCTGATAATTTGGTGGCAACCTCTCAACCGCTGGCTGTACACGCGGGCTTAGATGCCCTGCGTTGTGGTGGCAATGCTGTGGATTCGGCGCTGGCTGCGGCTATTACCCTGACAGTGGTTGAGCCAAATAACAACGGCTTGGGTAGCGATGCGTTTTGTTTGCTTTGGGATGGCAATGAGGTGGTAGGTTTGAATGCGTCGGGTCGAGCACCAATGGGTTGGAGTCTTGAACGATTTCAAGGTCTGAAGACTATGCCTGAACTGGGCTGGGATAGTGTCACCGTTCCCGGTGCAGTAAGCGGTTGGGTGGCATTGAGTGATCGCTACGGCAAATTGGATTTTCCAGACTTGTTTAAGTGGGCTATTCATTATGCAGAAGAAGGTTTTTTGGTGGGGCCAAAGTCCGCCTATTACTGGCAGATGTTGGCGCACTACTACGATAAATTTCCGGATTTTGGTGAACACTTTTTGCCAGCACCTAAATCTGGAGAACGCTTCCGACGCCCCGATCTGGCCAAAAGCCTGCGCCTTATTGCGCAAAGTCATGGGCAAGATTTTTATCAAGGCGAGCTAGCTCAGGCCATTGCTGATGCTTCAGCTGCCGCTGGTGGTGCTTTGAGTATGACGGATATGTTGAGCCATCATGCAGATTGGGTGACGCCCATTGCCCAGCATTATCGGGGCGTAGATTTGCATGAAATTCCGCCCAATGGTCAGGGTTTGGCTGCGCAGATTGCACTGGGTGTTTTGCAGCATTTGCCCTTGGGTGAATTAGATACCGCGGCCCAGATGCATAACCAAATTGAGGCGATGAAAATTGCCGTGCATGCCTCCCAACAACATTTTGCCGATGCAGGGGCTATGTATTTAAGCCCTGAGGATTTGTTGGAAAAAGGCTCGTTAGAGGCTGCTGCGAAAAGTATCACCGATAAGGCCCAAGGCTTGCCGCCAATGACGCTGCCGGTAAGTCACGACACCGTTTATCTCACTTGCGCTGATAGTTCAGGAATGATGGTTTCTTTTATTCAATCTAATTTTCGTGCTTTTGGCTCGGGTATCGTGGTGCCAAGCACCGGCATTGCTATGCAAAACAGGGGTTCAGGGTTTGTGCTTGATTCAGAGCACCCAAACTGCGTGGGACCAAATAAGCGTCCCTTTCATACGATTATCCCAGGCTTTGTAACGAAAGACGGTGCGCCATTACTCAGCTTCGGTGTAATGGGTGGACATATGCAGCATCAGGGTCACGTGCAAATGGTCAATAGAATTTGCGACCACGGGCAAAATCCCCAGGCAGCCAGTGATGCGCCGCGCTGGCATGTTTATCCAGATATGAGTGTGGGTTTAGAGGAGGGGATACCCGAATCGATTGCCCGAGACCTCCAGAAGCGAGGTCATCAAGTGCGCTACGACGACAAAGAAAGCACATTTGGTGGTGCTCAGCTGATCGAAAAGCTAGCTGACGGATATGTGGGCGGCTCTGACCATAGGAAAGAAGGTATGGTTGCGGGCTTTTGATTTGTCTTGGTAATTCCTTTTCCCTGTTCAGGGAATCTTGACCTGTCGCAATATGCAGTTAGAGGTATATAAATAGCTAAAAAGCCTATAGACGGCCTATTAATGATGTGAAATTTGTGAATAATGCGTTTTACGACACATTCATTAGGTAGTGGTGCGGATCATGGAAATTCCTCAGTCCCTTCGCAACAACCCGGTAGAGGGTGGTTTTTGGGATGCGGCGCGGGTACATAAAGTTTTTCTCACCACCGAAGGTGGGCGTTCTCTGCGCTCTACTGAACGATGGCTAGAAGCTGCAACTTGGTTACCCAAGGCGGCTAGCCTAGCCGAACTTCAGGATGAAGACGGACGTGGACTGAAAATCACGGTGGTCGATAGTTTGCAGGCTGTGGCCAAGCGTAAAAGACAGCCGGTATTTTTTCTTCAGATAGTCAGCGGTGAATTGGGCCCAATCATAGTTATCAATGACGGCAGGCTGTCTCGTCAGTGGCGTTTCTTGCCGCAAAAATATACCACTGAACATATTGCAGACGCTTTAGCATTGGCTCTGGGTGACAAGTCTGGCTTGATTTGGCCATTTGGTTCAAGTATCGGGCTATTTCGTGAATGGGTTGCCCAGACGAAAACTCACAACATCACTCTGTCTACTGGCAGTGTGACAACTATTGGTTTGAGCGCCTTTCATCAGCCCAAGGCCGCTTCTGTATCTGCTGTGTTGCAGAAGAGGAGTGCCGGCGCCTATACGCAATCAGTCGGTCGTTTGGCGTCTAGCAAAGAATTGACCCACCTTGATCGCTTGGAAGCGGAAAGTATTCACATTATGCGCGAAGTGGTGGCTCAAGCAGAAAATCCGGTGATGTTATACAGCGTGGGCAAAGACAGTTCAGTGATGCTGCATTTGGCGCGCAAGGCGTTTTATCCAAGTCCACCGCCCTTTCCGCTGATGCATGTAGACACCCGCTGGAAGTTTCAGGCCATGTACGATTTTCGTGATTATATGGTGGCAGAAAGTGGAATGGAGCTCATCGTGCATGTGAACCCTGAGGGGGTGGCAAATAACATTAATCCATTTGATCACGGCAGCGCCATACATACTGATGTAATGAAAACTCAGGGCCTGAAGCAGGCTTTAGACGGGCATGGTTTTGATGTGGCCTTTGGCGGTGCGCGTCGGGACGAAGAAAAGAGTCGTGCTAAGGAACGGATTTTTTCTTTTCGTAATGCCAATCATCGCTGGGATCCAAAGAATCAGAGGCCAGAGCTGTGGAGTTTGTACAACGGCTATAAAAATCCTGGTGAGAGTATTCGTGTATTTCCATTATCCAATTGGACGGAATTAGACATATGGCAATATATTTATCAGGAGCAAATTCCCATTGTGCCGTTGTATTTTGCGGCAGAGCGACCAGTGGTTGATCGTGACGGCATGCTGGTGATGGTGGACGATGATCGCATGCAGGTGGCACCTAATGAGCAAATCGAAAGTAAATTAATTCGTTTTCGCACACTGGGGTGCTACCCCCTTACTGGAGCGGTTGAGTCTGATGCGGATGACCTTTCGTCCATCGTTTTAGAGTTACTCAATAGCCGGACCAGTGAGAGAGAGGGTCGGGCGATTGATTCGGACTCATCTGCTTCCATGGAGACGAAGAAGCAAGAGGGGTATTTCTAGTGCAAACAGAGGTAGAAAATTTATCGCCAGAAGAAGCGCGCCGCCGTGTGGATGAATATTTACAGGGGCAGAGCGAACTAGACCTTTTGCGCTTCATTACCTGCGGCAGTGTTGACGACGGTAAAAGCACTCTGATTGGGCGCATGCTTTATGAGGCGCGACTGGTCTTTGATGATCAAGTCACCGCACTGAAAAACGACTCTAAACGGCAAGGCAATCAGAGCGGCGATATAGACTTTGCACTGTTAGTAGATGGCCTAGCCGCAGAGCGCGAACAGGGTATTACCATCGACGTAGCGTACCGATTTTTTGGTACGGAGCACAGAAAATTCATTGTTGCTGATACTCCTGGGCATGATCAGTACACGCGTAATATGGTCACCGGTGCATCTACCGCAGATGTCGCGGTAATTTTGGTCGACGCCTCACAGGGTATTTTGACACAAACCCGACGGCACTCGTTTTTGACTTCATTGTTGGGTATTCCTCACGTGGTGTTGGCTATCAATAAAATGGACCTTGTGGATTACGATGAAGAAACCTTTCACAAAATTACAGAGCAATATAACGATTTTGCCAAGCAGTTGACCTTTAAAAGCATAACTCCCATTGCGGTATCTGCCCTGAAGGGCGACAACGTTATTCAGCGTTCAACTCAAATGCCTTGGTATCAGGGGCCAACTTTGCTGGGTTTTTTAGAGACCGTAGAGGTGGGCCGTTTAAACATCGAGCATGGGTTTCGCTTTCCAGTGCAATGGGTGAATCGCCCTAATGCTGAGTTTCGGGGTTTTTCTGGCGCGGTGGCAGCTGGCAACATTGCAAAGGGCGATGCGGTAAAGATTATGCCCAGTGGTCAAGAAGCCGCTGTTGAAGATATAGTTTTGTTTAAAGACAGTTTAGATCACGCTCTGCCGGGGCAGAGCGTGACGCTGACGTTAGATCGCGAAGTAGATGTGTCTCGCGGTGATGTTATTGTTGCAGCCAACGATGTATGCGAAGTTTCTGACCAATTCGATACTTCGCTGGTTTGGATGGAGGCAGATAATGGCTATGTAGGTCGCTCTTATTGGTTAATGTTAGGTACAACACGCATTAACGCTACCCTCACTGAAATTCGCTACAAATATAACGTTAATTCATTGGAGCAGTTGCCAGCTCGAAGCTTGGGTTTAAACGATATTGGTCGTGTGTCCATTAGCGTTGATCTACCTATTCCTTACGATTCCTATATCCAGTGCGCAATCATGGGGTCGTTTATTTTGATGGACCGTTACAGCCATGCAACAGTGGCTGCGGGCATGATTAACTTTGGTCTGCGCCGTGCGCAAAATTTGTACCCGCAAGATCACAGCGTGAATACCCTGGTGCGATCGCAACTGATGGGTCACGAAGGTAAGGTGTTTTGGTTAACGGGTTTAAGCGGTTCAGGTAAATCTACCGTTGCTAACGCCTTTGAAAAGGCACTACAAAGTCAAGGCGTACACAGCTATATCTTAGACGGCGACAATATCCGAACTGGGCTTAATAAAGATCTAGGGTTTACTGAGGCAGATCGAACCGAGAATATTCGGCGAGTGGCGGAGGTGGCCAAGCTCATGAAAGATGCTGGATTAGTGGTGATTGTTGCGGTCATATCCCCTTTTCGCTCCGAGCGAGATATGGCCAGAAGCTTGTTTGATGATGACGAGTTTTTTGAGGTATTTGTGGACGTCTCATTAGAAACGGCGGAGGGCAGAGACCCCAAGGGACTTTATCGGAAGGCTCGGCAGGGCAAATTGCCGCACTTCACCGGCATAGACTCCCCATACGAGGCGCCAGAAACAGCAGAACTCATTCTCGACACTGATGCTCTGAGTGTTGAGCAGTGCGTAGACAAACTTATGGCGTTAACCTAAGGCCGTGGACAACGTGGTGAAAAACGAAGCGGTGCTAGAGAGCGATTCGCATTTGCGTAGTGTGGCTAAAGCTTGTTCTTGGTGGGTCATTGCCACGCTAACGACGGGTGTTATAGCTTATTTGGTGACGGGTAGGATTGACATTGCTGCGCTCATCGGCGGCATTGAGTTTTTTTAAAGATAGGCATCTTTTATGCGCACGAACGTATTTGGATGTGTCAGGGCAGTCTGGGTCGTTAATCACTCACTGCGTTTAACATGTCTGTGAATCAATATAATGAATAAGGCGAAAAAGAGTTAAGGTATGAAGTTAACATTTTTGGTTAATCACGACCTTGCCGGACTGTTGGCTTTGAACTATTTGCTACCTGCCTGCAAACGGCATGAAGTGCTTTTGTTCTACACACGTAAATCTGCTCAAAAAAATAAACCTCTCTTTAAACCAACGGCGCTGGAAAGCCTTGCTGCGTTTGAAGCAAAAGTTTTAGCCGAAAATACTGGCCTTCCGAGCTTTAGTGATTTAGAAGCCGTTGAATTAAATGCTATCAACGGTGCTGGCTTTCATCTCTTTGCTGCATCCGGCCCAGATTTAGTGATCAGTATTAGGCATATGTCGATACTGAGACTCTCGGTCATTGATTTACCTAAACATGGCGTCATTAATTTGCATTCAGGCCTGTTACCCGGTTACCAAGGGGTGATGTCTACGTTTAGAGCCATGATAAACGGTGATGCAAATCTTGGAACAACCCTGCATTTTATAAAAGATTCCAGCATCGACAGTGGGCCTATTATTGCGCAGTCTAAAACTGCAGCACGCTATGACAAATCTTATCTTTGGAATGTGCTGAATATTTATTGTACGGGTTGTGCCAATGTTCTCGCAGCAATCGATTCTGTCGCTAAAGGCGAGGTTTTGAAGTCCGAGCCTCAAATTGGCGACGCTAACTATTTTACTTATCCAACTGCAAGGGAAATTGACGACGCGTCATTTTCGTTATTTGAGGACAATGAGGAGTTGCCGGAATACCACAACTAGTACAAGTCAGTGCAGTGCTTGCGGGATGTCAGATTGGCGAGGCTCCAGTGTAATTTGCAAATTCATTTTTTACAGCAAAACGGTTAATGTTTTAGTCTGCTGCTTCGGTGCATCAAATATGAATTATTTGAAATCACGGGTTATATTGGTTGCAACGCCCATTATTACTTTTTAAGGATCGCTTACGTCATGCAGGCAAAAGATCAATCCGTGAACTTGCCCTTGGACACTCAAGGCTTAGCGGCGCTAGCCAACCTCTACCACGCGTATTTTTTAGGGTTGCAATTAATGGTTTCAACCCGTTTGGGTGAAAAGGTTATGGAGGAGTGGATGTTTCGGCTGTTTCGTCGTCAGCATGAAGCGAAATTTCTTAACAGTTTTAACAAATTAGGTTTGGATCATCTGCCGCAAGCTGTGGCTTGTGCTCAGTACCATACCGTGTCCAATGGTATAGGCGGTGTGCCGGTGGAGTACATCTATGAAAGTGATACTAAGGCTTGGGTGCGTTTTCGCTATCCGCGTTGGATGTACGCCGGGCCTACCATTTGCGGCGTGACTGATGCGGTCAGTCGTGGTTTCTTGCAGGGCTGGTATGGGCACAACGGCGTATCGCTGAAGAACCCACGGCTAGGTTTTGTCTGTGTCTCTGAAGATATGACCGGAGAGTTTGGCCTCTGTGGTTACTTTAAAGAGTTTGACCGCGACCTTTTGCCCGATGAGCGTCTTACCTATGCTCGCCATGAACGGCCACCTGCTTTTAAGTCTGCGGAGCAGCCTCGGGCGCCAATAGAGCAGTGGGATGAAACGCGGCTTTTAAAAGCACAGCGTAATTACCCAATGGAATATTTGCGCAATGGGTTGATCGAGTTGGCCGGTGTGATTGGTCCCGAAGAAGCCCAGCGTCATGGTGAGTTAGCGGCACGGTTGATTGGTTTGCAGTACGCGCACGAAACATCCCAGCTTTTAGAAATGCCTGAGATTGAGGGGGCGTCTGCGGAGGAGGATTTAGCTCGATCCGCTATGCTTTTGGCGCGGCTGTTTCGAGCCATGGGTGATCAAGTAGAGGTGATGGCAGACGATCAAGGCAGCGCTGGGGTTGTTCTACTTCACAGCGGCCTGCGTGTAGTCCGTGGTCTTGAAGAAGCTGATATGGCTCTAGTGCTTTCTTGCTGGGGTGAACTATGGAGCGGGTTTCTTAGCGCCGATCGACAGCTAAAATATCTGCAGGTTTATCTAGATGGTGAAGGTTTGCGCTGGTTGGTTAATACTAACTCTGGCTAGGCGCGGACTGCCGTGGTTGCCTCTTTATTTTTTGATCCGCTTCTTAGGCCTGCCTAATTCCTTCGCCCAATTCATTTAGCTCTTTATTTTGGTTACTTCATCTGCCTAGTTGTTTTGGCTAGTTGGCCATCGCGCCGATAGCGGTTAAGGTTGTCACAGAATCTTCTGACGCAAGCTTTATCAGACACGGCCTATTTCTGTAAGCAGCAATTGTAGGCGCTATGTGGGTGCATTGAATGTCAAAGGTTACTATCTGGCAAAATATGAATTGGGGAATTGGATGATTTTATTAGGGCGTATTTTGTCAGGCTTTATATTGATGAGCTTGGTCAATACGGTGGCGGCAGGTGACTATGTGGCGCCACGCGGCCCTGCAGGTAAGCCAGATTTAAATGGCGTTTGGCAGATTTTCAATCGAGCCAACTACGGCATAGAGCCCCATGCGGCCCGTGCCTCACTGGCCATGATTGAGGGCGGATTAGGCCCCGTACCCGCGCCCTCTATTGTTGCCATTGGCTCGTTGGGCTCAGTACCGGGTGGGTTAGGTGTGGTGGTGGGTAATAAAAACCCTTACAGCAAACAAGGTCTCGCCAAAAGGCTGCAAAATCAGTCGGCTTGGCTAACCAGTGATCCCGAAATTAAGTGCTACTTGCCCGGTATTCCTCGGGCTAACTACATGCCTTATCCGTTTCAAATTTTGCACAGTGAAAGCGCCATCTTTTTCTCTTATAAATATGCCGGTGCCGTGCGCAATATTCACCTCTCAGACCCGGGCGAGGCACCTATTGATTCTTGGATGGGCTAGTCTTATGGCTTTTGGGAGGGCGATACTCTGGTCATTGAGGTGACGGGCCAAAATGATCGAACCTGGTTCGACCGTGCCGGTAACCACCACAGTGATGTGATGGAAGTCACTGAGCGCTACATACCTACAAGTGCTTACACCATGGATTACCAAGTGTTGGTTGAGGACGAAAAAACCTTTACCGCGCCAGGGCAGATGCAAATGACGTTATATCGTCGTGCGGGCGCAGATGCGCGAGTACAACAGTTTAAGTGTGTGGAATTTGTAGAAGAGCTGATGTACGGATCACTACGTAAGGGCGCATACACGGGTACTGGCCAAGATACCAAGTAGTTATTTTTCAGTCGGATTAAAGAAGTTTATGAACCTCAACATCTATTTCATGTTTTTATTGCAAATTTTGCTGTGGGGCTGCGGCGCTAAACAAGAAACCTTGTCTATCGCTACAGGCGGCCCCGCAGGACTCTATTACCCCATTGGCGGCGGCATGGCCTCCATCTGGTCCGCAGAGCTAGACGCAGTAAATGTGAAAGCTGAGGTGACTGGCGGGTCAGTTATCAATGTTATACAGGTGTCTCGTCGTGAAAGTGATATGGGCATTGCCATGGCCGATGTAGTTACTGACGCGTACAAGGGGCAGGGACGCTTTCCCCAACCTTTGCCGCTGAACGTATTGTTCACGGCCTACCCAAATATCGTACATATTCTTACCTTGGCGGATAACGGTATAGACAGGCTAGAGGATATGCGGGGTAAGCGGATATCCGTCGGCGCCCAAGGCTCCGGCACGGCTGTTGCGGCAGAAAATGTGCTCACTGGATTGGGCGTCGGTATGGAAGAAATTGCCGTGCGTTATTTGAGTTTTGGGGAATCTACTTCTGCGCTTAAAGACGGCACTATTGATGCTGGCTTTGTTGTGGGCGGTTTAGGCTTGGCAGCGGTGACTGAACTTGCGGTGACTAGAGATCTCAAATTAATCAGTCTGAGCGAGGTCCAACTGCAACGTCTCGGTAAGCAGTTTCCGGCATATGCAGGCTACGTTATTCCAGCCGGCACCTATTCTGGCATAGATTCTGCTACCTCAGGGCTTGGCATTTGGAGTGTCATTGTTGTACATGAAGATATGCCCGAGCAGTTGGGTTTTGCCTTGACCTGCAAGCTCTACCAACGTCGTGACAAATTGCTCAAAGTCTCTCAGGTGGCTAAGGCTATGACTGTGGAAAATATTCATAAGCTGGCAGCGGTGCCGTTGCATCCGGGCACCCAGCGTTATCTCAAGGATCCAAGTGCGGCTTGTAATGAAGCCGGTGCTGAGTTGGTTAGCGACGCTAGAAAATGATGATAGCTAAGGTAATGGGTTAGAAATTGTTGATTAAAGATAATAAAGACCATTGGCTGGTCGGTCGTATTACACTGTTGGCCGCGGTGGGATTATCAATTTTCCAGCTGTGGCAGCCTTTAGCTGGTTTTTTCCCCGCAAATTTTTTACCTTTTGAATCGGTCTTGGGGCTGCAACCTGCCACCTACTTTAGGCCAATCCACTTATGTTGGATCTTATGTCTGGGCTTCTTGGTTTATCCACTTAATAGTCGGGTTAGCGCTTTGCGCTGGCTAGACTTCGCGTCTATCTTGGCGGTATTTTGGTCTAGTGAAAGGATTTTGAGCTTTGACTATCGCTCGATAGAACACCTGCTAAATGGTTTGAGTAATGAAGATTTTGCTGCCGGCTTAATTATTGTTGTTGCCACTCTCGAGATGGCTAGGCGCTCGGTGGGTGTCGTGATGACGGTGGTGGGTTTGGTCTTCTTGATCTACAGCGCATTTGGTAATGTGTTACCAGATGTCCTGGCCAGCAAGGGTTTTAGTATTGAGCGCATTATTCGCTTTCAAGTATTCACGGGGGCGGGGCTTTATGGCGCGCCTATTGGTATTGCTGCCGGTGCGGTATTTAGTTTTGTATTGTTTGGAGCGTTTTTACAGGTAACCGGTGCGGGACAGTTTTTAATTGATTTATCTTTTGCCGCTGCTGGTAAGTATCGGGGTGGTCCAGCCAAAGCATCGGTGCTCGCGTCAGCGGCCATGGGTTCGATATCTGGCAGTGCAATTGCTAATACCGTAACCACAGGTTCTCTCACAATTCCTATGATGAAGAAGCTCGGCTACAAGCCAGAGCAGGCAGCCGGGATAGAGGCCGCTGCGTCCACGGGCGGGCAGATTATGCCGCCAATTATGGGTGCCGGCGCTTTTGTCATGGCGGAGTTTACCAAAACGCCCTATGGCGAAATTGTCTGGATAGCTTTGGTACCGGCAGTTTTATATTTTAGTTCGGTACTTTTATACGTGCACTTGATGGCGGCCAAAGCCGGTTTTAAAGGCATGCAAGGGCAGCCTGGTGCTTGGGGCGTGTTCCTCAATGGCCTGCACTTTATGCTGCCCCTTGGTTTGATCACCGCATTGCTATTATGGAATTACTCACCTGTATTGGTGGGAGTGGCAGGCACTGCCGCGGTCGTGGTGGCAAGTCTGTTGCGCAAGCATACACGTATAGGCTTAACGCAATTGGTGGAGGGGCTTAAGCAAGGTGCGATGCTGGCCATTTCAATATCTATTGCCTGCGCGGTGGCTGGCCTTGTTGTGGGTGTTATTGGTCAGACCGGGGTGGGTCTGCAGTTTACTGAGTCAGTTGTATCGCTTAGTAGTGGCCAGCTGTGGTTGGCCTTGTTGCTTGTGGCCATTGCCGCGCTGGTGCTGGGCATGGGTTTGCCAGCTACCGCGGCCTATATTGTTTTGGCAGTGATGACCGGTCCCGCATTGCAAGAGTTGGGTTTGGCGTTAATTACCGCGCATATGATTATATTTTGGCTGTCACAGAGTTCTAATGTTACTCCACCTATTGCGCTGGCGGCTTTTGCTGGTGCTGGTATTGCCGGTGCCGCGCCCATGCGTTCTGCAGTCGAAGCCTTTAAGTTAGCCAACGGGCTGTTTGTTATTCCGCTAATGATGGCTTATTCGCCGTTGTTGTTAACATCAGAGTTAGGTTGGGCGCCGGTGCTTGGGGCAGGAGTGGTCACAATGACAATGATTGTTGCCGTAGCTGTCTGTGTAGAAGGCTATCTGTTTACTGATGTCGCCAAAGTATCGCGCTGGGCATCATTACTAGTAGCGGGGTTGTTGGTTTATCCCAATGATGTGAGTCACTACAGTGGGTTGTTCTTGGCTTTAGCCGTGTTTGCGAAAAATTATCTCGACAGTCGGCGACAAATAGCGGGCTAACTAATTCCAGTTAATAATAGTTGATTCTAAGTTGGGTCAGTGCTGTCTCTTTCTTTTAACCACGCCTCATGAGGGGTGAATTTCTCCCCTTCCCAAAATCCCCATTCACTGTTTTTGCTGCCTGTAATGATAAAGGTCCATACCGGCTTGCCGCCGAGTAGATGCACAATGTGCTTATGTTTGGCCGAGCGAAAGTGCGGTCGCCAAGATTTTATTTCGGCTAAGCCATTGCTTTTTGGGGTCTTCTCTAAATAGGCGCTAAAAGGCATGGTGATGAACCACCAGGGGTGATCGTGGAAGGCGCGGTCATCATCGCCTTTATGAAATTTGTGGAGACGTATGGTGAAACCCAGCCAAATAATCCAGCGTTCCAAATAGGGTTGGTTGCCGTCAAAAACCAGGTCATGGGTCCAGCCGAATTTGGCCGAACCAACGGTCCATATTTTTTCGAAATAGGTCATTTATGAATCATCTTTAGATCTTCTGAGGATCATGATGGGGTCAGTACACGATTTAATGGTTTAGTATAAAGTGGATTATCCATTTGGTTAAGTTGTAGAGGAAAATCTATGCAAGTAATTACGCAGTCCCCGGAACTTGATAATGCGTTGGTAGACGCCTCGAACTGGGCAGACGAAAAGTGGGTGCATGAGCAGTTTACTTGGCTTCGCGAGAACGCGCCGCTACAACAGTTGTCCCCTGAGGGATTTGAACCGTTTTGGAATGTCACCCGCTACAACGACATTAAAGAAATTGAAGGCAATAAGCAGGTCTTCATTAACGACCCACGCCCGGTCTTAGGCCTGCAAATGATCAATGAGGTCATGCAGCAAATGTCTGGGCGCAAGCATTTGGTGAGGTCTCTCGTGCAAATGGACGATCCAGACCATATGCAGTACCGCCGCCTAACTCAAGGTTGGTTTATGGGTAGTAACCTACGTAAGTTGCAGGGTCGGGTAGATGAGCTTGCTGACCAGTATGTAAGGCGCATGGCGGATATGGGTGGTGAGTGTGACTTTGTTAAAGATGTTGCCATGTGGTTTCCGCTACGGGTGATTATGTCCATCCTTGGCGTGCCAGAGGAAGACGAGCCATTAATGCTCAAGCTGACTCAAGAACTGTTTGGTAGTACCGACCCTGACGTCACCCGTTCCTTCGACATGATGGAATTTATGGAAGTGGTTTTAGACTTTGAAAAGTATTTTGCTAAGTTGACCCAAGCTAGGCGCGAAAACCCCACAGATGATGTGGCCTCACTCATTGCTAATGCGAAAGTAGATGGTGCGCCGATACCTGAACATGAGGCTAATGGTTACTACATTATTATTGCCACTGCGGGTCATGACACCACCAGCTCTTCTATTGCAGGCGGGCTCTTGGCGTTGCTGCAAAACCCACAACAAATGGTCAAATTGCGCGGCGATTTAGATACGCATTTGCCTACCGCAATTGACGAGATGATTCGCTGGGTGAGTCCGGTGCGGCACTTTATGCGTACAGCAACAGAAGATTGCGTGGTTGCCGGTCAGACCATTCGTGCGGGCGAATCGGCGCTGCTTTGGTATCCGTCAGCTAATCGTGACGCGGCAATATTCCCCGAACCTGAAGAATTTCGTGTGGATCGTAAAGGTGCCAAGCAATTGGCCTTTGGATTTGGTGTCCATGTTTGCCTTGGACAACATCTTGCTCGCATGGAGATGAGTGCCTTGTTCAAGGCCCTGCTGAATCGTGTAGAGCATATTGAACTGGCGGGTGAGCCCACCTACATGCAGTCTACTTTTGTCGGCGGCCTGAAGAGCCTGCCTATTCGTTACCGATTGAAGTAGTACTGATTTGAGTGAGTCTCTCGGTAGTAAGACCCAGACTCTCCAAGTAGGGGGTATGTGCTTAG
>MDTF01018386.1_pt1 | contig 16357 bp, 16 predicted proteins | sample 811191 | NCBI WGS metagenome assembly MDTF01 (sample SAMN05326649, study PRJNA326480) | marine metagenome | isolation source: seawater | place: Southern Ocean | collected 2011 | reverse complement strand
TAGCTACTGGAATCAAAAACTTAAAGCTTTGATCAAAAGTCAATGAAATTACTATCCAATATAAACTAAATAAAAAATACCCAAACCCAAAATACCATCCATATTTAAAAAAGGATTTATTATTAGATAATTTTTTTTTTTCATGAAAGAGAAAGATAAAAAATAAAGAAAAACTGATAAAATTAATTATAAAATAATTATATGGTGGTAAACTATAAGAGCTTATTGCACCTAGAAAAATAACATACAGTGAGTTTAGCAGATTTTTTTTAAACAAGTTTATTGATCTTTGTTTTAGTTATCTTATAAATTTTTTCTTCTTCCTTCAGCATCTTTTTAAAATCCTTTAATTTAATGTGGTCATGGCCTAATAAATGAAGAAAACCATGAATAAAAATTTTTATTACTTTATCTTTAAATTCTAAGTTTTTTAACTTTTTTGGTTTATTCATAAAGTCATAACTAATAACTATATCTCCAAGATAGTGAATTTTTTTTATATTAAGTCTTTTTTCTGAAGGAAAAGACAAAACATCTGTAGGTTTGTTTTTACTTCTAAACTTTCTATTTAACTTTTTAATATTTTTATTATTTGAAAGTAAAATTGTTAAACTTACCTTTTTTTTAATAAATCTATATTGCCTTGGAAAATAACTCACGAGCTTATTAAAAAAAATATCTTTTTTTCTGATTTTTTTGCTCCAAAGATTGCTCTCTGAAACTACATCAACATTAATCATTTTCTTGATCGGAATAAGCTTTTACGATCTTAGATACTAGAGGGTGTCTAACTACATCAGAGTGATCAAAATCTACAACTGAGATTTCATTTAAGTGTCCTAATAATTTTTTGGATCTGCTTAATCCAGACATATTTTTGTGGGGTAAATCTATTTGAGATGGATCTCCATTTATAACAATTTTTGAGTTTTCTCCAATACGCGTTAAAAACATTTTAATTTGAGTGTCTGTTGCATTCTGAGCCTCATCTAAAATTGCAAAGGAATTCTTTAAAGTTCTACCCCTCATAAAAGCCAAGGGTGCTATTTCAATGTCACCAATTTCAATCATTCTTTGAATTTTTTCAAAATCAAAAAGATCATAAAGTGAATCGTATAATGGTCTTAAATAGGGGTCTACTTTTTCTTTCATATCTCCTGGTAAAAAACCTAGTCTTTCACCAGCTTCTACCGCTGGTCTTGATAAAATAATTCTTTCAATCTTCTTGTCAAGTAACAGTGTCAACCCAACTGCAACAGCTAAAAAAGTCTTACCTGTTCCAGCGGGACCTGCAGATATTACTATATCACTTTGTCTTAACGCTCTAACGTATTCTTTTTGTCTTTCTGATCTTGGAATAACTGACTTTTTTGGTGTTTTAATTATATCAGAAACATTTTGATTTTTTACTTTTTCTTTAATCATAAATTTATCTATTGATGAGATTATATCTTTTTTTTCAATACTGCCATTATTAATAAACTGATTAGCTAAAAATTGAATAGCATTTTTTATAATTTCATTTTGGTCTGGTGTTGATTTTATCAAAATAGAATTACCCCTAGAATGTAAGCTTGTTTTGGTAATCTTTTCTAATTCTTTTAAATTTTCATTAAATTCACCAACCACTCCCATCAATAATTCATTATCATGAAAAATAACACTTAAGGAGTTATTTTCAGAATAAACAAATTTTAATGTGGTGTTAATTTTTGAAATTATATTGCTCAAGTTTTATGCTACCTTTTTTTTATTAACTTCTATTAATTTTCCAAATAAACTATTTTGATTGCTACTTGTTATTTTAACTTGCACAACTTTTCCAATATTTTCTAAGTTACCATCAAAAATTACTGAAGTCATATGTTCTGTTCTTCCAAATAGTTTAATTCCATCTTTCATTCGGTTTTCAACCAATACGGTAACTGCCGTGTTCTCTAAGGATTTATTTTTTTCTATTTGGTTTTCAAATAATTTTTTTTGTATTATCTCTAATCTTTTCTTAGATTTATTTTTATCAACTAAATTAAGATCAGCAGCTACAGTGCCTGGTCTAGGACTAAAAATAAATGAATATGAATTAGTAAACTTTACTTTTTTAATCAGTTCGATTGTATCCTTAAAATCTTCATCGTTTTCTTCTGGATAGCCAATAATAAAATCACTTGAAAACTCTATATTAGAATTAATTCTTTTTAATTTTTCATAAATTTCTAAATACTCCTCAACAGTGTGTTTTCTATTCATTAAGTTTAAAATCTTATTTGATCCACTCTGGGCGGGTAAATGAACTAATGGCATCAATTTTCTTGATTTTTTATATACATTGATCAAATCTTCCGTCATATCCTTTGGGTGAGAGGTTGTGTATCTAACTCGCTCTAATTGGGTAAAATTTTCAAGTTCTAACAATAGATCTGATAATCTAAATTCTGTATTTTTAGTTTTATAATTATATGCATTAACATTTTGACCTAAGAGAATAATTTCTTTTGTACCACTCTTAATTAATTCATTAGCTTCATTTATAATTTGATCAAATGGTCTTGAGTATTCGGGTCCTCTTGTATACGGAACTACACAAAAATGACAAAACTTATCACATCCCTCTTGAATTGTTAAAAATGATGACACCTTGTTATCTTTATTTTTAATTTTACTTAAAAAATCAAATTTTGAAATGGTATCAAATTCTGTTTCTTCTTCTTTTTTTTTATTTTTATAGTGGTTTAATATAGCATCATTAATTTTATGATATGACTGTGGACCAATCACGATATCAATATAGGGTTCTCTTTTTAACATTTCCTGATTTTCTGCCTGAGCAACACATCCAGCTATAATTACAACTGGTTTTTTTTTTGACCTAAAAATTTTTTTTACTCTTCCAATTTCATGATAAACTTTTTCTTTGGCTTTATCTCTAATATGACAAGTATTTAAAAGATAACAATTTGCATCTTCATACTTATCCGTTTTTTCAAAACCAATTTTTTTGACTATATCAAATATACGCTTTGAATCGTACTCATTCATTTGACATCCAAATGTTTTAATAAATATTTTTTTTACCATTAAATTATTTTTTTTTTTTAACACCATACAATTCTAATTTATGATCCACTAAACGATATCCATATTTTTCTGCAATTTTTTCTTGTAATTTTTCAATCTCTTCATCAACAAACTCTATAATCTCTCCTGATTTAACATCAATTAAGTGATCATGATGACCTTCATTTAATTCTTCATATCTGGCTTTTCCTCCTTTAAACTCATGTTTTGCTAAAATTCCAAATTCCTCAAAGAGTTTTACCGTTCTATATACCGTTGCAATACTAATTTTAGCATCAATTTTTGATACTCTATTATAAAGTTCATCTACGTCTGGGTGATCATTAGACTCCGACATAACTTTAGCAATAATTTTTCTTTGGTCTGTAAGCTTTACTCCTTTAGCTAGGCATTTTTGTTCAATATTTTTTGACATAGTTAATTTTAACTTGAATAAGCAGGATTAATCAAATTCTTTTTAATCTTAAATTTTTTACATAAATATGGCACATCTTCATATTTAGTTTCCTGTGATTTATTAAAATCTGAGAAACTAAAACAATAATAATCAATTTTTTTTGTTAAAAATAGAGCTTTAATTACTGCTAGTGAGTTTCTTATACCAGCAAAACTACCAGGTCCTCTATTAACATAGATAGTATTTATCTTATTTAATGAGCTTTTATTGATCTTTAAAAAATCGTTAATTAGAATTATTATCTTTTCAAAATTAATTTTGCTATTTTCGTGACTACAAGTATAAATATTTTTACTGACAATGAGTGTTAAAAAAATCTTATCTCTAGCTGCATCGATTATTAAACTGTCCATAATAATTTTATTATTTTTTACCAATTCTAATGCAGAGGAAAATAATATCAAATATTATTCTAATGATATGGGTATACTTTCATTGATGTATCACAGGTTTAATGAGGAGAAATATCCCTCAACTAACATTCAAATGGATATTTTTATAGATCATATTAAAATAATTAAGGATTTAAATTATAATTTCTATGATCCCAAAAATCTAAAAATAAATTTTGATAAAGAAAAAAAGGAGAAAAAAATCCTTATCACTATAGATGATGCCTTTTCCTCATTTTATGAGTTTGCTTGGCCTTATCTGAAAAAAGAAAACATCCCTTTTATTCTTTTTGTTTCTACCGACGCTGTTGGGAATAATGGATATATGACCTGGGAACAATTAAAAACAATAGAAAAAAATCCTAATGTGTATATTGGCAATCATTCTCACACCCACAACTATTTAGTCGATTTTGAAACAAAAGATTTTATTGAAGATATTAACACGGCAAATCAAATTTTTATTGAAAAACTTGGTTACAATCCATCTTTTTTTTCCTATCCGTTTGGTGAATATAATAAATTTATAAAAAAATATATCTCAAAACATTTTTTATTTTCTTTTGGTCAGCATTCTGGTGTAATTGATATTAATAAGGACCGCTATGAACTTCCAAGATTTCCAATTAATGAAAAGTATGGAGATCTAAAAAGATTTAAATTTTTAATTAATCTTAATCCTTTACAATTCAAAAATCTAAAACCTATTGATAAATATTTAACTAAGAACACTAACCCCCCAGAGTTTTCTGTCGAGTTTTTCAAAGAACAAAAAAATTTCAAAAATATAAATTGTTTTTCAAATGAAGGTGATAAATGGCAAAAGTCTACTGTTTATTTTAAAGAAAATTCATTAAGTATAAATTTTAGAGAAAAATTTATTTTTCGTAGAGGAAGAATTAATTGTTCATTAAATGATAATGGATTATGGAGATGGTTTGGTGTTCAATTTTCAGTTAAACAAAATTAAATTAAGCTCTCCAGATCTTTGCTGGATGGTAGTAGTTTAGCATCATCAAAATCTTTTAAATTATTTTGTCTTATAATTTGCTGCAAAATTTTAACATATTCTTTTCCAGTTTCTGCGTATCTATCTAAATATTCAGAAAGTATCATACTATCCAGTTTTTTTCCGTCGTCTCTTAATTCAGCTCTCGCACTTCTAAATCTTTTATAGGATGAGTGTGTATTTAAATTTCTTTGATATGCTTTTACTGAGGCTTGTAATACCTTAAATTTCATTACCTTGTGTGAACTATCATCATCGGCTTCACTAGGTTTCAACCCTTCACCTGTCCACGTCCATTGACCAAACAATGCGTTTCCTTCAAGTGCAAATCTCGAAGTGCCCCATCCAGTTTCTTTTGCGGCCTGTGCAATTGCCATAGATACAGGAACTTCATCCATTCTAATCTTTAATGTAGATAGGTCTTTATTTATTACGCCGTATTGTTTAAATTTTAATCTCAACCAATTCTTTTGGGATTTTGTATTTTTGCTTTTGTTCAAAATGCTAAAAAGTTTTATTCGGTCTAGTCTAATATTATGGTTTTCTTTAATTATTAATGGCAAGATAATTTGAATAAATAGGTCTTTTCTTTTTTTTACATTTTCTATCTTTTTAATTTCATGTGGTAATAATGTTAATGAGACTGGTTTGACTAATTTATTTTTCCTTACATCTTTCAAATTATAATTAGTTGATTTGAATAGTTCCTCAATCGTTGCAGCGCTCAGCCTTACAGAGTTATTTGGCAGATCATCAAATGCCATTATATCATCAAATAAATATTGTTTATCTAACTTATTGTCTAATTTAGATTCTTGATTATTTAATACCTTTTTTAGATTATTCTTTGAATTATTATCAAAATCTTTTGAAAAAAAAGTTCTTTGTTTATTAAATTCATTAATTACTGGACTGATAAAAAAAATAAAAATTATGACCAAGCTAGATATAAGAGTCCTAGATAAAGAACCAAGATTTTTTCCAAATTGCTTATTTGTATTTTTTTTACTTATATTAAAACTTTTTTTTTTTAAATATTTTTGTATTTCTATAATAGAAATTTTATTTTCTAGGAGATATTTATTTATTTTTAGTAATGTTAATCTATTTTTCATAATACCTATACTGCGACTACCTCTTTCACTTCTGGTAAATAATGGCATAAAAGATTTTGAACACCCTGTTTAAGTGTCATGGTTGAACTTGGACAGCCAGAACAACTACCTTGCAATTCTACTTTTACAATACCATCTTTAAATTCTTTAAATTTAATATCACCTCCATCTTTTGCAACAGCAGGTCTGATCTTTGTATCTAAAATTTTTATTATTTTTTTTTCTATTTCTAAAAGATCTGTTTTATTTTCTTTAAGTAAACTACTCTTAATTACAAATTCTTTCCCTGTTGAATAAAATTCGTTTATTAGAGAAATAACTATATGTTTAATCTCTTCCCAGTCTATTTCCTCAGATTTATTTATAGATAAAAAATCTGCACCTAAAAATACTCCTGTAACACCATTAATTGATAAAAGATTTCTAACCAATTCATTATCAATATCTTCTTTTTTTGTTACCTCAAAAGATCCATCATTAGATACAGTTTTTCCCGGTAAAAACTTTAGTGAATTTGGATTCGGTGTTGATTCGGTTTGCACAAACATAAATTATATATAATGATTAATAATAAAAATAACACTAATTAATAAATTTAACTAAAAACCCACTAATTCTTTAATTTCTTTAATTTTTTTTGAAGCAATTTTATCTGCTTTCTCAGAACCTTTTAATAAAATTTCATCTAAATACCTTTCATCATTTAATAATTTTTTTATTTCTTTTGAAATTGGTTCAATTTGTTCAATTAAAATTTCTGACAACTTTTCCTTAAATTCAGAAAATTGTTTTCCGTGATATTCGTTTATTGAATCTTCTAATTTTTGATTTCTTAAGCTTGAATATATTCCTAACAAATTTTCTGCTTCAGGTCTTTCAGCTAAATCTTCAATATTGGATGGTATAGGTAAGGGGTCTGTTTTTGCTTTTTTTATTTTATTAAATATTTTATCTCTTTCATCGGTAAGGTTGATCCTGCTTAAATCTGAAGGGTCAGATTTACTCATTTTTCTCATTCCGTCTTTAAGACTCATTATTCTAGAAAATTGTTTTTGTATTAAGGGTTCTGGCACTTTCAAAAAATCTGGTGCTATAAAATCATTGTTAAATTTTTGTGCTATATCACGACAGAGTTCTAAATGTTGTTTTTGGTCATCACCAACAGGTACGTGTGTTGCATCGTATAACAAAATATCTGCTGCCATTAATACAGGATAGGAATAAAGACCGATACAAGCTTTTTCTTTGTCTTTACCAGCCTTTTCTTTAAATTGTGTCATTCTGTTAAGCCAGCCAATTTTAGAGATACAACTTAAAATCCAAGCAGCCTCTGAATGAGCAGAGACCATTGACTGATTAAAAATAATACTATTATTAGGATCAATTCCACTTGCAATAAATGTAGCGGCTGTCTCCCTTATATTTTTTTTTAAATTCTTGGGGTCCTGTTTAACGGTTATTGCGTGAAGATCTACAACACAAAAAATACACTCGTTTTCTTTTTGATTTTGTAGTTCAACAAAATTTTTTATTGCCCCTAAATAATTTCCTAAGTGAAGATTTCCTGTTGGTTGCACGCCTGAAAAAATTTTTTTAATCATTAACTTAATACTCTAGTTTAATATCACTAACTTTAAAAGCTTTGATAAAAAATGCAACAATCAGGTAAAAAATTAGTGCTAATAATACTGAACCAATTAAATATAGTGACTTTAAATTTTGTGCATACTCTAATTTACTTTCAAAAAAGATAATTGAGTAATTAAAAAATATTCCCATTAGTGTTGCCGCAACTAAAATTTTTATAAATCTATTTATAAAAATTAAATTAAAATTGAATATATTTTTTTTTTTTAGTAAAATAAATAGAAGAATTGCATTAAACCAAGACGCTACTGTTGTTGCTATAGGTATAATTAAGAAACCAATTTCTTCGAAAAAAACAATACTAATAATAATATTAATTAAAACTGAAATTAAAGAAATATAAAATGGAATTTTTGTATTATGCCTTGCGAAAAAAAAAGTAGAAAAAACTTTAATTAAAGAAAAAGCAGGCAAGCCAATTGCAAAATAAAATAAAGCATTTGCTGAGTTCATAACACTCTCTTCATCAAATGAACCATATCCAAATAAAGAAGATATAATCTCCTCAGAAGCAATTAATAAACCAATCGCCGCTGGTATACTCAAAAATAAACTCAACTCCAAAGCTTTATTTTGGATTAAGTTTATTTTTTCTTTTTTTTTACTTTTCACATATTTAGAAAGTTGAGGAAGTATTACTGTTCCTATAGCAATTCCAGCAATTGCGAGATTTATCTGATAAACTCTGTCTGCATAATAAAGATAAGACACTGCACTAGCTTGAAAAGACGCAATAATTGTTCCCACTAAAATATTAATTTGCGTAACACCAGAAGAAAAAATACTGGGTAATAATTTTTTAAAAAAATTTTTTACTTTTTTATCTATTTTAATATGTATCTTAAATTTAAATGAAAAATATCTTTTTATAAAAAAATATAAAAATATGAACTGTAATATTCCAGACGCTGTAACTGCATAAGATAAATAATATACCAATTGATCATTTAAAATTTTTCCAAATAAAAGCACTCCAATTAAAAGAATGTTCAAAATAATTGGTGCTGCTGATGCAATAGCAAATTTATTATGGGAGTTTAGAATTGCAGAGAAAAAGGATGCTAAACTTATAAAGAATAAAAAGGGAAACGTAATTCTTGTCAGTGTTATTGCAAGCTCCATTTTTTGGATATCTTCCCCAAACCCCGGTGCAATCATGAATACAAATAAAGGCATTAATATTTCAATAATAAGCACCAAAAAAAATAATCCTAAAATAAGTAAATTAAAAATATTATTAGCAAAATTTTCTGACTGTTTTTTTTTACTTAATAAAGATGAATAGCTTGGCACAAACGCTGCATTAAATGTTCCTTCTGAAAATAACCTTCTAAAAGTATTTGGAATTCTAAAAGCAACAAAGAAGGCATCTGCTAAAGGTCCAGCACCAAGAAACGTAGCTATCAATATGTCTCTTATATAGCCCAGTAATCTACTTATTATTGTAAAAAAACTAAATGTGCCTGTTGACTTAATTAAGTTCATAAATCATATTGGTCTTAAAATTGCTCCATTTGTATACCTTATTAACATAAATGAAAAAAACTAAAATAGATCATTACACAGATAAAGAAGCTTTAGAGTTTCACAGTCATAATAAACCTGGAAAAATAGAAATTAATTCTTCAAAGCCAATGACGTCAAAAAGAGACTTGGCTTTAGCTTATTCTCCTGGTGTTGCAGCACCTGTACGAGAAATTTCAAAAAATCCTGATGCAGCATATGATTATACATCAAAGGGTAATCTTGTTGCCGTTATAAGTAACGGAACTGCGGTTTTAGGTATGGGTAATTTAGGTGCCCTTGCTTCAAAGCCGGTTATGGAGGGTAAAGCAGTTTTATTTAAGAGATTTGCAGATATAGATTCAATCGATTTAGAAATTGAGTCTGAAGATACAAATGAAATTATTAATAGTATTAAAAATTTTGCGTGTAGTTTTGGAGGGATAAATTTGGAAGACATAGCTGCACCAGATTGTTTTATTATTGAGGAGAAGTTAAAAGAAATATTAGATATTCCAGTTTTTCATGACGACCAACATGGCACTGCCATTATTACTACTGCCGCACTAATTAATGCATTAGATATATCTGGGAAATCAATAAAAGATATTAAAGTAGTTGTAAACGGAGCTGGTGCTTCTGCAATGGCCTGTACTAATTTATTTAAAAACAGTGGTGTACCACAAAAAAATATAACCATGGTAGACAGAAAAGGAGTTATTTATCGAGGTAGAGATAATTTAAATCAATGGAAATCTTCACATGCTATTGAAACAAAAGATAGAACTTTAGATGATGCAATAGAAGGTGCAGACGTTTTTTTGGGATTATCAGCTAAAGGTGCTTTGTCAAAAGATATGGTAAAAAAGATGTCAAAGAATCCAATAATCTTTGCGTGTGCTAACCCTGACCCTGAAATTACCCCTGAAGAAATTCAAGAAGTACGTGATGATGCTATTATTGCAACTGGCAGATCAGATTATCCAAACCAAGTAAATAATTTAATTGGCTTTCCATATATATTTAGAGGGGCTCTAGATGTTAGAGCAAGAACTATAAATGAAGAAATGAAGGTTGCTGCTGCAAATGCTATAGCAACTTTAGCAAGAGAAGATGTTCCTGACGAAGTAGTTGCGGCAATGGGTGGGGATAGACCTCATTATGGTAAAGAATATATTATTCCTTCAACTTTTGATCCAAGATTAATTAGTGTAATCCCAACTGCAGTTGCAAAAGCTGCTATGGATAGTGGTGTAGCCAGAAAAAAAATAGAAAATTTTGAAGATTATAAAGAACAACTCAAACAAAGATTAGATCCTTCTGTAACAATTATGCAGGGTATAAATAATCAAATTAAGAAAAATAAAAAGAGAATTGTTTTTGCTGATGGCGAAGATGAGAATACGTTAAAAGCAGCGATTGCTTTTAAAAATAGTGGTTTGGGAATACCCATATTAGTTGCCAAAAAAGAAACAATAAAACAAAGACTTAAAGAAATTGGTTATAGTGAAAATTTAGATATTGAGATTACCAACTCAACAGATAAAGAAAAAAGAGAGAAGTATGTAAGTTTTTTATTTAAAAAAATGCAAAGGGAACAAGGATTACTTGAAAGAGATTGTGATAGAATGGTAAGAAATGACAGGGTTATTTGGGCTTCTTGCATGGTTTCCTGTGGCGATGCAGATGGTGCTGTAACTGGAAATACTAGACGATACGGTGCCTCTCTAGAAAAAATTAAAAAAGTAATCGCTCCCAGACCTGGAGAAATAATGTTTGGTTTGAATATGATTGTAAGTAAGGGAAAAACTGTTTTTGTTGGTGATACAAGTGTTCATGAATACCCAAGCTCAGAACAGCTTGCAGAAATTGCAATATCAGCATCTAGGGTTGTAAGATTATTTGGTTTTGATCCTAAAGTTGCTTTTGTATCCCACTCAACATTTGGACAGCCGCTGACGAGTAGAACCAAACATATAAAAAATGCCGTGGATATTTTAAAAGAAAAAGGTGTAGACTTTAAATTTGATGGCGATATGCAACCTGATGTTGCTTTAAACGAACAGTATAAAGAGCTTTATCCTTTTTCAGATATTGTTGGTAATGCAAACATTCTAATAATGCCAGGTCAACATAGTGCAGCAATATCTTATAAGATGATGAGAGAATTAGGAGGTGCAAAGGTTATAGGGCCTTTGTTGGTTGGTTTAGCCCAACCAATTGAGATTGCTCCTTTAAGATCGTCAACATCTGATATATTAAATCTGGCATCTGTAGCCGCTTATTCTGCTGGGGTAATTAATTATACTAAAAAAAATTAATTTTTTTGAATCCTTAAATCTTCAACTAGCACTATACTTGCTACAACATCCTCAACATCAAGAATTTCTTTTGCTTCTTTAATTACTTCCTTTTTTTCTTCAGAAGATAAGGCGATACCGTAAATAAATATCTTTTTTTTAAATGTATCTATTTGATAATTTGTAGCTTTTATTTTTTTGTTAAAAATTAGAGCAGTTCTCAATTGTGAGGTTATTAACAGATCTTTAGCAGATTGTTTAAGACTGAAGTCTTCTTTAATTTTAATATCATTTTTAACAGATCTGACTCCCTTTGTTTCCCAAGCTAATTTGGTTATTTGAAGTTTTTCCTCTGGATCGATAACCTTACCTGTTAAAAAAATTCTACCATCTAAAACTTTTGTATTTACAGATAGTAGATAATTCTTTTCTCTTAATATTAATCTTGTTGATAAATTTTTTTGCATTACAGAGTCGTCAATTTGAGTTCCTAAAGACCTTGGATCTAGAGCAATACTAACACCAGTGCCAAAAATACCTTTTGATGCTGTTCCCACACATCCTGTAAAAATTAAAAACATTAAACTTATTAAGAGTATTCTATTTTTCATTTTTCAATTCCAAACAATAATTATAAATTTCTTTTTTTGATACATTGCTATTTTGACTAATTAAATTAGTGATGTCTTTAATACTTAATTTTCTAATTATTTTGCTTATATTTTTTTTATCAGATTCATTCAAGGTTATCGACTTATTTTTTTCTGTATTTTTTTCTGAAATAACGACTGTCAGTTCTCCTTTTGGATCGACCTTAAAAGGCTCAAGATTATCCACATCAAGCCTTAGGTATTCCTCAAAAAACTTAGTCATCTCTCTGCATATCAAAATTTTTCTTCCTGAAAAAAAATGTTTAATATTTTTTACTGACCTGTTGAACTTTCGTGGAGAAATAAAAAATACAATAGAGCTATCTGTATTGGATAGTTTTTCAAAATCTTCTTTTAGTTTTTTATTTTTATCAGGGTAAAAACCATAGAAGAAATATTTTTCGCTAAACCCACTTATAGAAACGGCTGATGAAACGGCTGATGCTCCTGGTATTGGAAAAATATCAATATTATTGACTGAGCACTCATTTATAAGTATTGCCCCTGGGTCTGAAACTGATGGTGTGCCGGCGTCCGAAATAAGTGACACTATACAATTTGATTGTAATATTTTTATTATCTTTAATAAGTTTTTTTTTTCATTAAATTTATGATTTGAAATAAGCTTTGACTTAATGTCATATCTATCCAATAAATTTTTGGAAGTTCGCGTGTCTTCACATAATATATAGTCTGATTTTTTTAATATATCTATTGCCCTTAAAGTAATATCACTTAAGTTACCTATTGGAGTAGAAACAATATATAATCCACTTTTAACTTTATTATTTTTGCTTTCAATATCTAGAATCATCAAATTATATTCGCTATAATAATAACATTAAAATGAACAAAATTATTAAAATTATACTACTGTTGTCATTAACATTGTCGATACCCTTGCAAAACGTATCTGCAAGTGAAAAAATTAAAATTGGCCTGCTTGTTCCATTAACAGGTAAAAACTCCGAAATTGGTATGTCTATAATTAATTCAACGCGGCTTGCTATTAATAAAATTAACAACAGCTCAATTGAAATTTTACCTAGAGATACTGGATCAGATCCCAACATCACACTGAGGTCTGCTAAAGAGTTGGTTGAGTTAGGTGTAAAAATAATAATTGGTCCAGTCTTCAACAGTAACCTTGAATATCTTGATGATTTAAAAGAAGTAACATTTCTATCTTTGACAAATAAAAGTACTAATAATTCAAAGAATATTATTAATGCCGGTATAAACGCTACATCTCAAATAGAAGCTATTAAGAAATTTATAAAACTAAATGATATAAAAAAAACTATTTTTTTAACACCAGATGCAGATTATAAAAATGAAATTGAAAATGCAATCTCGATCTCTAAAATAAAAATAATTAAAAATTATACATATAATACAGATCCTACCAAACTTACTAAACAAATAGAAAAAATCACAAATTATAAAAAACGAAAAAGAAATCTTGAAGACGAAATAACAAGGTTAGAAAACTCAAATGAAAATAATAAAGAACGCTTAATTGAAAAATTAAAAAAAGGTGACACTATGGGAGATGTAAAATTTGACTCTTTAATAATTGCAGATTTTGATGAGGGCTTAAAAAGTGTTACAACATCACTATTATATACGGACGTTTCTCCAAAGAAAAAATATTTCATAACTTTTAATCAATGGTTTGATGAGTCACTTTTAGATGAAAATAGCTCACAACCGCTTTATTTTCCCTCAATTAATAAAAAAAATTATGAAGATTTCTCATCTGAATATTATAATAAATTTAAACATTACCCCAATCAGCTATCTTTCTTAAGTTTTGATTTGGTTGGTCTGGTTTATTTTTTAGTAATCCAGAACAATTCAATTATAGATGATGCAATTTTTAAAAAGAAAAACTTATTCAAGGGGAAAGTTGGAATTTTTGAAATAAAAAACAATAAGATTAACCATATTCTCAATTTCTATAAAATTGAAGATAAAAAATTTAAAAAAATTTTTTAATTTTTTTGAAAGCTTTAAATCTATGATCCATTTTGTATTTTTGAGAAGGTTTCATTTCTCCAAAGGTAATTGTTTTATCTTTAGGTATAAAAATAGGATCATAACCAAATCCATTTTTTCCTTTCATAGATGGTGAAATATACCCCTCTATCTTTCCGATAGAGGTAATTAATTTTTTATTCATTTCATAAATAGTTAAGGCACAAACAAATCTAGCTTTAATTTTTTTATCCCTCCAGTCCTTATCTTTTTGATTTAATTCTTTAAAAACTCTATTCATTGCCTTGACAAAATTTGCTTTTTTTCCACCCCATCTAGCTGAGTAAATGCCTGGATCTCCATCTAAGATATCTATTTCTAATCCAGAATCATCAGACAAACAGGTCATTTTTGATCTTTTAGAAAAAAATTTTGCTTTGATTAACGAATTTTCCTCGAAAGTTTTTCCATTTTCAGTCGGGCTTTTAATTTTAAAGTCTACGGTAGAGAAAATTTGAAGGTTTTTAGGCAATAAATCCTTAATTTCCCTTAATTTTCCCGTATTGTTTGTACCTACTAATAATTTTGTAATTTTTTTCATTAACATCTAGCAATTATCAAATTTCATACCATATAAGTCTCAATGGAAAAAGATCAAAAAATTAATTCTGAAAGTCTGGATGCTGAAGTTAAAGAATTTACTTCTGAAAATCAAAATAAACCATCAGAAAAAAACTCCAGTGTAACAGCTGAAGAAATAAAAAAAATTAGCGCAGAAGATAAGATTAAAGAACTAGAAGATAAGATTAAGGAACTAGAGGATAAAGTGAATAGAGCTTTTGCTGAAATGGAAAATCAAAGAAGAAGGTTTGAAAAAGAAAGAGATGATGCTTTTGATTATGGTGGTTTTGCTTTTGCAAAAGAGACCTTAAACTTTATTGATAATTTTGAAAGATCAAAAAAAATTTTAGAAAATGATGAAATATTAAAAAATACAGAGGCTCTAAAAAAGACTCTCGAACATTTTGATATTATTAATAAAGATATGGTTTCTATATTGTCAAAAAATGGAATTACGCCCTTAAACTCTATTGGTAAAAAACTTGATCCCAATTTTCATCAGGCAATGATGGAAATTGATGATGATCAAAAAGAACCCGGTACAATTGTTCAAGAAATTCAAAAAGGATTTATGATGAAAGATAGATTGCTTAGGCCCTCACTAGTGGGCGTTTCAAAGAAAACTGAGAATATAGAACAAAAAAGTGAGGAAAATAAAGATATTTCAGACAATTAATAATATGTGTCAGAACTTGTAGATTAAAAATTAACACTTATATGAAGGATAGGATTTAAATTATGAGCAAAATTATAGGAATAGATTTAGGAACAACCAATTCTTGTGTATCAATCATGGAGGGTAGCCAGCCTAAAGTTCTAGAAAATGCAGAGGGTGCAAGAACAACTCCTTCTGTTGTTGCCTTTACTGATGATGGTGAAAAACTTGTTGGACAACCTGCAAAAAGACAGGCTGTAACCAATCCTGAAAATACAATTTTTGCTGTAAAAAGACTAATTGGAAGAAACTTTGAAGACCCAACTGTAAAAAAAGATATTGCAGCTGCTCCTTTTAAAATAGTTAATTCTGAAAAAGGAGACGCGTGGATAGAAGCAAAAGGTCAAAAATATTCACCTTCACAAATATCAGCTTTTATTTTGATAAAAATGAAGGAGACTGCTGAGAAATATCTGGGGCAAGAAGTAACTAAGGCTGTAATAACTGTCCCTGCTTATTTTAATGATGCTCAAAGACAAGCAACAAAAGATGCTGGTAAGATTGCAGGATTAGAAGTTTTAAGAATTATAAACGAACCTACTGCTGCCTCTCTAGCTTATGGGTTAGATAAAAAAAAAGAAAACAAAAAAATTGCTGTATACGATTTAGGTGGTGGAACTTTTGATGTTTCTATTCTTGAATTGGGTGATGGTGTGTTTGAAGTTAAGTCTACTAATGGTGATACATTTTTAGGTGGCGAAGATTTTGATAATACTATTGTTGATTACTTAATTGGAGAATTTAAAAAAGATAATGGTATTGATTTAAGAACTGACAAGCTAGCACTACAAAGATTGAAAGAAGCTGCTGAAAAGGCAAAAATTGAACTTTCTTCTGCTGAACAAACAGATGTTAATTTACCATTTATAACTGCAGATAAAACAGGTCCAAAACAC
>MDTF01007008.1_pt1 | contig 16363 bp, 15 predicted proteins | sample 811191 | NCBI WGS metagenome assembly MDTF01 (sample SAMN05326649, study PRJNA326480) | marine metagenome | isolation source: seawater | place: Southern Ocean | collected 2011 | reverse complement strand
TTTTAAGCATATTTTTAATCCAGGTGCTTAAATTCAAGTGCGTCACCATTACTCCCTTAGGGGATCCTGTTGATCCTGAAGTGTACATGATGTAAGCAAGTCGATTGAATGAATTTCCAACTGGCTTATCCATTATTTCTATGTCATTTATTGAATTAATATATTTCCAAATATTTTTATCTTGGCCTTCTGAAATCCCTTCCGGTATAAAAATTTCTTCAACTGCAAGATGCTGGAGCTCTTCTTGGGATAAATCAAGTTTTATTAAATCTGTCTTATCTCCAACTATGAATCTTATTTTAGAATCTTTAAGAATTGATCGTATTTTTGATCTGTCATACTTTGTATTAACTGGAATATAATAACACCCCGCATATATTGTTGCCAAAATACCTATATATGGTGACATCTTTCTTTGCCCAACGACTGCGACTGCTTCATTATTAGCTCCGAATTTTCTCAAGATTGAGGCTAATTTGAGTGCTTTTTGATCTAATTGCTTGTACGTTAATACTCTATTTTTAATCTTAATGGCAACATTATCCGGAAATAAATTGCATAAATGATGAACATGGTCTGAAATAACTTTCATTATCCTTTTGAACTAGCATTTAATATTTCGTATAAATGTTTGATGGATCTGGCTTTCGAAACCTCTATTGGTTTCAACTGATATTTATATTTTTTAAAAATTTTGACAATTATATTCATATGGCTCAAGGAATCCCAAGACGGGGTGTTCTCCATATTTGATCCTTCTTCGATATTTTCTTCCTCAAGAATGGATTGAACTAAAGTAACTAACTCCATAATAGATACTGATTCTTTTAATTGATTTTGGACATCCTTAGATCTATCAAAATCCTCCTTCAACATGGCATAGCTCCACCCATCAACAAAAACACCTTTTTTACAATAGAAATCTCGCAGAATACCCTCTTTAATCATACCGCAGGCTAACAAAGAGGAAATAGTTCTTTTGTTGGTTATCATGGTCTGTCCATAAATTCTATTGAACTTCAATACTTCAAAGATATACTCCTTTAATGATTCTTGAATACTCAATATATACCCCAAGCCCCAAAGTTCAGGATCAACCGCATAACCCCATTCTAAAGATTTTCTTGAATGATTTATATTGACAATTGTACCGGTTCCGATAAGTCTGTTGTCTGATTTTCTTCTCACAAACCAATAGCATGCCTTTCTCCCTTCACCATGGTCATGCATGCGTTTAAATAATTCTTCCAGATATCTTCTTGTATCATCGATTGTCTTAAAGGGGTCAAATTCAAAAAATTCATACAATTTTTCATTTATCGAATATGCATGCATTTCTTCAAGAGAGGACATAGACAGGGCTTCGAAATAAATTTCTGCGTTTTTTGAATCCTGACCTGGGACAATTGTCTCCAAAATAGTATTTATCCCTTTCCCTTCCATTTTCTAAAAAATTTTATTTAAACCCGGTTTCATTTTATTTAGATATTTGTAATCATCTAAAATTGATAAGACATACTGTTTATCTATAAATTTGTAAAAAATACATATTTTAATGAAAAGATAAATACCAATCAACTTTATAATTATTTTTAATACAAAATGAATATCCTGAGCATATAAAAAATAGGCGGGAATTGTAAATGACATTAAAATAATGAACAATTTTAATAACTTCTTTTTGTTAATATCTAGGGGGAATACCTTCATTCCATAATAAAACAAAAATAATTGTGAAACTAATGAAGTCATTGCTGCTGCAATAGCAGCTCCCATCATTCCATAAATAGGAATTAACGTCACATTTAAAATGACATTTGTAATTCCGCTTGCAATTGTTCCTGGAATAAGAAACTTCATCTTTTTTACTACTGAAAGCTGCATGTTTGTTAAGTAACCCACAATAGCAAATAAGTAAAAGAAGATATAAATTGGTGTAATCCAAATGGCTTTATGATATTCTTCAGTTGTCAATATTTTTATTGCCTCTTCTGAGAAATAGGTTATACCTAACCCTAAAATCATGAAAAAAACTGCCATATAATAGAACTTTTCTACAATGTTTTTTTTCGAATCTTGCGTGTTTCTTGCTGATTCTGCTAACATAAATGCGTTCCAAGATTTAGAAACAGCATCCATAATCGTTTTTAATATATTTGCGAAAGACACTCCGACTGAATATTGTCCCAATGCAGCATTTCCCCGCGTGGTACTAACAATTGTTTTATCTAAATAATTTGATGATAATCCCAGCAACATAATCGGATAATAGGGAATGGCGTATTTAAATGACTTTTTTAACATCTTTAACGAAATTAAAAAAGAAAAGGTATTACTACATGACCTTAAAAGTAATACTAACGTTATTAATTGAGCCATAATGATTCCGTAAATTCTCCCCATGTATGATAGAGAATAGTATGACATAAAAAAAACAGAAAATGCAGTGTTTAACGAAATTAATAATATTGAAAATAATGCGTGCTCTTTAGCTTTTAATTGAGCTGTTAATAACGTCATTAAATACAACAAAAAATAATCTAAAAACCCACTAATTAAGGATAATTTAATTAGATAAGGATCAAGTTTCCCATCAAATATTTTCTCATAAAATAAGCTTGAAGCCAAAGAACATATCAAATAACATGAAAGGAAAGATATAATTATAAATAAAAAATTAGATGAGTTTAATTGCTTGAAAAGATTGATTTTTGAATATTCAAAATAAAACCTGTAGGTAGCATCATGCAAACTAAAATGGAAAAATCCGGTAACCAGTTTACCAAAAATTAAAAAAACGATCGTAATACCATATTCTTCAGGACTTAATAATCGCGTATAGATAGGAAGAGTGACTATCATTATTACGAATGACAAAACTGATGAGATCACATATAACCCTGCACCATCTATATATTTATTTGATTTTTTATTAGACTCAAATGACACTTCTTCCTCCGTCTATTACAATATTTTGCCCATTCATATATGCAGATGCATCTGAACATAAAAATTGAATGGCTCCTATATACTCATCTGGTTTTGCCATTCTTCCCATTGGAATTAATGAGCTTAATCGATCGACAAATTCCGAATCTTGATTTGTAAAGACCCCTCCAGGAGATAGTGCATTGGATCTTACTCCTTTATCTGCCCAATATGATGCTAGATAACGAGTTAAACCGATTAATCCTGCTTTTATAACCGAATATGTAACTGGCTTTACCGCTTGAAGATGTTCTTTAATTCCTTCTTGTCTATAAATTCTTTGATCTGGAGCAATTACGGATAAATCAGATGCTATGTTTAAAATCACTCCACCCTTACCATCTTTAGCCATGGCTGAACCAAAAATTTTGCTACAAAGGTATGCCCCTGTTAATCCAACTGATATTTCTAAATTCCATGTATCCAAAGAAAAGTTTTCTAATCGTGTTGTACTAATATCATTTTTTAATGACTCTTGTTTTGGGTTAATAGCAGCATTGTTGATGAGTATGTCTATCCTTAGATTATCTTTTTTCAACTTTTTAAAAACATTTATAATACTATCTTCTGAACCCACATCCATAAAATAATATTTTATATCTCCAAAATACTTTTTTAATTCTAACGATTTTTTTGCTCCGATTAATGCGTTTTCATCAATGTCAGTTAAAATTACGGTTGCTCCTATTTCAAGTAAGGCTAGAGCATGTTTTAGGCCGAGCAATCCACAAGCTCCAGTTATAAGAGCCCTTTTCCCCTTGAGGTCATAATTAGTTGTTCTATTATTAATATCACTCATAATATATTTGCCAATTTAAACGACTTGTATGGTCTCTACCTTTTTAGAATACATCGATCGCCGGGCAGATTCTACAACAGAAAGGGAATGACCCGCTGATTGAAGAGAATTTATAGAATCATTTATCTCCCAGCTGCTTATGAAATGTTCCGCCTGTGCTATAAACATAGAATCATTAGTAAAGTCAGGAGCCGTAAATTCCTCAGATGACCCTGAATTATGGTAATAGTCTAGTTTATTGGAATCCTCATTCCAAGACAAAGCACCTTCTGTCCCTGCAATGTGGAAGTGGCGCATCCGTTTTTTATGAACAAAGCAGAGCGTAATTTGTACAGAAAAATTATCATATAATAAACTCATCTGAATGGTATCCTCTACATCAATTTTTTCACTCCCTCTATTCCCTCCTGTACAATGTACAGCCTCTGGTAAGCCAAAAAACCAACACGCCAAATCTATTTCATGAATTTCAGTAAGTAATACGCCACCTCCAAGATCCTTTCTCGCCGCGTAAAGGGTTCTCCAATCTTCATATCCATGCCATGTAGTAACATCTGAGAACACAGTAAAAGATGCCACCATTGGCTTACCTATTTTTTCTGAATCAATAAGTTCCTTTGTTTTTATAATCAAAGGATGATAACGTCGCTGAAAAGAAATAAGAAATGGGAGCTTCTTTCTCAAAACTTCTTTACTAAAATGATTAAAATCTATCAAATTTTCCGCCCATGGTTTCTCAACTATGATCGCACTACCCGTCTCCATGGCAAGCATAAGAGGCTCACGGTGACACGATGTCGGGGTCGAAATAACTGTTAACGAAGGTTTATCTGCAAACGCTTCATTGATATCATCAAATATCTTCAACTCATAGACATCATTAATATTTTTGTTTTTATCAACCGTAAAATCAGAGCGTAAAAGTGGTGTTTTAGCTGTCCTACGAAATGCAGAAAACGAAGCTAGTGGGAGCAATTGTTTTAATATGCGTAAATGCCTTTGTCCCGCACCTCCTAAGCCTATAAATAATATTTTGTATGACTTCATTTCTTTAAGAAACTTTCTTGATAAAAAAAGGTAGTAAACTGCTTATTATGAGTTGCTGTTCGCGCAGGATTTTTTCCTCGATTAGTTTCAAAAGTATAAAGGCCATCATACTTTATTTCTGCAAGCGCATCAAATACTTCTTTAAAATTGACTAATCCTGTTCCGAGTATTACATTTTCATTTTTTGAATTTTTATCTTTAATATGCATATGACTAATACGTTTTCCCAACAAACGTATATCGCCCGCCAAGTCATGGTCAAATGCGACACGATTTCCAGTATCATAGACCAAACTAATACTAGGACGTTCTATAATTTCCAAGACCTCAATTAGCTCTTCTCCCCTAAGTAATGTTTCTAAACATAGCTCTACTCCAGATGTCATACAATAATCAGCAATTGTCCTAATGGGGGAGACAAAAGAATGGGCATTGGCCAAGGTTATCTCAGAATTTTCAAACAATGGAAGTAAAAACTTCTCACACCCGATAATTGACCCTCTCTTAATTAGTTCTAAATTCTGCTTTAAGCATTCTTTATTATTTATTAAAGAATTATCAATTACATAATCATTACAAAAAACAGGTAAGGTGAGGTTGGCCAAATCTACGACTTTTTTCAAACGTTCTACACCTTCCTCTGACCAAATAGGATTCATGGGATTATGCTCTCTTTCAGCAAGCAATTCGATATAATCAAAGCCTAATGACCCAGCAATCATAAAGTCAGCTTCCCAGTAAGGTTGTGGAAACCATTGTAATAGATTCATTGGTGATTTGATTAACCGGCCTTGTACCATACCAAAACGCAACGGATGAATTATGGTCTTATTATTAAGATTACCTTCCAATTTCATCAATTAATTGTTTGAGTATATTAATTTTTTCTTTCGCTTCCTCTAAGTTTCTATAATTTGTTTTAAATGCCATGATTTTTTGCTGATAATCTTCTGCTGTAGGGCATAGCCCTTTTTCAAAGATTTGACGTCCCATTTTCTTCCCTCGCAGTGAAGGCTCCAGATACGGATTTGCCCAACATGCATAAAATCCATCTCCACCTTTTGCCTTATACCGGTTATAAAACTCTTTCCAAAGAATCCCTTTTATTTCTCTCCCTAGATATAAAGCACCAAAAGTAAAATAGCTATGATTAGAAAATGAAGGTATTTTTTGACTCTTTATCCAGCTACAATCTTTAATTGCATCCAAAAACATAGCTCCTACTTTTCTTCTTCTCTCCACGAGGAAGTCAATACGCTCGAACTGTGCAAGGCCAACGGCTCCTGTAATCGCATTCATACGATAATTTAATCCAATCGTATCAAACCTCTCATACTCAGGATCCTGATATACAGAAGAGGCAAGACTAGTTCTTCCTGCACTTGCAGTAAGGCCTTTATAACCTATCCCTGCAAATTTTCTTGACTGAGTTGCCAAAATTTCATCATCTGTTATCATCATGCCCCCTTCGCTTCCCGAGGTCATATGCTTTGATTTTTCAAAACTAAATACCCCTATATCAGCATGAGTGCCAGCAATTTTATTTTTATACTTTGACAGTGTAGTTTCAGCAGAATCATCAACTACGGTAATGTTATGCTTTTTGGCCACCTCCATAATTGGATCAATATCAACAGGTAAGCCGTATAATGATACAACAATAATTGCTTTCGTTTTTGCCGTAATCTTCTCTTCAATTTTTTTAGCATCAATGTTCCATGAATCAGGATTAATATCAACAAATACTGGTATAGCCCCTAAGTGGCAAGTGACATAAGCATCCATTACAACAGTAATACTGGGTTGGATAACCTCATCTCCTGGCCCAACCCCTGCTGCAAATAAAGCAGCGTGTAATCCTGACGTTCCTGAATTCACAGCTATGGCATATTTAGAACCTATTTTCTCGGCAAACGCTTCTTCAAAACGCTGAACCCATGGAAATTTTTTATTTTCCGAATTTTCTGTGTCCAATGCCCGTAATGCATACTCGACCTCATTACCATTAAACTTGCCATAAGGTCCTTTAATACTTTCAATAAGTTTGTTTAAATCCATAATCGAATTTGATGATTAAATTTTTTTAGCTCTCTGTGCGGCCTCCCATTCCTCATTGTGGAACCAGTTCACTTTATACAAGTCCGGGTTTTGACGAAATAATTCGTCTACCTCGGAACGCAATGCAACATTTCCAACTAATCTTTGTACTGTTCTTAACAGCCAATAATCTTCCTCATAGTCAAGTGTGAGTCGAATAGTTAAAGGCTGTTCCTCGTTTTCGTCCAGTACGACTGTTTTTCTTCCTTCAATTTTTTCAATATGATACCACATCATTTCTGTATCAGTATCATTTGATAAGTCATTGACCGCTTTTTTCACGATATTCAAAGTGAGTGAATAACCAACACTTGCTCCTCCGGAAGAGGAAGAATATGGGGGGCAAACAATATCATACTCCCCTTCATTCAAAATTCTCATACTTCTATGCATTTCTTTGCCATCAAAAAATGGATCATCGGCATCAACGGTATGAAATGCCGTTAGTTCAAAATGCTTTGCACAATCAGCCCAGCGTTGTAGTTTATTTACCAATGAGCCCCTAAAAAATTTCACCCCTTCTTTTTTTGCAAGCATTTCTATAGCATCATCAGAGGGATCGGTACTTGTACAAACTATAGGATCAATATCATAATGAATTGCCCTTCTTATTATGTGCTGTAAAACATTTATATTCTCTCCAAAGGGTAAAAAACATTTTTTTGGTAACCTAGATGAAGTAGATCTTACGGTTATGAAGCCAGGTATTATCATTTCTTGAATAAAATCTCTTCTATCAACGCGCAAAGAATATGGCCGAGCATGATATGTACTTCTTGAATTTTTTCTGTGCTATTGGATGGTACACGAATAACCTCACAAAAATCGCTCATTTTTCCTACTGTACCTCCAGTAAAACCACAAGTTTTAATGCCTTTGTCTTTAGCTGCTATAATTGCATCAATTACATTGGGACTATTACCACTAGTGCTGATCGGAATGAATACGTCCTTTTCATCCGCCAATGCCAATATTTCTCTTGTAAAAACTTGTTCGTACCCATAATCATTAGCTATAGCGCTTATGTTGGAACTATTGGTACCTAAAGCAATTGACGCTAGCGGCGCTCTATCAAATCGTAACCTCGATACAAATTCAGCTGCAAGGTGCTGTGAATCCGCAAAGCTTCCACCATTTCCACAAAAGATAATTTTACCCCCATTATTCAGGGATTTCAAGCATTCATTTACAAGAACCTCTAATTGAGTGAGAATTTCTTTACTCTGTAAGACCTGATGTTTTACATCAATTGACTTTTTAATTTCAGCTTTTATTAATTCTATCATTTTACAAGATGTTCTGTAATTTTTCTAGTGCAATCCAAAATCCTTTCCCCGCATCTTTGTGGCCTTGCCATATCTCGGGAATAAAACCAATATTGCCACATTTGTTATCTAAAACGTTTCCTAATCTTTTAAAATCTATTTCACCGTCTCCTATTTGTAACCCCTCACCATTTATTCCACTTGCATCACCCAAATGTAGGTACGCTGTATGGGGGGCAATTCTCTCACAAAAATTATAAAAATCCTTATCAAAATGATTACAAGTTAACATCGAATGTGACACATCAAAACACATTCTAATGTTGAAATTTTCACAATAATATTCTATTTCATCAATTTCTACAAAAATGTTTTGATAACGCTGGCCTCCAAAATGCCAAGGAAAAGGAGCCATTGTCTGGGGAATAATTTCAACCCCTTTTGTATCTAATTCTGATAAGCTTTTAAAAAACTGATCATAATATTTTTTTGTTTGTTCTTTTGGAATAGGTTTGTCCATACTAAATCCCCCAATATTGGCAACAATCATAGGCTTTTTTTCTTTTGGAAAAAAAGTTTTTAGATTTCTTGTGATCTCAATGACCTTTTGGGTTTGTTCCATTGAATATTTTCTATATTCAACATCTGGCGTTGCCAAATCCATTAGATGACTTTCTTTAAATAACTCCGGAGCATGAACAACAAAACCACAATCGTAAGTCTTTTCTAAATAATCCAACGGATTTAAATCCATGTCAGAATAGGATAAATGAAACTCAAAAAAGTCAGGTTTAACCAAATCATAATATTGCACAAAATCATGATATCTAACAGGTACACCCCAGGGTCGATTAAAACTGTATTTTTTCGAATAAACTAACTTTTTTTCTAAATCACTTTCAAAAAAGAAATCCTCTTCATTCATATTTCGATTAAGTTCTTTCCCGATTAACACATCATATTTTAATGGGGATATTCCCTGACCTGGGCTTAAAACTTTTATATCTTCTGGTTTTATAATAGTACCTTTTTTTAAGTCAGTAGAAGAAACCAAACTTTTCCCTAAGTTTTCTCTATTTATCATTTCTCCCTGACTTAATTTTCTTTCATTTCCGGAACCTAGTGCTTGTTCTATTTCTCTTACACCTTCAACTAAAGATTTAAATTCTTTGAATTCTAAACTTGCAGCGTGATCTGGTCCTTCCATATTTCTGTCCAGAGTAAAATGTCTCTCAATAATAGAACAACCAAGGGCTACAGCAGCTAATGAAACGGAAGTACCTCTTTCATGCCCAGAATAACCAACATAAGAATGGATTTTCTTTAACGATGATATCCAATTTAAATTTATATCATGAAATGGGGCTGGGTAAGTACTGTTACAATGGAGAAATGCAAAGTCAACATGCCTTTTTTCTAAAAATGTTTTTACTTCTGTGATTTCCCTAACAGTACTCATTCCTGTTGATAAAATCAAAGGCTTATCTGTTTTTGACAATTGGTCCAAAAGAGGAAGGTTCGTAAGATCTGCTGAAGCAACTTTATAGGCCGGAACACTAAAAGATTCCAATACATCTATGCTTTCAGCATCCCAAGGAGTACAGAGGTATAAAATCTCCTTCTGCGCACAATAGCTAGCGATTTTTCGCTGATTATCTTTCGAAAGCTCAAATCTCTTTAGAAGATCAATTATATATTCTGTTCCGAGATCTTCTCCTGATTTATCTAAGCTGCGTTTACGATAAACTTGATCCAATTGACGCATCTGAAATTTGACACAATCAACCCCAATTTCTATAGCCAGATCTATCATTTCTATCGCACGTTCAAAACTGCCATTATGATTATTTCCAATCTCAGCAATCACGAACGTCCGCTGTTTTCCTATATTAAATTTTCCTATCTGCATTAATCAATTTAAATATTATTCTGATTTTCTCTCACAGTCCAACCCTGAAGTCCTTTATCCTCAAATCTAAATGGTCTCACAGTTTTACCTATTTGGTCAAGGGACTTCATTAAAATGTGCTTATCCCTGGCTGGTACAAAAAAGAGAAAAAATCCCCCCCCGCCTGCGCCTAGTAATTTTCCCCCTGTTGCCCCGTTACGCTTAGCAACGTTATAAATGTCATCTAGCCCAGAATTTGAAATATGAGAACTGAACTGTTTTTTTAAGCCCCAGACTTTATCAAGAGATTTACCAAATTCAGCTAGTCGTCCTCGCAAAAGTTGGTTTCTAATCTCGTATGTCAATTCTACATTTTCTTTTACCATCTGACGTACAGCTTTACTACGCATTTCACTTTTTTGATCAAGATGTACATCTCCAGATTCATGCGTCGTCCCTGTATCACAAAGAACCAAACTTTCTTCGAGTTCCAAAATTATTTCAGAATCAATGCGTAAAGGATGAATAATATTTTGTTTTGATCTAAACTCCATAAAATTAAAACCTCCAAAAATAGTTGCATATTGGTCTTGCCATCCGCCCGCGATGTCTAGATATAATCGCTCCGCTTGGTAAGCTAATTCTGCCATTTCATACTGATCCCATTTGTCGGTACGAAATTGATTAAAACAACCTAGGATAGATGATGCAACAACAGCTGATCCACCCAAACCTGATTTAATAGGAAAATCAGAATGCAAATACAAATCAAACCCATATTCTGGATGAATAAGTTTAATTACCGAAAGAATAAGTTTAAAATTATTTGATGTACTGAGTGCCTCCGTTAGATTTTCAGCATGATATGTTTCATCCAAATCTTTAGAATAGACATTGATCTGATAATCTATCCGTTTTATTAATGTCGCATGGCTATACAAAGAGATCGTGGTATTAATCACTGCCCCATTTTCTTCCATAAAATAATGAGTGAGGTCTGATCCTCCACCTCCAAAACTTATACGAACGGGTGATTTAGCTCTAGCATATACTTTTTCTTCATTGGGAATAGGTAAATGGTAACGTGTAACTACATCTACAAGCCTTTTTTTCTTGTCTAATAAGGGTATAAATCTTATGCTATGATCTAATTGTTTTAGAATAACTTCTCTAGGAGTGTTTGTATCTGCCCAAATAAAATTGGAATTAGCACAGGTAGCTATTGGCTGATCCAAAGTAATTCCTTCGACTAATTTGGCCCGAAGATCCCCATCGGTTACCAAACCAACGATTTCATCTGACTTATTCGCCGTCAAAATAAAACCCTGCTGATTATCAGAGATTTTACTTAAGGCCTCTTTGATTGAGGCCGTTTGTAAAATGTAATACTGTTTGGGCATGTAATAGATTTACAATTATTTAGATCTTATCAGTTAATTCTTCATAATTATGAGAATTAATTTTTTATGATATGTTGTGAGTATAACTATTTACCTCTGCAAGCTACTTTCTATTCTTCAGTTTTTCTCTTTGCACTTCTTCAATATTCAGAATCTCTTTTGTTTTGTAACTGAGTGATTTATTTATCACACTCAAATCTCTTGCTAATTTCTCTAACCCATTTGGTTCTAAAGATGCTGCATGATCCGTTCCTTTCCAAGTTCTATCAAGCGTGAAATGGCGTTCTATCCATTCGGCTCCCAGTACGTAAGCAGCAATGTCAACTGCTATCCCTAAATGATGTCCAGAAAAACCTATATTCTTCACTCTATCCTTATATTTCTTCACTAATCTTGAAATTTCTAATAAACAAACATCCTCAAATGGAACCGGATAGCCAGAAGTACAAGCATATAGTACTATTTTGTTTTTGGACATATTTTTTTCTTCAAAAAATAAAATTATTGCCTCTATTTCATCTAATGTTGTCATGCCTGTAGATATGTGGACATCCCCTTCATATTCATCTCTTAGAATTTTAAGGAGACCATAGTTGTTGTTACATGCAGAGGGAACTTTTATAAAATCAGGATTCAGTTGAATTATTTCATTAACAGAAATCTCGTCCCAAACAGATGTGCAATATGTTATTCCTATTTCCTCACAATATTTTTTTAATTCAGTGTGTTGTATCAAATTAAATTCCAAGAACTCTCTGTGAGCACCATAAGTGCCTCCATAAGAATTTGAAGGGTTTGGATGAGGAGCATTATATTGTTCCTCAGTTAATAACAGTTTGTTATGCCTCTTTTGAAACTTTGCCACATCTGCACCGCATTGCTTAGCTTTAAGAATCAAATCCCTCGCTAGTCTTATTTCTCCCTTGTGATTACAACCTATTTCGGCTATTAATTTTGCTTTAAACATATGTAGCTATTTGGTAGGTAAAAAACTTGCGTAAAAATAGATGTTTTTTATCTCTTTTCCGGTGAAATGTTAGAGATATGTTAAATTTAAGATACATTTTTAACTCTAATTTTTTTTCTATCGTCGTGATATGAAAATATTCGTTATATGAAAATTTGCCAACCTACACCGATAACTTATGGCTAAGTTCACAATTCCTATTTGACTCTTTTATTAGATCCTGTAAATGAAGATTTTATCTAATTTCTGTTTTACGAAAATAATCCCCCAACAATAAGCTTTTACAGCAAATTTAGAACTCTCGCCTGATTGTAAAAAGATTTTGTCTTTGGTCTCTATTAATATATTGGTATTAAAAACTAAAACCATTGTAAATACCTGACCCAGAGTTTCCAATGAAAAATTAGTACCCTTGATTTTCTCAAAATGTATATAAACAAAACTCAAAACAGATTTAAAACAATATAAATCACTACCAACTAATAATTAAGTCCTTACTTAAATGACTGCTTTTTTAGTCTCTTTTGATTTAAAATGAAATCTAATTTCCTTTTTTTGAAAAGCTTTAATTTTATGCTCGCATTATTTTGAATTATCTAGACAAAATAAAGAAGATAATAAAATTAAAGGATACCACTTATCCTGCGATTCATCAAATACTATATGCTTTGATGACTTTGAAGGAAGTAATTTTTGCCGCTTACAAGCGTTTATAATATCACTTTTTTTTATCCTATTATCATAATAAGAATTAACCTTGTTAGAAGAATAATCAATCATTGTTACCGGAATTTTTGGAAACCTTAGCTCTTTTAATGCTGTATATCTGTGATGACCATCAATAATCATGTTGGTCTCGTGGCAGATTATTATGGACGATATTATTACATTCGGCCCTAATAGTCTTATGTAATTTTTTAAAGCTTCTTTCCTTTCCAGCAAGACTTCTTCATGAGGTATAACTTTATTTATATCTATTAACGATAGCTTTTTTATTAGGTTATTATCAACTTCAATCGAGAACATACTTTTATTTTTAGTCCATGAAGTCTCATGCAAGCACAAGACAAAAAAATGTAAACTAGTAAAAATAAATTACTCTTGGTTTTATTTATGAACTCTATTTTTAGTCTTAATCTTTTTGTCCCAATTTTTCGTAAAAATGTGTTTCAACTAAACCATAATAGTTAGATCCATTGCCCCGAGGACAAAAAGTCTTTTTTGAAAAACAAACAAAGGATTACATCAAGTACTACAATTATCAAAATTCATGCTATACCAGTTTATTACTGTCTCATCAATGTAACTAAATCATGACTGTCCGATACTTTATTAATCACCTTTTGCCCCAAACTATATCTCACTTTTACATATTTTAGCCCACATAAATCAACGAAAATTTTAAATTCACCATATAACATGTCTTAGTTAAAATCATCTCATGCTTAACTTTTTCAAATTTCGTGAATTGTTCCCGTAGTACTTAATCCAAGTCAATTAGGTAAGTCTTCTTAAATCCAAAGCAACGAAAAATTGGCCTTTGTCACCACGCTTGAGAAACAACTACTAGTTAACTAGTTCATAGAAGTGATTAATGTCTACATCAAAAAATCAATGAACTTAAATAACCCTAAAACGAACATCCCCAAATCTCATTAGCCTTCAACAAAATTCTCGAAGTGATTAATTAGTAAAAAATAGCGTTATAATTTTTATTACACTTTTCAACTTAAACAAATTTTTAAATAGATTTGCCCGAATAGGTCTTCTTTGCCAAAACATTCAATTTCAAGTTTTCTTTAAAAAAATTTAAAAAAATGAATCAAAAAAATCTATCAACAGGATCAAAAGAAATCAGCTTAATAGAGATAATTCAAAAAGTATGGAATGACCGAAAAAATTTAATGAAATTTAGTGTTTTATTTTCTCTTTTGGGTGTCTTCCTTGCTTTGAATAGCCCGAACGTATACGAGGCTCATTCAACTTTTATTTTAAAAACTCAAAGTAATAGGCCTTTAAGTGGTGGTTTAGGTAGCATTGCTTCATTAGCTGGCATCAGCATAGGGAATACGGGAGGAATTAACACTCAAATTTCTCCAAAATTATATCCCATGTTTGTCAAAAGTGATCCTTTCATTGAAATATTGCTTAAGACCTCTATCCCATTTGAAGGTAAAAATATCAGCTTAAGAGATTATTTATCCCGAACGAAGAAAAAATCGTTCCTCAGCAGTTCCTTTTCAATTATTAAGAAATATATAATTGGACTTCCTTCCCTTGTAAAATCAACTTTTTTTAAAGACCAAATGATAAAAACGTCAATTAAAAATGTCAGTGAAATTAAGTACTATACAATTGAAGAGGAAAAATTATATTTGGCAGCTAAAGCTCTTATTAACGTTTCCATGGATAAAAAAGATGGCTTTATTACCCTGAGTGTCGAAAGTCTTCACCCAGAAGTAGCTGCCACCATTGCAATGAATACTCAAACGCTCTTACAACAGGAGGTGATTAATTTTAAAATTAAAAATGCTCAAGAAACATTAGCTTTCACTGAAAAATTGTACGTTGAAAAGAAAACAGTCTTCGAAGCTCTACAAGATCAGCTAGCTAGTTTTAGAGATCAACATCAAAACATCAGTGCCGGCCTATTTAGAAATAAACTAAGTCGAATTGAGCAAGAGTTTACTATTATAAGTAATGTCACTCAAGAATTAGCCCAAAAAGTAGAACAAGCTCGTATTTTAGTTAGCGAAGCCACACCTATTTTTACAATTATTAATCCTGTAGTCATCCCCAATTATAGAAGCAAACCGAATCGCACATTAATAGTACTAGGCTATACTCTAGTAGGTCTTATATTCGGGTTAATTTATTCTTTAATTAAAGGCCCTTTTGTACAAATACGGCATCAAATTTTGGCAGATGATAAAGATGGTAAAGATTAATTTATAAGACAATTATACTGAATCCTTTTACCTTTTGCTGGTAAACTATTTAAAAATTATCTTACGATTCATCACAATGGTTCATTAAATATCTCATTATAATTTTGTTATGCCTTTTGGTTAGTATAAAAAGGACTGTTTTTTAAAATGCTGATGGCGCAACTTGAAAAAATACTTGACTTGAAAAAGTGACAATTAATAATAAAAAAGGTATTAGTAATCAAAGTGTAAAATTTGAACCTACAATGAAAACTAAATTTAATTAATAATCATTCGCCTTGATTTAATTATATAATTTCATTTAAATGACAACTACGATTAAAATATGGTAAACCCATATGAGAATTCTAAAGTCACCAGTTTGCAATGAGATTAATTGAATTAGTATTCATTGATATATTTTATCTAGCCCGTTAACATATTTTGAGTTTTTCGAAACTCTAAATGGGAAATATGAAGTTATATTATTTGCTCTTTTATCAAAATCTCTGTCATATTTGAGCTCTAATATTACAGAATTCTCATCTCGGTATTTCTCGAAAAATAAATTATTTTTAACTCCAATGCTATAAAAATCTTGATTATCATCAATTGTAATGCGGAAATTTTTATCATAAGATTGATAATATTTTCTAGAGTACCTATTAAGTAAGGTTGGGATCAATGACTTAAAATCAATAAGCACCACATCCCTAAAATGATCTAATGATTTTATTATATCCCGAATATCTGTATTATTTAATAATGTGAATGGACTCATAGGAATAGATGTTTTTCGACCTAACATTCCTTTTTTTTCCTTAATCTCTAATACTGGATTTTCAATTTTTCCAAACTGTAAAACGTCAGCCTAATGTTTACCACCTAAGAGATAAAGTTAAGTAACAGTTTATTATCTTGAAAGACATCTTTCAAGACTTTATCAAATCTTAAAAAAGTAAATAATGGGAAAAGTAGGAAGACC
>MDTF01000447.1_pt1 | contig 16386 bp, 14 predicted proteins | sample 811191 | NCBI WGS metagenome assembly MDTF01 (sample SAMN05326649, study PRJNA326480) | marine metagenome | isolation source: seawater | place: Southern Ocean | collected 2011 | reverse complement strand
TCCGAAGTAGCTCAGTGGTAGAGCAGTTGACTGTTAATCAATTGGTCGTTGGTTCGAACCCAACCTTCGGAGCCAAACAATGAAAAAGGGCTGCACACTGTGCGGCCCTTTTTTTATCCCACGTTTTATTCTCAAATAGATGCTACAACGTAATGTCCGAATTTGTGGCGTTATCCACACCATTCTGGCAAACTCATTGCGCGTTGCATTATGCGAATGGAAATCGATAATGGTCTACTAGGCCTTCACCACAGATTTAGGGCCGATTGATTTAAGTGCGTTGTAGCGATTTTTCAGGCTCCTAGGAAGGATTTGCGTCAAGCGTCAGCGCTGCCTTCGCAGACCGCTTTGACTCAAATGCCACCAGCTCAAGATCCATGCGCTTAATCAGGCGTACCTTATAGTCAATGGAGTCAATACTCCGCTGAAGATGCCTAATCGTTTGGTGCTGATGATGAATCAGATCATCTACCATCCTGATGTGCCTAGCCACATCCTTAAAGGCCCTAACACGAAGATCGGCCAGGGTCAGATTGGCCTCGGCTAGAGCTTCTTCAATCAGCTTCGCTTCATCCTTGTGGGCGCGGCCGTCCAAATAATGCTCAAGGACCAGCGACAACTTGCTGTTACCAGACGCCATCCAGTTATTACCCGCCTCAGCCAAACGCCTCGACACAACAATCCCTTAGCGGTGATTCGTTCAGGGTGGCTGCAGCAAGACGAACCATTGGAAAAGATAATGCTTAGAGGGGCATGGCAGACAGCTTCGACTGCCATGAAGTATTTAAAAAACTGGTGCTTCGACAGTTACCTGTAAACACAAGAGGATAGAATTTAATCTACTTTTTAAGAACTCCTACCACACAACCTTTATCTTTGATGATTAGCGTATTAATTTTACGTGAATCCATTAGCACAAGAGCATCTTCCATTCGTGTACCTATTTCTACAGAACTAGGATTGAGTGTCATTATATTGGATACAGAAATCGAGAAAATTGAATCTCCATAGGTTCCTATGGCTCTCCGAACATCACCATCCGTAACAATACCAATTTCATCTCCATTGATAATACATATTCCAAGAGCACCTTTACTAATGGTCTCAATTAAATCTAGTATATCCGCTCCACCATCTATAAATGGTAAATTATCACTTACCATTTCATTTTCCACACGGCTTAACAATCGTCTACCAAGTGATCCACCTGGATGGAATCTAGCAAAGTTTTCAGGCTGAAAATCCCTAGCCTTCATTAGGGTAACAGCAAGAGCATCTCCCATTGCTAATGTAGCTGTCGTTGAGGCCGTTGGAGCCAACTGGAGTGGACATGCTTCTTTTTCTACCCTTATATTTAAATGGAAATTAGATGACTGCGCTAGAGTTGAGGCTGGATTACCAGTCATTGAAATTAAAATATTTTTATTATCCTTAAGAAAAGGTATTAGCTTAACAACTTCATCAGTTTCACCAGAATTTGATAAAGCAAGAAACACATCTTCAGCTGTCACCATGCCTAAATCACCATGATAAGCCTCACCAGGATGCATAAAAAAACAGGGTGTGCCAGTACTAGCCAAAGTAGCTGCAATCTTTTTACCAATAATACCCGATTTGCCCATACCACAGATGATCAAGCGACCCTTGGAGGCTAAAATAGAATCTATAGCCCCAGAGAAATCATCATCTAGATTATCGGATAAATTTAAAACAGCCTTTGATTCAATTTCAAATACTTCTTTTGCAATATCTATATATGACATAAATCTTGTGTATCACCTTTTTTATTTAAAATTTTTCTCACTCGCTCGAGATCATCCGCTGTATCAATACCCCCATGCAAAGCCTTTGACCAGTTCATCATGGATATACGATAACCTAGCCACACAGCACGTAACTGTTCAAGCTTTTCAAATTTTTCTATGCCACATTGTGAAGATGATGCTAAATGCCTTAAAGTACTTACTTTGTATGCATAAATCCCGACATGTCGATTATAAGCTTCAACAGGCCATTCAGCTGAAGTAAGATCTCGACAAAATGGAATTGGCGAACGAGAAAATGTAATAGCCTCTCCATTATTGTTAACCAGAACTTTTACCACATTTGGATCATGGATATTTTCAACAGACTCAATAAGACTCATCACGCTAGCCATTTCAAGCGTTTCATTATCGAGGCAAAATATAGCGAAGGACTTTAGCAGTTCAGCCTCAATTAAAGGCTCGTCTCCTTGAACATTAAGGATAATTGAGTCGTCAGACCACTGCAGTTGAGTTGCAACCTCTCCAATTCTATCCGAGCCACTTTCATGCTTAGAAGAGGTTATTAGAGCACTGTAACCATAATCTTCAACAGTCTTTTTTATTCGATTATCATCAGTGGCAATCCAAATATCGGTTGAGGGTAATGCCCTACGTACGCGATCTGCGACATGAATTATCATTGGCTTGCCGCATAGATCAATTAACGGTTTTCCAGGCAATCTGCTGGAGTCATAACGCGCAGGTATAACTACTTTCAAGTTTTTACTGTGTAATGTCACCAATCAACCCCGAATACATTTCAATTAATGATAAACCAGCATTAGAGAGAATAAACTCTGCTGTCTCTCTTGCTACTCCATCCCCGCCTTTTGATTGCGTTACGTGATTGGCGCAATCAATCACTAACTGATGAGCATCAGAGGGAGCGATACCCAGCACCACCTTTTTCATGACTGGGATATCAATAATATCATCGCCAACAAACGCAATTTGACTCGGATTAACACTTGAAGATTTAATTATTTCATCTAATGCATTTAATTTGTCGTTACATCCAGTGATTGCAAAGTCAAAATTTAACTGCCTGATTCTATAGTCCAATGCTTTACTTTTTTTCCCAGATATAACGCCAGCCATAATTTCATGCTTTTGCAGTAACGCAACCGCAACACCATCCTTCGCGTTAAAAGACTTGCATATTTCTCCATCAGGGCCAATAAAAAGGGACCCATCAGTTAAAACACCGTCAACATCAAATAGTACTAAACGAATTTGATCAGTATTGCTCATTAGGCAATGTCTAATTTAGGTAATGATTTGACGGTGTCGTCGATAGCTTTGACTTGCTGAAGAAAAGGCTTAAGCTGGTGGAGTGGTAAAGCACTGGGGCCATCACAACGGGCTTTGTCTGGATCAGGGTGTGCCTCTAAGAATAACCCTGCTAGCCCCGTGGCCATACCCGCTCTAGCAAGCTCAACAAGTTGGTTTCTACGACCTCCTGAAGCTGCACCCATTGGATCTCGGCATTGTAAACTATGCGTTACATCGAAAATTATTGGCGCATTATTAGTAGCATCCTTCATTACCTGAAAACCAAGCATATCTACCACAAGGTTATCGTATCCAAAATTGCTACCGCGCTCACATAAAATCACATTAGAATTTCCAGCCTCAGCGCACTTATCAACAATGTTCTTCATCTGGCCTGGACTCATAAATTGAGGCTTTTTAATATTTATTGGCTTGCCTGACCTTGCGATTTCAACTACTAAGTCAGTTTGTCTTGCTAAAAAGGCAGGTATTTGTAATACATCTACAACTTCAGCAACAGGTGCTACCTGATCAATTTCATGGACATCAGTTATTATTGGAATACCAAATTCTTTTTTTACAGCAGAGAATATCTCCAAACCCTGCTCGAGCCCTACACCTCTATATGAATTTATTGATGATCTGTTCGCTTTATCAAAAGATGCTTTAAACACAAATGGAATTTTTAAATCTTGAGTTACTCTTATAAATTTCTCACAAATAGACAATGTAAGTGCTTCGGTCTCTAAAACATTAATGCCACCAAACAAAACAAATGGTGACTCGTTCAGAAGTTCGATTTTTTTAAATTTCATAAATTCTCCGTTACTTTAAATAATAACATAAGTAGGCGTTCTTATTAGTGCTTAGCAATTCTTTAATAAAGGATCGAGTGATTTTTTATTCGTAACTACATATTAACATTACAATTAACTTTTTATGCTAAAAACACATAAATTTGGAAATTTGCGTACAGATCTATTCTTAGTCCATCATCAAGTCAAAAATCACATTACAAACATTATCAGTTGCATTTTCTATATTGTATGGTGTGTTTATATCTTTATTGCTTGAATAATAGTCAATCAAATGATCCTGAATAGAATCGATAGAATCAATGCCTTTGGAGTATCCATATTTTGAGAATGGAAGCATAGGAGTTAAAACAGACTTATCAATTGTAATAAACCCTTTTCCTAGTATTAAAGCCTCAAATCCAACAATGGAGGTGCAAGTTAGAACCAAATCAATAGTAGGCAATAAATCTGACAACTTTTCGTCATTACTGCTTGATTCAATAAAATCCGGGTATTGCCTTGGCACTTCATTTGGATGGTTTCGAATTACTAATTTCCAGTCCCTTCTAGAATTAAATATTTTAATTAGTTCTGATTCAACCTTACTAGGAAGTAGCGGGTCGCCATAAGTATCATTTTCAGCAAAATATTCTGGTTCTGGTTGGGAGGCCCAAAGTACTCTATAAGAAAATTTTTTGGATTTTTTTTGAGCTTTTGAGGTAGAAACTAAAGTATCAAAAGCCGGATTTCCAGTTATCACAACATCGCTGGATGCCCTTCCATTTTCAATTAATACATCTCTCGCAAAGCTAGATGGTACACAAATTTTTGAAGAAAAATTTGGGTCAATAAACCATGACAATGGCCTTTCAACAAATAGATCACTTAGAACTACACTCTTAATACCAAGTTTTCCAGCAGCATAAATTATTGCTTTTTCACTTCTGGGAGAGCTCGTTGAAACAACCAAATCTGGTTGGAGTTTTAATAAAACTCTGGTCATACTTTTTATAGGGTTAAATATAAGTCTTCCTGATTCTTCATAAAGTCTTTTAGCAGTTATATCTCCGTGTTCTGAAACCAGATCGAGATAATTTTGACCCAAATAAATTGAAGTATCATGTATTGGAAGTATGTTAGCGTCGATCGACGCAGCCAACTGTTTACCAATTACTTGCACTTCTGGGGTGTCAAAAAAATCTGTATATGTGTAATGTTTGACAGCACTTTTTCGTAAGTTATTAATAGCAGTGGTTAAAGCAAAAAAAGCGACTTCACAATTCATTCCTTGCATTTTTTCTGCTAAAGGAAGAAGTGATTTGACATGCCCACCCCCATAACTAACAAAAAGGATTTTCTTCATCTACTACTCCATCGAACTACAGCTATAAATAAAACCATGATTAAAACATATGGTCCCACATAAAGAAGCATATATTCACTAAACTGACTCGCAATAAGGAACAACAGAATAGTAGAAGATTGATACCATAAGTGTTTGTCTGTTTGTTTTTTATGTGAAAGGATCGGTTTCAACCAAAAATAATTAAACAGAATGAATCCAATTATGCCAAGCTCAGACAGTAACCCAACAAATAGGTTATTTGCCGATTGCTCTGTATAGCCACTGACATAAATTGATATATCTTCTTGAAACTGACCTAATCCAATACCAAACAGAGGATTAGAGTAAAACGCAACTATCGCTCCCTGCCATATCTCATCTCTTAAATTTAAGTTAACGAGATCAAAAACTAAATTAAAATTCAATGATATGTAAACTACAAAAAGAGTTGTTATTGATACTGTAAATTTCTGAGAGATTTTATTTATAGGGATTATTTTCAAAAATAACATTATAGAAATAACAGACATTGCCATGCGCGAATCAGACAGAATAGTTCCTGATAAAAAAATGGCGAAAAAAATCAAAATAACTAAAAAATTTTTATAAAGAAGCATAGAAATTTGAAATGAAAATGCCATCATCAATCCAAACACATTAGGATTTGAGAAAATTGAAGATACTTGGCCTTTGTGTAAATATATAGAACCTCTCATGAAAAATGCTTTATCTATAATAGATGGGTATAAAAACTCTATCCATCCAAGAATTACCGACGCCAAAGAAACTGTAACTATAAATTTAAGATGCCTATTGAGAAATCCCTCTCCGTATAGAGAAAGCAATGTAAAATAGGGAAATACAAAAGCGATCAGAGATAAAAAAACTAGGGTGTAAGCTAAAGATATATAACCACCAACGCTTAAAATTGAAGATAGTGCTAACAAAAAAACCGTAGGAAACTTCATTAAATGCGTTAACTTAATTTCATTTCTTAATAAGATAAAAAGACAACATAAAGAAACAAAAGGCAGCATTTTGTTTGTTACTGCATTATTCGCAATAACAATTGGCACATAGATAATTGATGAGATATATGCAAAGTTGATAATAAAAAGAAAAGATGATTGCCTAGATAATTTCATAAGACCATTTCTATGTTTCAATTGAAAAATTTTAATGCTTTAAGGATTTTCAAAATTACTACAATCTCGACACGATAAGTAAGGTGTTTTCAATTTAGCAAAAGTCAATTATCAAAAAACTCTCTAAACCATATTTCTATAGCCATCAATGCTCTAATTTCACGAGTATTATTTTCAGATCCGTTTTGATGAGACTCTAGAATACTAGCCACATACTCATAATTAAAAATTTCTCTTTGTTTTGTAAGGTTTGAAAGTAACAAATCTTCACACATTTCTGCTAAATGAGTTTTAAACCACTCGCCGACTGGTACCGTAAACATTTGTTTTTTCCTGTAGGCTAAATCTTCGCCTATCAAGGGAGTTACTGCTTTTTTATACAAATACTTAGTTGTCCCATTTTTTAATTTCAAATTTCCAGGCATAGAGAATGCAAGAGATAACATACGGTAATCTAGGAATGGCGCTCTATTCTCAATTGATGCCGCCATCCCCATCCTATCAGGCTTTACAAGATTATTTCCGGGAAGAAGGAGCATAGAATCAATGTAAAGTGCTTGATTTATGCGATCCATACTTTTAGATTTCTCAAAGAGCGGTTGTATAACATTAAAAACGTTTAAATCCTTTATTGTTTTTTTAGACTTTTTCGAGAATAATTTACTTTTAGAATGTTCATTGAACAGAGAAATATTATCAAAATATCTAATCTGAAAATCATAGTCTGAAAGCATATCGGTATTGTCATTGAAAAAATCTCTATACTTGTCATAGCCAGCAAAAAGTTCATCTGCTCCATCTCCAGTCAACACCATCTTGACTTTTTTAGCAGCAAGCTGTGAAACTTTGAAGGTCGGCAAAAAAGATACATCACCATGAGGTTGATCACAATGGTATGTGGCCATTGGCCAAAGACTGATCATATTTGCTTCAACCTTTTCCATCACATGGGATGTGTTAAATCTTTTTGCAGCAGCAGCAGCAAAAGGAGATTCATCATATTTTGGATCGTTAAAACCGATACAAAAGGTATTCACTGGCATAGAAAGATGCTTACTCATCAATCCAACAACAGAGCTTGAGTCTACGCCCCCTGAAAGAAAGGCTCCAAATGGAACATCGGATCTAAGCCGGATACGCACAGCATCATCTAGCACAGAATTAAAATCTTCAATCCACTTTGATTCTGACTGTTTATTGGTCTCGGTTTTTGATAAGTCATACCAAGTAAATTCTTCAATGCTATCCTTGGTAATTTTCAAATAAGTCCCTGGCATTACATGATATATTCCCTCAAACATTGTCAAGGGTGGTGGCACATAATTAAAAGTCAAAAATTGATTAATTGCCTCGAGGTTGGGGCTTTTTTGATTTATTGCCTGGAGTATTGACTTAATTTCAGAGGAAAAAAGGACCAATCCATTTGTACAAGAGAAATGTAGTGGTTTTTCTCCAACCCGATCCCTTATCAGGAAAAGAGCATCAATATTTTTATCATAAATAGCGATTGCAAACATACCATTTAGTGTCGGCAATCCATCAATTCCATCTCTTTCATATAGTCTGAGTATAACCTCAGTATCACAACTTGTTTTACAATGGTAACCATCAGCAGATAATTCTTTAGCGACTTCAATATGATTGAAAATCTCTCCATTTTGAACAACTACAATATTTTTATCATCTGAAAAAAAGGGTTGCTGACCATTCTCGACATCTAAAATAGCTAGCCTTTGATTACCTAGCGCAACTCTTGCTTCTGTATCATGATATTGACCACGGCCATCGGGACCACGATGCTTTATAACGTTACCCATTTGATCGAGTACTGTGGTTGAAATATTATTCATACCACGATCAAAATAACCATATATTCCGCACATTTCTAATCCTTAAAATTGGAAGTTTAAAAACTACTTCCTTTAATTAACTTAATAAATGTATAAAAAAAGATATACATATCTAGTGAAAAACTCTGATTTCTTACATAAGCTAAATCTAAACAAATACGAGAATAGTGTTTTCCATTTCTCCCATTAAGGAATAGTTGACTGAGCCCAGTGATACCAGGCTTTACAAGATGTCGACGTTTCCAATGTGAAGGTTTGTAATCTACTATCTCTGAAGGCGTGTAAGGTCTGGGACCTACAAGACTCATTTCCCCTTTAAGTACGTTAATCAATTGCGGCAATTCATCTAAATAATACTTTCTTATAAACTTGCCTATCGGAGTAATTCGTGGATCGTTTTTAACCGTTGTTTGATATTTAGATCTAGCCTCATTAGCTGACATTCCTTCCGAAACATCTCCAGTACTAGATTCAGTTACATACATACTTCTAAATTTATATATCTCAAAACAGTTTTCAGATTTTCCTACTCTTTTTTGTTTAAAAAAAACAGGCCCAGGTGACCCTATTTTAATAAAGCATCCTATTATTAAAATTACAGGGAAAATTATCCCTAATCCAAAAAAGGCTACTAATCGATCAAGCGCCCTTTTAATCCTCATTTGAATTAATTTCATGGGGCGATTTCCAAGCGAATTTCGAGAGAAAATCTAGTGTCAAACCCTCCATTGTTTCCTCCTCCATGTACTGACATCGGAGAGAAAAGCATAAAATCGCCCTCAAGCACATCCGGTCTATGCTTAATTATGTCTTTACAAGATTCAAGAATTTTTGGAACAGAAGTTTCCACCCCATTTTCTTTTAAAGTTTTTTTCCCTTTCAATATATCATCATAAGAAAGTGTTGGAACAACCTCCTGATCAGTCCACTTATGAGAAAAAGGCACTACAGCCATAGAAGAGTTAAAATAACTTCCAGAAAGAGGCAAATAAATATTTAATAAAGGTTTAAAATACGGGAACCAATGGTCTCGATGCATTGGGTTGTTATCATTGCTCCCAGGTCTTACTACCCTAAATTCAATATTATTACGATAAATTTGAAGATTCTGATTTGTACTTTTTTCTGCAATCTTGATTAGCTCTAATAAAAAAGGATGCGTTTCAAGCCCTATATCTAGATCACGACCATATTTTTTAATAAATGCATCATGATCAATATTATTTTCAATAATTACTTTGTGGTACTTTTCTATTTTAAATGAATCTCCTAGTTTCGCATCACCCGAAAAACTCATTAGCTGATCTTTAAGATGGTTGGCAAAGTTTTCTTTTAAATCATGGAAGCTTTCCATGTTGCCGTGCCTAAAGACCTGATAGCCAAAATAATTCAGCAAATGCTGATCACCTAATAACTCATGAAAGGGAACATATTTTTCAATCATACCAACGACTCCTTTAGTCTATTTAAATAATTTGATTTTTAAATTCAACAACCTTTAAAACTTTTTTAACTAATACCTTTCGATCTGATTCAGTCTGTTTTAAGTCTCTAAGCTTCAAAGACTTTAACGTGAGGAATAATTTATCAATTTCTGCTTCGAGGTCAGTATTTTGCCTTAAAGAGATCAATTCACTTCCACTTTTGTGAAATGATCGAGAAAGAATAACTGAATTTGAACCAAGCCGAACATGTTCAGCCAAAACTAATTCACCCGGAATATCCCCCTCACCTACGCGGGCTATACCACCAAATCCAAATGGCAAATTGGCGCGTTTTATTATATCTGTCGCAATATCTATCAATCCATTGGCCAGTGGCTCGAACATAAAACTTAAGCCCATATCAAGATGCAGATCATTTAAGCCTATATAAATTTCTGACAACCCTGTCACGTCAACAATATTATTCATATCCTTTAATGCGCTATATGTCTCCACAAGAGGAATAATTCCAGCTCGACCTCCAACCATCGTAGAAAATAATCTTAACTCATCAGCAGTCTTAAACATTGGCAGCATAACTAAATCTGCACCCAACTCAATAACCTGATCAACTTCACTCTGAGTTTGTTTATGTAGAGGATTTAATCGCACTAATAACTCTGCCTTTTTTATACTTCTTTTGACCAAGGAGATATCCTTAATCGAATGCTGACTTATCAAGGTATCCAAATGACCTTGGCGTTCTTTTTTTCCATTAACTTCTAAATCAATAAATATTCGAGCGACACCGCAATCCTCTGCATACTTTGCCGAGTCTGGACTGTTTGTAATCAACATAAACTTCATTTGAGTGCCACCCATTTTTTAATCATTAATCTGAAATCGGAATTAAACATAGCAAGCGAAAGAAGTGACAGCAATCCAATTAATGTAGCTAATAGAATAGTAAGGAAGGAATTGAAATTCGCGGCATCTAAAATCGAAATGGAAAGATAAAGTAAAATGGACGAAAAAGCTAAGCCAACTAAAAATTCACCTTTAACAATTAGGTGGAAAATTCCTTCTCCATCTATTTTGAGCAAAAATATCTGCAATATAAATATAAATCCATAACCACAAACCATACTCATCATTATTGAACTAAGTTCAAAACCAAACACGTTGCTAGTGTATGTTAAATAAAATACGAGCAGACCTATACAATTTATCATTAATGGTGTTTTCGTATTTTTTTGCGAGTAAAACACCGCTGACAAAAATACAGCCATACCCTGTAAAGGAAGAACAAACAGGCCAACCGAAATAACTTGATTAATGGCAATAAGGTCCTCATATTTCATATTTCCATAGTTAAAAACAATATCAATGTAATAACTACTGAGTGTAAGTAAAGTAATCATTATTAGAATTGAGATTCCTAATACACCCTGAGAACCATAGCAAATCAAGTTCTTGTAAAGATTACGATTAGTTAGAAAACTTTCTGACAACCTCGGAAATAAGCTAACTGATAGGACTGTTATTGCAATAGCAAGCGGAAATTCAATTAGTCTGTTTGAATAGTTCATGACAGCCAAACTTCCCTCACCTAAAAATGATGAAAATGCTCTTACTAAAACTGGAATAATAAGCAAAATACTTCCTGAAGAGATAGCTCCAACATATCGCCATAGAATTTTTCTGGATAATAAAATTGAATCAAAAGAGCTAACAGGAGCCCAGTTTAATCCAACGAAAACAATCTGACTAGATAACCTTAAAAAACCGCCTAACAAAACAAACAATGCCACCCAATAAACAGAGCCAAGTCCAAGCTGAACAAGAAAAAGGCCTGATATAATTGAAGAATTCATTATTAAGGTCCCTAGTGAAGCAATAGCAAACTGATCTTTGGAGTGTAAGTAGGCTGTCGTAATTCCAGCTAATATTGTTAGTGGAACAAGCCATATAACCCAACTAAGGCTAGTGGATGCGTTTAGTTTTTTTTCACCCTCAAATCCTGGCGCGAATACTTCCACAAGCAGGGAGGAATTCAAGTATAAAAATGCAGATACTATTGTAAAAAGTACTCCAAAAAACACTGCCACCTGAAAAAGTAGCTTTCTTGAAAAGTCAGGATTCGCTTTAAATTCGGGTATTAATACGGCGCCCATAGCTCCACCAACCAAAATATTAACTAGCAAGTCGGGTACAGTTAGCATGAGCAAAGTAACGTCAGCTTCAGAACTAACACCGAAAGTGGCAGCAACAAAGGATTCTCTAATAAAACCAGAAAGCCTACCCAACAGTAAACCTAGGTTAATGACGAACGTCGAAAAAAGAATATGCTTTAACATATTAACAAATTAAGGCTTTATCGGTTTTATTACCTCTCTTTGAGAGAGCCTCAGTTAACCAATACCTTGATGAAGCCTCTAAATCATCAGGAAGACTAATAATGGGTATAAATTTGCAAGCGCTAATCTCAAATGAACTACCCACGGACTCGGACTTGGAGAATTTTTCAGCTATGTAAAGCACTACATGATCGCGCTTACTAATATTTTTAGAATGATAAACACCTAATAATTTCGGCTTTTCCGTTAGCATAATTGACGTTTCCTCGCGCACCTCACGAAAAACTGCTTCCTCCGCAGATTCATCAATATCTATACCTCCTCCGGGAAGATGCCAACCTTCTATATATGTATGTTTAACTAACATTACTTCTTCTTTGTCATTGAATACCACACAACGTACACCCATCGTTAAACCTCGGGACAACAAAAAATACTTGTGTAGAACATTAATCAAATATTTTTGCTTTAGTCCGAGAATAGATTTAGTTGAAAAAATTTTAGACTGCAAAGTACTTTCACATTGCACCTGTGAAACCTCAGGCTCTGTATCACCTACCACTGATTTTTTTCCCGTAGCCTCTAATAAGTCTTTAGAACGAAGTGCTTGAACTGACTTATCGTTATTAGCTTGAACAATTTGCGAGTCATTTGGACTCGTGTAACCTAAGTTATTTTTAGCTAACAACAATTTCAGTGCACTAATATTTCTATCCTTAAGTACCACATTAAGGTTTTCCAGAAACTGTTCAAAGAGGCTGTCATCAGGATGTGGCTCCTTCATCTGCATGATTTTAGGATGCGACGTCTTTTTAATTTCACCCGATATTAACAACTCTTCATAGAGTTTTTCACCTGGTCTAAGCCCTGTATAAATAATCTTGATGGGATTTAAATGTTCATTCTGATCAGTTTCGACAACTTTTCCAGAAAACCGAATCATTTTTTTAACTAGGTCAAGAATTTTTACTTGCTCTCCCATATCTAATACGAAAACGTCAGCACCCATCGCCAAAGAAGAAGCTTGTATAACCAATTCAGAAGCCTCAGGTATCCCCATAAAGAAGCGAGTAATCTCAGGGTGAGTAACTGTCACAGGCCCACCATGACGTATCTGTTCTCTAAATTTTGGAATAACTGAACCAGAGGAACCTATAACATTCCCAAATCGAACTGAAGCAATAGTTGTTGCTGATCCTTTGGCTGCTGCAATTTGACATAATATTTCAGCAATGCGTTTAGACGCTCCCATAATATTGGTTGGTCGAACTGCCTTATCAGTTGAAACGAGAGTAAAAGAACCAACACCCGCTCGAATTGAAGCATCAAGCATTTTTTGAGTACCAAACACATTATTATAAATCCCAACAAACGGGTTAGCCTCCACTAAAGGAACATGCTTGTATGCAGCAGCATGATAGACGGTATCAATTTTCTCATTACCCAATAGATTTTCCACCAAATCGATATCGCAAACCGAACCTAGAACTGGGAGAACTTTATCAGAATAATCAGCGAGCTCTTGGTGGATATTAAATAAAGCATACTCACTGTTCTCAAGCAAAATTAGCTTTTCAGGGGAGAGATGAATCACTTGACGACATAACTCACTTCCAATGGAACCACCAGCGCCAGTAATCAAAACCACTTTTCCGGTAATGTTTTTCCTCATAAGATCTTGGTCTGGCTTTACACTCTCACGCCCTGCTATATCCTCGACCCTTAGTTCCTCTAGGTAGTTAACACCATTATCATTTTCCTTCAAATATGCATTTATCAATGGCGCACACCTTACTTCCACTGGAAGAATTTCTAACCGATCAAGAAGGTTTGGATTTTTGAAGATAGCCTGCTCACGATTAGTGAGAACAACTATTGAAATTTTATTTGCTATTATTTTACTTTCTAAATCCACATTCGCAAAAACTGGTAATCCGTGTAGTTCTAAACCTGTTAAATTGATACCGTCATCAATAAACCCAAGAACATCATATCCTGGTTCCCGTCTAATTGAAGTCATTAGTTGAACTGCTATTTTTCCCACCCCGTATATGAGAACTGTCTTTCCATTAGTATCTGAAAAATCTAGGATTTTTCGGGCCACAAGCCGACCACCTCCGACAAAAAATACAGACGTAAAAAATAACAGAATAAGACTTGCCGGTATAATCTGACGATCAACCAAAAAAGATATTAAACCCAAAATAACAACTGATATTAATTGAGCGATTAAAATCAACTGCACCATTTTAAAGCCAGAAAATCGGACGACTACTCCGTATATCTTTAGCCAATAAAGCGCCATCAATGAAATAACTACAAATATCAGCCCAAATAAGATCTCGGTTTTTATATTTACACTTTCATACAATAACCATGATGTAAATATATATAACGGTAGCAACACTGAAAAATCAAATATTACCTGAATAAATTTTTTAAGCCCTCTGGGCATACTACAAATAGCTTGAATCCAATCTATGTATATTTCAGATTCTGAATTATTTTTATTGCTTTTAAACATAGCTAACACCATTGAAAACTTTAGTGGGTAATTTCATGTAGCGATTATCTTGATATTATGGTGATGGTTGTGCTCATATTGTAAAAAGGTGATAACATTTTGAATCGCCCTTTAGAAAATTAGGATATGAACATCGAATTTTTAATTTTTGGATTGATGATTTTGTACTACTTATTAGCGCCTTGAGATAACCGAACTCGTTAAAGTTATTATGTCGCAAACCTATGGTAATTGGTTTTATTTCTGGTGCGCAATGGGTACCAAGAACTCTATCCCATATAAAGAATCTAATAGAGAAATTTTTGTCAAAATGACTCTCTTCTATAGAGTGATGTATTTTGTGGTACATCGGCGAAACAAGTAAATATTTGCCAATAATTCCGAAGTTCCAATTAGCATTCAAGTGATGGACTTGACCTGAAACTATTGAAAAAAGCGTTGTGGCAATAAAAGTTTCGACGGGCGCTCCAATAAGAGCTAAAGGTAACACAAAAAAACCCTCTAAACCGCGTCTCAATTGGGTGTCTGCGGTTTGCGGTCATTATATTCATACTGCTAGCTGAATGATGAAGTTTATGAATTTTCCAGAGAAAATCTATTCTATTTAAAGCCCTATGAGCCCAATAACCTAAGAAGTCTAATACAAAAATATAAACAATAGCTTGTAAAATTGGGTTATGAATAATATGCAACACATTAATGTTTAAATTGCTATTAATAGGTTATTTAACAAGCCAAGGAATACCAAGAGTCCATATAAAAACAAGAAATGGAAATAACTTTAGTGCATCTAACAAAAAGACAATACCATCTATTTTGATAGATTTTTCCTTAGCTACTAATCGAGAAATGGCCCTCTCTTGACTATTAATAAAGAAATCAATAATTAATAGGCTGGAAAATGATACAAGTATTAAGCCGTGGTAAACCCAGCTAGAATCGTAAAAATGACTAAAAAAACTTTTAATAATGTATCAATCATTTAACTTTAAACCTCCCGACTCATATAAATTTCGTCAAGAGCCTTTATGGAGGACTAGAGCTCTATATACTAAATTGGCTCTTTATATTATCAAACTGTTGCGCTTCAAGCCGCGGCCCAAACTGAGCAACGACTCTTGCGGCGCAGTCATTAGCAAGACCCGCCGCCCATACATAACTTTTGCCCGATGTTATGCCATATAAAAAAGCGCCGGCGAACATATCCCCAGCGCCATTGGTGTCGATCGCCTTGGCATCTACACCTTTAGATTGATTCATCGTATCACCATCAAAGGTAATGGCACCATTCGCGCCATCGGTAATAGCGAAGGTCTTTGTGCACTGCTTAAGAGCTTCTCCGGCAGCCTCAAGGGACTTTGTTCCTGTGAAGGCCATCGCCTCGTCTTTATTACAGAAAATCAAATCAACGCCGCTACCGATAACATCCCGCATCGCATCACCAAACTCGGCGACCACAAAGGGATCTGAAAGGCTGACCGCAATCTTAATACCATTAGCCTTAGCAAGCTCAACCGCTGCTTTAGTGGCTGCTGTTCTTACCTCACCGGTCACCAGATAACCCTCGACATAGAACCATTCGGAATCTAGTAAGGAGGCCTGATCAATCTCTCGCCACGACAATGCCTCACTCGCACCCAAAAACGTGTTCATAGTGCGCTCGGCATCGTCTGTCACCATCACCAGGCACTTGCCAGTGATGCCTGACTCTTGGGCCGCAGAATGGAAGTCAACACCCGCCTCTTTTAGATCATTGATATACAACGCACCGTCACTGTCATCAGCCACCTTACCGCTAAAAAAGGTTTTGGCGCCCAAGCTACTGGCAGCTACTACTGAGTTACATACAGAGCCACCGCACTTACGG
>MDTF01017939.1_pt1 | contig 16389 bp, 19 predicted proteins | sample 811191 | NCBI WGS metagenome assembly MDTF01 (sample SAMN05326649, study PRJNA326480) | marine metagenome | isolation source: seawater | place: Southern Ocean | collected 2011 | reverse complement strand
TCTCTACGACTGCTTCCGTTAAGATCTGGTCGGGTTCAAGCAGCATCCACCTCTAGCCTCCAAAACTATTATAGCAGTTATATTTTCCATTCTACAAGAAAAGATTATTTTTTTTTCTCTCTTAACTTATCAGCCTCAAAAACACCTAAGACATGAAAATCTTCACAATGCAAACCTAACTCTTCTAGAGATTTTTGGACTTTTGGGTCTTCAATGTGTCCGTCTAAGTCACATAAAAAAAAGAAAGAATCGAATGTATTTTTTTCTGGATAACTTTGTAGTTTTGTCAGATTAACACCATTAATAGCAAATCCTCCCAGAGACTGGTAGAGAGCAGCTGGTTTACTTTTAAGTTTAAATAAAAAAGAAGTGATATATTTTTTACTTCCAAATTTAGGTTGATAAATATTTTTACCCATAACTAAAAATCTTGTCAAGTTACCTCTCTCATTTTCAATATTTTTTTTAATAATATCTAATCCATAAATTTTAGCACTTAAAGAAGATGCTATTGCAGCTTGTTTCATATTTTTTGTTTTGGAAATCATTTCTGCAGATCCTGCTGTATCTGCTCTAATATGTTCGTTTATATTATTTTCTTTTATAAAATTTGAACATTGAGACAGACCCTGAGCATGAGAATATACTTCTTTTATATCACTAATTTTTGCACCTGGTTGGCCTAATAAATTATGTTCAATTTTTTGAAAATGTTCCATATAAATATTTAATCTGTACTTAAAGATTAAATGCTCGATACCAATATTTCCTGTAATTCTATTCGACTCTGGAATAATTATTTTACAGTCAGGTTCTAATTCTGCTTTATTAAAGCAGTCGTCAAAAGTTTTACAAGGTAATATTTCCATATCTGAGTCAACTGATAAAGCTGCTAGATGAGAATATGCTCCAAAAGTACCTTGAAAGTAAATTTTACTCATTAAACTTTATATTCCATAATTTTTTTTAAGGCTAGATAATCTTCTTTTGTATCAACTCCAATTGGAGATGATTTAGCAAGAGCAACATTAATATTGATATTATTATCTAATGCTCTTAACTGCTCTAGTCTATTTTCAATCTCATTTTTAGACCGACTCAATTTAACAAATCTTTCCAGTGTTTCTGCTGAATAACAATAGATCCCTATATGATGGTATATATTACTCACGTTTACTACATCTCTTAAAAAAGTCTTTGCTTCAGAAAACTTATCTTCATCAAGGCTTTTTTTAGTTACAACCTTCACAATATTTTCATTTTCTAAATCTTTAGTATCTTTAATTTTTGCAGCAAGAGTTCCTATTTTAGATTGATTATTAATCATTTTTTTGTTGAGACTGATAATATCTTCAATGTTAATTGCCGGTTCATCGCCTTGTAAATTCATTATCAAATCAACATCTTTGATATTTATCTTTTGTAAGGCTTCATAAATCCTATCAGTTCCAGTCTTGTGATTTTTGCTAGTTAAAATAGCCTTGCCTCCGTTTTTTGTGACATCATCAACTATTTCCTGGTCTTCTGTTGCAACAAAAACTTCACCAATATTTGCCTCTATAGCTTTTTTAAAAACATGTGAAATAATCGACAAATCATTTATCTTTAATAAAGGTTTGCCTGGCAGTCTTGTAGCAGACAATCTTGATGGTATAATAGTCAATGTTTTCATTAATTTTAATTTATTATACCTATTAAATATAAATAGAGTCGAAATTATACACTAAACTTTAGTAATTTTTTAATTTATCATGTTATATGTTCAAAATAAAATTTAAAAATGGATTCGTTTGAATTAAATAAAATCATAGCTGCTATTTTAATGGTTGCACTACTAGTAATAGGAATTAGTAAATTTTCAGATATTATTTTTCACGTTGATAAACCAAAAACTCCAGGATATGCAGTAGAAGTTGAGCAAGTGGTGACAACATCAACATCAGTGAAAAGTGCTGTTGTTAAAGAAATTGATATTGATGCATTAATGGCAATGGGAGATGTTGAGCGTGGAGAAAAAATTTTTAAAAAATGTGCTGCATGCCATTCAATAAATAAAGGTGGAAAAAATAAAATTGGTCCTGCACTATACAATGTTGTTGGAAGAAAAGTTGGAAAAATTTCTAACTATAAATACTCTAAAGCTTTAGCTACTTACGATAAGAATTGGGATTTTAAAGAACTGAATGGATTTTTAACAAAGCCAGCAAAATGGGTGAAGGGAACAAAAATGTCTTATGCTGGACTTAGAAAAGAAAAAGATAGAGCTTCAATTATAAAATATTTGAATCAAAATTCAGACAGCCCAATACTCTTACCTTAATTTTCCAAAACAATATAATAGAATGCTTTTTTGAACATGAACTCTATTTAGAGCTTGCTTCCAAACATGTGATTTTTTTCCTAAAAAAACTTCTTCACTCACTTCAAGCCCCCGAGGCAAACAATGAAGAAAAATACAATCTTTTTTTGCATAATTCATTAATCTTTTATTGATCTTAAATTTTTTAAATTGTGCAATCTTTTTCATCTTATTAACTTTGTCATTTAAAGATATGACTTTATCTGAGAATATTACATCAGCTCCTAAAACAGCTTTTTTTGGATCATTATAAATAAATATTTTTTTATTATTTTTCTTTACCCAGTCTCTAACTTCTTTACTTGGTTCAAATTTTTTTGGACATCCTATATTCAATTTAAATGAAAATTTAACAGAGGCCGCAATTAAACTATCTAAAACATTATTGGAGTCTCCAATCCAACATATATTTAATTTAGAGATTGGTTTTTTCTTTATTTCTTCAACTGTAAACACATCAGACAATACTTGAGTTGGATGTGAAGAAGGGCTTAAACCGTTGATTACTGGAATTGACAAGTGTTCTCTAAAATTTTCAACTTTTTTATCACTATCAGTTCTCAACATAAAACCATCACCGTAAGTTGATAGTATTTTTGCAGTGTCAGCAATACTTTCTCCTCCTTGGCCAAGATGTAGTTCATTTGACCTTAAAGTTAAGGTTCCTCCTCCAAGTTGCTTGATTGCTAAATAAAAGCTTAATCTTGTTCTTAAACTTGATTTTTCAAACATTTGTATGAGCAGTTTTCCCTTTAGAGGCGCTCCCCTATCAACCTCCAAGGTACTTAAGTTTTTTCTTAAATTTTTTCTTTTTTTTGCATCAACAATAATTTTTCTAAGATCTTTAGCTGTAATATCTTTTAAATTAATAAAATGGTTCATTTTAGTTTAACTCCGCACATACTTTTTTAATTATTTTTAAAGCTATATCTATTTCATTTTTTTTGACATTAAGTGGCGGTAAAAGTCTTACTACATTTTCAGCAGCTCTAATCGTTAACAATTTTTGTTCCATCAATCTTTTAATAAAATCTGTTTGATTTACATGTAGCTGTATTCCAATTAATAAACCTTTACCTCTAATTTCTTTAATAATATTGGGATATTGGTCTTTAATCTTATTAAGATTTGATAGAAAATATTTTGAAACACTTTTTACATTGTTTAAAAATTTTTTATTAGAAATAATATCCATTACTGAATTCCCTACAGCCATTGCTAAAGGATTACCTCCAAAAGTTGATCCATGTGTTCCAGCAGTCATGCATGAGGCAACTTTTTTATTCATCAAAATTGCCCCAATTGGAAATCCTCCACCAATTCCTTTTGCGATTGGTACTATGTCTGGTTTTACTTTAGATTTTTCAAAAGCAAAAAAATCACCCGATCTACCTATGCCACATTGAACTTCATCGAGTATTAGTAATATATTTTTTTGATTACATATTTTTCTTAAACCTCTTAAGCACCAATCAGGTATTACTTTTATACCCCCTTCACCCATAATAGTTTCAAGCATTATTGCTGCTGTATTTTTATTTATTTTTTTTTTTAAAGATTCATGATTTCCAAATTCAAAATGATCAAAGCCCCCAACTTTTGGACCAAATCCTTCGGTCATTTTTTTTGATCCACTTGCATAAATTGTAGCTAATGTTCTGCCATGAAAGGAATTTTTTACACAAAGAATTCTATTTTTATTAGGCTTGCCGATTGAATAAAAGTATCTTCTTGCCACTTTAATAGCTGCTTCAGTTGCTTCTGCTCCACTATTTTGAAACATAACAGAGTCAGCAAAAGTTTTTCTAGCTAACTTTTTTGCTAACTTTTCTCCCTCTGGAATAATAAAAGCATTGGAAACATGCCAAAGTTTTTTAGATTGATTATTAATTGTTTTAACTAACTTAGGATGTGCGTGGCCCAAAGAGTTTACAGCTATGCCTTGTACAAAATCTAAAAATTTTTTTCCTTCCAAAGAATATAAAAAGCTACCTTTTCCATACTTAAATGCTATATTTTTTCTATTATAGTTTTTTGCCAAATAACTCATAATTTTAAATCAGTTTTTATAAATATTAATTGCTAGATACAAGTTATGATTGAAAATACATGTGGGTCAATTTTAAGTTATTTATGTTGATAACTTTGTAATTTTAGTTGTTTAATCCATTATATTATCGATATATTGTGTTTTTTATAAAACATTATACAATATATAGATAAAATGAGCTGGAACGAAGAAAAAGTAACGAAACTAAAAGAACTTTGGGGTAAAGGGAATACTGCAAGCCAAATTGCAGGAATAATAGGTGGTATCAGCAGAAATGCAGTTATAGGAAAAGCCCATAGATTAAATTTATCAGCTAAAATTAAAACAAGAGCTGCTACATCAAATCAAAGTTTTGAAAATTCATTCGAAGAAAAAAATATTAAAGTCAAGAGTAGTCGAAAAAGCAAATTTAAATCTTTAATCATCGAAAAAGATTTTGAGGCCGAAAATCCAAAACAACTAGAAGCATTAGACGAAAGTTCATGTAAATGGCCGACAGGTCATCCAAACGAAAAATCTTTTTACTTTTGTGGTAGGTCTTCTTTAAAAGATTTTTCATACTGCAAATTACATATTTTGTATGCTTATCAGCCTAAGGGCAAAAAAGAAGAGACCACAGATAAAGAAGAGGCTCCTGAATTTATCGAAAAAAAAACACAATCAGCATAGATTTATTTAACTAGTTTTGTTTTTTAAATTTTTTTGATTATACTTCTCTGTAGAAAATTGACCACCATCTCTCCACATGTAACAATATTTTTTGACTTCTTGATCAAAAAATCTAATGCCGGGCATTCCAATGTCTGAATTATTTTTATATTTTCCAGATAATATATTATCATATTTTAACAGCTTTAATTGATCCCTTGTAAGCAAGGGATTTGGAAATATTTCAAAAAGCCTTGCGGAAAATTTAGCTAAAGGTAATGGAAAAGGTACTAAAATTCTCTTTTTGCCAATTAGTTTTAGTAATTTCTCCAGTACTTCTCTAAATGATATTATCTCGGGACCTGTACACTCAATAATTTTAGAAGAAATATTTTTTGAAATTACATGATGAATTATATCAGTTAAATCAGAACAATGGATTGGCGCAAATTTAGTCTTACCTTCATAATAAAGAGGAAAAATAGGCAGTCTACTTAATAACGTCATAAAATTTGTAGTAAAATTATCATCTACGGAATAGACAACTGAAGGTCTCAATATTGTTGCTAGTGAAAAATTTTTTAAAACATTATTTTCACCTTCCAATTTACTTTTGGCATATTTAGAGTCCACCGCCTCATTAACACCCAATGCGGACAAATGAATAAAATTTTTTAAATTATACTCTTTAGATAATTTGGCTAACAAAGATGGAAAAGTAGAATGAATATTTTTAAATGTGTTACCTTTTTTTTGCTCAAATAGTATGCCGATTAAATTAATGCAAATATCAGATTTTTTAAAAAGATTTCTAATCTTATTTTCATCAAATATATTTGCTTCAACAACATCAATATAACCCGCATTAGCTTGTGTTTTAATTATATAGCTCTTTTGATGAATGTTTCTCGTAACAACTGTAACTCTATAGTTATTTTTTGTAAGTTTTCTTATCAAGTTACGGCCAATTTGACCGCTACCGCCAAAAATTAGACAATTTTTTGCTTTCATATATATATGTTTAGAAATGAATAATAATATTAAATTGCATAAAAATGATTTACCAGATGATTTGCAGTTAGGCAATGTGTTAGCTATTGATGGTGAGTTTATGGGTCTAAACGTCAGGCGTGACCCTCTTTGTTTAATACAAATATCTTCAGGAAATTCAGATGCACATATAGTTCAATTTGATAGGGACACCTATAATGCTCCTAATTTAGTTAAAATACTTAATAATGAAAAAATAACAAAAATTTTCCACTATGGTAGGGCAGATATGGCTCATATTAAATATTATTTAAATACAGAAACAAATAATATTCTAGATACCAAAATAGCATCTAAGTTAGCGAGGTCTTATTCTGACAGTCATTCTCTGAAAACATTAATTAAAGAATTTGCAAATGTAGATGTTAGCAAACAATTTCAAAGCTCTGATTTTGGAGGTGAACTTACGCCTGCTCAACTAAAATATTGTGCAAATGATGTAATATATTTACATAAGATTCATGATGAGCTGATTAAAATATTAGATAGAGAAAATAGGATTAATCTTTACCACGATTCTTTAAAGTTTTTAAAAACAAGAGTTGACCTTGATCTGGCTCTATTTAAAGATGATATCTGGTCACACTAATGGGTAAAACAAAATTTATTAAAATTGCTAAAGATGTAATAGATCTTGAAATAAAAGCTTTGAGTAAATTAAAAAAAACAATTAATGGCTCATTTGATGAAGCTGTAATTCAAATTTCAAAATGCCAGTCAAAAGTAATTTTATGTGGTGTGGGTAAAAGTGGGTTAATTGCATCGAAGATTGCTGCCACTTTATCATCAGTAGGAACCCCATCATTTAATCTGTCTGCTAGCGACTCTTCTCATGGAGATCTTGGCCGTTTATCTAAAAAAGATATCTTAATTCTTATTAGTAATTCAGGACAAACAACTGAGCTTAAAAATATTATTCAATATGCAAACAGAAACAAAATACTATTAATTGGAATTGTTTCTAGAAAAGAATCAATACTTTATAAGGCTGCTGACATTAAATTATTAATCCCCCAAGTTCTTGAGTCTGAAGAAATTGTTCCAACTTCAAGCACAACAGTGCAGCTAGCATTAGGTGACGCATTAGCCATCTCAGTAATGAAACAAAATAAATTTAATAAACTAGATTTTAAAAAACTACATCCAGCAGGAAGTCTAGGCCATCAACTTAGAACAGTTGAGGAAATAATGCTGAAAGGAAACAAGATTCCCTTTGTAAATGAAAATCTAAAAATGGATAAAGCTTTAAAAATTTTGACTGACAAAAAATTAGGAATTCTAGTAGTAAAAAATAATAAAGGACAAACAAAAGGAATTATAACTGATGGACAGGTAAGAAGATTTAATGAAAGAAAAAAAGAACTATATACTCTCAATGTTAAAGAAATTATGACAAAAAATCCAATCAGTATCAGCAAAAACTCATTGGCAGCAAAAGCTTTAACTTTAATGAATGATAAAAAAATCACATCTTTGATAATTAATGATGAAAAAAATAAATATAAAACTATAGGTGTTCTTCATATTCATAATATTTTACAAACAAACGCTGATTGATGGGGAAAAAAAAATTTGTAAAATTTTTTATATTAATATTATTCATAGTCATATTGCTTATTGTTTCTTTAAAGCATTTTAAAAAAGATAAAATTATTAATATAGATAAATCAAAAAATAATGAAGAAACAACATATGCTTCTAATATTATTAAGGATATTAATTATACCTCAAAAGATCTGAGAGGTAATGAATATATTATTTTAGCAAAAGAAGGTGAAATAGATTTAAATAATGGGGATATAATTTTTTTAAAAGATGTAACTGCCTATATAAAATTAAATAAAAAATCAGAAACAATTACTATTACGTCTAATTTTGGCAAATATAATAATCTCAATTTTGATACTATTTTTTCAAAAAATGTAATAATAGATTATATTGATAATAAAATTACTGGTGAATATCTAGATTTTTCTATGATGAAAAATTTAATTATAATTTCAAGAAATGTTGTTTATAAAAATCTTGAAAACATTTTAAATGCTGATGTGATTGAACTTGATACAATAACTAAAGATACAAAAATTTTTATGCATAATTCAAAAAAAAAAGTAAATATAAAGAGTATTAATTGATATGGGGATAGTTAAGAGTTTCAGAATTGTATCTTATAAAAATCCTAGACCAATAATTTCATTTGAAGATATTACGCTATCATATGGGAATAGAATAATATTAGATAAAATTAACTTCAAAATTAATGAAGGTGAAATTTTTGGTATGCTTGGACCTAATGGTGTTGGTAAATCAACGATTTTTAATCTAATTACCGGCATAATTAATGCTGATAGTGGAAAAGTTAAATTAGATAATACCGATGTATCAAATTATCCCATTTACCTAAGAGCCAAAAAATTTAAAATTGGATATGTTCCTCAATATGGTGGGTATTTTAATGATCTTACTTTATATCAAAACATGAAAGCTATAGCTGAAATTGTTATTAATAAAAAAAATATAGAAGAAGATAAAATCAACAACTTAATTAATAAATTTGAATTAGAAAATTTACGAAATATAAAAGCTAAATTTCTTTCAGGTGGACAAAAAAAAAAATTAGTGATTGCTCTATCACTATTAAGTGATCCAAAAGTACTTCTTTTGGATGAGTGCTTTGCTGCTTTAGATGTTTTGACAATAAAAATGTTGCAAGAAATTATTGTTAACCTTCAAAAAGAAACCAAGATAACAATCTGTATATGCGATCATCAAGCAAGAGATTTGCTAGCTTGCGTAGATAGTGCAATGATAATAAATAATTGTAAAATTATAGCTAACGGATCACCCTCTGAACTTGTTAATAATATGGATGCCAAAACAGCATATTTTGGAGACTCTTTTAAATTTAACTAAGCTTAAATGACCAATCAAATTAAAATTAGTTATAAAATAAAAAATTTTAATAAAAAGATAATTGTTCCTGGGGATAAAAGCTTGAGCATAAGATGGGTGTTATTTTCTTCTTTGGCCTCAGGCAAATCAGAGGCACGCAACATACTGGTCTCGGAAGATGTTTTGGCAGCAATCAATGCTGTTAAAAAGTTGGGCATTAAAGTAAATCTAAAAAAAAATATTTGTACTATTTTTGGTAATGGATTGAATGGATTTCATTACAAAAAAGACCTTGTTATAAACGCAATGAATTCCGGAACTCTTGGAAGACTTATTATGGGATTATTGATCGACTCAACACATAAAATTAAAATTATCGGTGATAAAAGCCTGTCAAAAAGAGACTTCAATAGAATTGCTGAACCTCTAGAAAAATTTGGTGCCAAAATTAATCTTAAAGATAATGGCCTACCTTTAACTATAATTGGGACAAAAAATCCCAAACCCATTAAATACATCGAAAATAGAGGATCGGCACAATGCAAAAGTAGTATTATTTTTGCGGGCTTAAAAACACCAGGCTGCACAGTTATAAAAGCAAAAAAATCAAGAAATCACACCGAGCTGTTATGTAAATATTTAAAACTTCCTATAAAAGTTAAAAAAGAAAAAAAATATGATTTAATAAAAGTTAAACAAGCAAAAAAAATAAAGCCTCTTAATTATAAAATTCCTTCAGATATAAGTTCAAGTGCTTTTTTTATTGTCTTAACTGCACTAACAGAAAATTCAAAATTAATTATTAAGAATGTAAATATAAACCCTTCAAGAATTGGGGTTATCCATATTTTAAGAAAGATGGGTGTAAAGATTATATTTAGAAATAAACACAACTATAAAGGTGAAGTTGTTGCGGATATCAACGTAACAAATGGAAAAAAATTAAAATCAATTAACTGTCCAACAAAATGGAATAGTGGTGCTATTGATGAATTTTTAATTATATTTTTAGTTGCAGCAAAAGCAAATGGGATTTCATATTTTAAAAATTTAGATGAAATGAATCAAAAAGAGAGTCCAAGACTATTTTGGGGCTCAAAAATTTTAAAATTGATGGGTGTAAAAACTATTACAACAGATAGTTCAATAAAAATATTTGGAAATCCTAATTTAAAAATTAATAAAAAAATAATTATTAAAAATTATTTAAAAGATCATAGAGTATTTATGACAAGTATGATTGCAGCATTATCTTTTGGAGGTCGGTGGCAAATACATGACAAAGATTCAATTAAAACATCTTTTCCTAATTTTTTACGTATTATAAATGATTTAAAAAAATGATAATAAAAAGAAAAAATATTTTAAAAATTGCTATCGACTCTCCTGCTGCCGCTGGAGCAGGCACTTTAGCAAAAGCTATATCTAAGCATTATAATCTTTTTTATTTAGATACTGGTAAAATTTATAGAATGGTAGCTTATCTAAAGATGAAATACCCAAAAAAATTTAATCAAAATTTTATAAAAGCAAAAATTAAATCTCTTAAAGTTAAAGATCTCGCAAATAAAGCCTTGTTATCAGACGAGGTAGGCACAGAAGCTTCCATAATATCAAAAGTTAAAAGTACTAGAAAACTTGTACATTCTTTTCAATTAGATTTTGCCTACAATCCTCCAAATAAATATAAAGGATCTTGTCTTGATGGAAGGGATATTACCTACAATATTGTTCCTGATGCAGACTTCAAATTTTTTATAACAGCAAATCTAAAAACTAGAGCAATGAGAAGATTTAAAGAACTTAAAACACTAAATAAAAAGATATCTTATAAAGAGGTACTTAAAAGTATCAAAAAACGGGATAAAAGTGACTATAATAGAAAAATTTCACCCTTAAAGAAAACTAGAGATTCGGTGTTGCTAAATACATCGAAACTTACTAAAAGAGCGTGTTTTTTAAAAATAAAAAAAATTATAGACAGGAAAATTAATATTTAATGGAAATTTATAGAGATCTTTCAAATCCAGCAACACAAGAGTTCGAAAAACTACTTAATAGCCAACTTTCAAAAATTCAGATCGAAGAAGGCAAAATCATAGAAGGTAAAATAAATAAGATTACAGAAAAGTTTGTTTTTTTATTTGTTGAAGGATTAAAAAGTGAGCCTGTATTAGATATTAACGAACTTAAAAGCATGGGTCTTAGCGAAAAAATAAAAATAGGTGAGACAATTTCAGTATTACTAGAAAAAATTGAAGATAAACATGGTGAAGTATTAGTTTCAGCTAGCAAAGCACTTAAAATTAAAGGTTGGGACAAGCTTGTTGAGGCTTATGAAAAAAATGAACCAATCATGGGTAAAATTACATCAAAATGTAAGGGTGGCTGTATTGTTGAGCATATAGATACTGGTTCGTTAATGTTTTTACCAGGATCACAAATTAGTGACAAGCCCTTAAAAGATATTAGCCATTTAATGAATGAACCCCAGAAGTTTGCTTTAATTAAATTAGACAAAATTAGAGGTAATGCTTGTGTTTCTAGAAGAGAAATTATCTCTTCTTTCAAAAAAGAGGATAAAGCTAAAATTATTGAGAAATATAAAGTAGGAGATATTATAAAAGGTGCTGAAGTTAAAGGTTACAGTTCGTTTGGATGTTTTTTCAATGTTAATGATGAATTGGATGTTTTGGTTCACTTACAAGAAATCTCTTACTCAAGAGTTAATCATCCTGATGAGGTTTTTAATATCGGTGAAAAACATGACATAAAAGTAATTACTGTGGACAAAGAAAAACTACAAGTTGGTTGTTCTCTTAAACAATTATCACCTGATCCTTTCGAGCATATTGAAAATTATGAATTAAACAAAATTTACAAAGTTAAAGTGGTTAAATTAATGGACTTTGGAGCATTCTGCGAATTAGAACCGGGCCTGACAACTTTACTTCATTCAAGTGAACTTAGCTGGACAAAAAAAAATATTTCTCCAAAAAAAATGTTACAGGTTAACGATGAGATAGATTGTATTATAACTGAAATTGATAAAGAAAAAAGACGTGTTGCAATTTCACACAGGTTAACTCAAGATAATCCATTCGAAACTTTTGAAAAAAAATACCCCGTGGGAACTATTGTAGAATCTGAAGTAGTAAATAAAAATGAATATTCCTTATTTGTTAAAGTTGAAGACTTAGATATTGATGCCTTTTTACACTGCAATGATCTTACTTTCTTAAATAATGGTGAAGAAGAGCTAACAAAATACAACAAGGGTGATAAGATTAAAGTAAAGGTTCTTGAGATTAAAGCTTCAGAACAAAAGATAAGAGTGGGATTAAGACAAACTCAAGCTGACCCATTTGACTGGTTTAATGATAAAATTAAAAATCAGACAATTACAGTAAAAGTTATATCTACAGACAATAAAGGTTTAGTTGTAAGACCTGAGGGTTGTGAAATGGATTTTCAAATTAAAAAATCTGCGATTGCGATCAATGCAGCAGATGCTCGACCAAGCAGATGGACAGGTGGTGAAAAATTAGACTGTGCAATAGCAGAAATTGACTTAAGTAAAAGAAAGGTCACTCTGAGTATTAAGCTTTTAGAGGAAATAGAAAAAAAAGAAGCTTTAGACAAATATGGATCTGAAGGATCAGGTAAAAACTTACCATTTTCATCATTATCTGAAGATCTAAAGAAAAAAGAAGAAGATAAAGAATAAAAGAAGATTTAAATTGGCTATTGTAAAATCAAAGCTTTTAAAACAACTTTCTGATAATTATCCAAATTTTTTAAAGAAAGATCTTGAGAAGTTCACTAATATTATTCTTGGTGAGATCAAACAAGCTCTTAAAAGAGGAGATCGAGTGGAACTTAGAGGATTTGGCGTTTTTTCAACAAATCTTCAAAAAGCAAGGATTTCTAGAAATCCTAAAACTGGTGAAAAAGTAAATACACCTGAAAAAAAAACAATTCACTTTAAAATGTCAAAAGACTTGTTTAAAAAATTAAATAATGACACATAAAAGTATTTTTGTTGCATGCGACGTATCAAGTCAAAAAGAAATTTTGGCCATCTTAGATTTAATTCATAACGATATTTCAGGAATAAAAATAGGTCTTCAGTATATTACACAAAGATCACCTGAAGAAATAAAAGAATTATCCAAATTTAATAAACCAATTTTCTATGATGGAAAGTTTTTTGATATAAAAAATACATTAGTACAGTCTATAAAGTCATTAAAAGAACTAAAAATAACCTATGCAACAGTACATTTGTTAAATGGCTTAGATGCTTTAAAATCAGCAAATGAAGAGGCTGATAAAATTGATGTTAAATTATTAGGTGTTTCAGTTCTAACTAGTTTTAATAATGAGGATTTAGTTTCACTCGGTTTTAAAGATGGAGTCCAAGAGCAGGTTCTTAGATTAATAAAAATTGCAAATGAAGCAAATTTGTATGGGGTAATTTGCAGCCCTTTAGAAATTAAAAAGATTAAAGAATTAGCACCAAACCTTAAATGTTTCACCCCTGGTATAAGACAAGACAAGAACAAAGACGATCAGAAAAGAACTATGAGTGCAAAGGAAGCTTTAAATGCAGGGAGTGATTGCCTTATAATTGGTAGACCAATTACTGATGGTGACCCCAAAAAAAATATCCAAGATATTCTTTCTTCGCTAAAATAGATGAAAATAAAGATTTGTGGAATATCTGATATTAAAACTCTAGAATTTTTAAACCAACATCGTTTCCCACCTCAGTATATTGGGTTTATTGTAAATTACCCAAAATCAAAAAGATATGTAGCTTACAAAGATCTTTGTGAATTAATTAATACTAATAAAAAAAATTCTTTATATGTGGCAGTTTTAGTCAAACCTAATGAGGAAATTCTAGAAAAAATTAAAAATCTCCCTTTTGATTATTATCAAATTTATGATTGCACACCTAAAGAGATTAAATTAATTAAAGAAAAATATAATAAAAAAATTATTACAGCTTTAACAGTTAAGAATAAGTCGGATGTTTTAAGCTATAATTTATTCAAAGAAGTAACTGACATTTATCTTTTTGATAGTAAAGGATATGAGCAAAGTATGGCATTTGACCACAAACTTATTTTAGACATAAATTTAGATAAAGAATTAATGTTGGCAGGCAACATTCAATTAAATGATAACCTTGAAAATTACAAAAAAATAGCTGATATTATAGATATATCTGGGGGACTAGAGACTTCTGGGTTAAAAGACTTGTCCAAGATAGAAATTTTTTTAAAAAAGATAAGGCAAATTAATGATGAAACTTAAAAAAGGTATTCCTCTTATTGATCAACATGATCAACATGGTTTTTGGGGTGGAAAATTCGGAGGCAGCTTCATACCAGAAACTCTAAAAAAACCAGTGGAGGATTTAACAAATGAATTTAGGAAACTACGAAAAGACAAAAAATTCATTAAAAAAAGAGATTTTTATTTTAAAAATTACATTGGAACTCCCACATCTTTTGTAAAGCTTGAAAATCTATCAAATCACTTGGATGGTGCTCAAATATGGACAAAAATTGTATCTGAAGCAAATGGAGGAGCACATAAAATATACAATGCAACTGTTCATGCTCTAATTTGTAAAGCAATGGGTAAAAAATATATTGTTGGTGACACGGGTGCTGGTTATGCTGGAAAAATGTTAAGTATGGCTGCCAAAAAATTTGGTCTTAAATGTAAAATTTTTATGGGTGCAAAAGATATCAAAAGACAAAAGCCCAACTGTGATGCTATACGAAAAAATGGAGCAGAAATAATTCCTGTTTATTCTGGAAGCCAGACTTTAGTAGATGCTGTTAGTGAGTGCATGAGATACTGGGTATCAAATTGTGATAATACCCATATGTGCGTTGGGAGTACTGTCGGACCAAATATATTTGTTAAAATCTGTGGCTGGAGTACAGCTCAGATTTCTAGAGAACTTAAAATTCAATTAAAATTAGAGTTTAAAAAAATTCCTAATAAAATAAAGTTAATTAACTGTATTGGAGGTGGAAGTTCTGCCTATGGTTTTTGGAGTGAATTTATAGATTTTGATAAAAAAAAAATTGAACTAATTGGTGTTGAAGCTGGGGGACCAAAAAAATCTGAACTTCATGCCGCCCCATTAAGCAAAAATGCTAAAATTGGAGTATTACATGGGGCTGCTTCTTATCTTTGTCAAAATAATGAAGGTCAAATAAGTCAAACCGAGTCTATTAGTGCAGGATTGGATTATCCAGGTGTTAGTCCTATTCACTGTTTTTTAAAAGACACTAAAAGAGCGAAATATACATTTGCAACAGATGAAGATGCTCTTAATGCTTATCAGCTAGTTACTAAATATGAAAATATAAATCCCAGTTTAGAGCCTTGCCATGCATTCGCAGAGGCAATCAAAATTGCACCTAAGTTAAGTAAAGATACAATTATCATAGTTAATTCATGTGGTGATGCAAAAAAAGACAGAGATATATTAAGAGAAAGATTGGGAAAAAAATAATGACATCTCTAATTAATCAAGCCTTTGAAAAAGCAAAAAATGAAAGTAGGCCTGCCCTACTGACTTATACAGTTGCAGGAGATAATACTAAAAAGAAATCTTTAGAAATACTTAAATCTATATCAGATTATGCGGATATCTGTGAATTAGGTTTTCCTCACAACACTCCAATTGCTGATGGTGGCCAAATACAAACAAGTGCTTATCGTGCAATAAAAAATGGAATTAAAATTAATGATGTATTTTCAATCGCTAAAGATTTTAAAAAATCAAAAAAAACTAAACCTATTATTTTGATGGGCTATTATAATATTATTTTTCAATACAATGAAAATAAATTTTTAGAAAAATGTAAAAATGCAAAAGTAGATGGGTTAATTGTTGTAGATCTACCTTACCCTGAAAATAAAAATTTTTCAGTTAAATGCAAGAAAAAAGGGATTAATTTTATTCAGTTAATATCTCCCACCACATCTCAAATAAGGTTAAAAAATATCATCAAAGATTCACATGATATGCTTTATTATATAAGCATGCTTTCAACTACAGGAGGGAAATTAAAAGTTTCTCCAAAAAAAATACTAGAAAAATACAGTAAAATTAAAGATGAAAATAAATCAAAAAATGTTGTGATTGGATTTGGAATTACTGAAAAGACAATTAAATCACTAAAAAAAGCAGATGGATTAGTCGTTGGAAGCGCAATCTGTAAAGAAATTTCTAATTCTATTAAAAAGAGACAAAATGTTGTCACAAATGTTACTAATATTGTGAAGAGATTAAAAAAAAAAATTAAATGAACTGGATTACAAAAATTATAAAAGCAGGTGAGAAGATTAAAACTGCTAT
>MDTF01015845.1_pt1 | contig 16391 bp, 18 predicted proteins | sample 811191 | NCBI WGS metagenome assembly MDTF01 (sample SAMN05326649, study PRJNA326480) | marine metagenome | isolation source: seawater | place: Southern Ocean | collected 2011 | reverse complement strand
GTTCTCTTGACTGCGCTAAACTTTGGTTGTACTAAAGAGAGAATGGCTATAGCCTACCCTTCTTCTGGGACATATGGCGAAAATATACTTGCGCTTTCAAATAATTCGATCCTAAATAATGTTGACGGATATTCCTTAAGTGCTGAACTTGGTAAAAAGGCTGAATTGAAAATTGTATTCATAAATCTTTCTAGCTCCGTCACAGAAGGTCCAGGAGCAGTTTGGTTCTATGGGGAAGGAGACGGATGGATAGTTGGTGACCACGCAGGGAATTCGCAGCAATTTGAGTCAAACAAGGATGGTGAATTACACCTTGATATAATTTTTGAAAATGGTCCTGGATCCTGCCGAGTAGATTTCTATGAGAATTCATCCTCAATATCAAACTCTAAAACGTTCAGTTGGTAAAAAGAAAAGCACACAAGACTTAAGCACTAATGAGTCGTGGTGCATTAAGCCCTTGAGCATTTGAAGGAATACGAGATGAGAGAAAATAAAAGTTGTCTGAACCCTTATTCTAAAAGCATTGCAACGCTTACTCTGAGTATAAACACCAGCAGTCCATCAAGAGAACCAAGAAAATCATAGATCAAGACAGTACACCATCCAACTCGATTCCCACTTCCATAACCAGCCTGTAGATTAGGCAGACATAACCCTAGAAGAAAACACCGCTAAAATCAACGAACCCAGAGAATCATGGCTAAAGAAGTTACCACTACCAAAAAAGTAACCCCACCCCACAAACAAACCCTTAACTCAAAAAAAAGCAAATAGCTGCTCATGCTGGGCAGTCCTAGCACATAAACTTTATCTTTGCTTTCACGGCTAGAAGCACCTCAATTTATTCTGGTCTTCAGTTCTCATTTAGCGCCATTGATATACACCTACTCCATAACCTACCTAAACTGAAAACACCCAACCTCAGCTATATCTATTCGTATAATTACGACTATCACCATACTGAATTGTGTAAGTTGGAATCTAGGCAGATTTTTAATGAAGAGCTGCTGGATAAGTTACTGTTTTCGAATCTCAAAGTGGACCCATCAATCAGTGCTTTTATTAAAAATAGATTTGAGATCAGTATATCGGCAGACAGCTATTCTGGGTTGTTAGAAAAACTAAAAGAAGAGAATGTGTGCGCTACAGGATTTAAAGCCGAATACATGGTGCTGGAAGGTGACCCTACAGAATACACCGAAAGACTTAAGAAGTTAAAAGACATAGGCACTATAATAGAAGGAAAACCCGATGTTCAGAATCCATCTATCATCTACTCTATATGTAATACTAAAGACATTTGGTATTTCGGTGTTCTAATCAAGCGAAAAACAGATTGGCGCAAGCACATAAACAAGCCCTATTCATTTAGCAATTCCCTCTGCATACACATAGCCAAAACTCTGGCGAGCGTATCCTCTAAAGGAGACAAAACCACTAAGCTACTAGATGCGTGCTGTGGCGTGGGTACGGTACTGCTAGAAGCCTGTTATTCTGGATTAAGTATAGAAGGATGTGACATCAACTTGAAATCCATCAAACACACCACACAAAACCTGGAGCACTACAAGTACACCAGCACCGTGCATTGTATGGATGTAAAAGACCTTACCCAGCAGTATGACGCTGCTATTATAGACCTCCCGTACAACCTCTACTCCTATTCCGATGATGTCATAACGACCAACATTATAGAATCTGCGGTAAAATTATCCGCTCGAATAGTTATTGTATCCAAATCAGATATAAAAGCCGCCATCACCAAATCAGGATTAAAAATCATAGATTTCTGCACAGTAGAAAAAAGAGGAAGATCCACATTCACCCGAAGTATCTGGGTATGTGAAAAAGAAGTGCAATAGAGCGTAGCGATGACAAAAGAGCAAGACGATAACTCTAGACTAAAGAGCGTAGCGATGACTTTCGACTAACCCAGTACTAGAATCCCGCATTAAAATCACCAACTCCCACTAGCTCCCCCACCTCCAAAACTTCCTCCACCAAAACCACCGAATCCACCACCTCCAGAACCACCTCCGCCTCGGTAACCACCAAAACCTCCAGTTCCTCCGCTAAATCCTCCCCACCTTCCTCTGTGTGTGCCTCTGGTCTTACTCAAAATCACCATGGCCTTCCAGAAAGAAATCTTATTGGTTCTAGCATACATCCCCACTTGAATAAGCCAGAAAATAAAGAATAACCCAAAAATAATCAGTGGTCCATAAATCGAATAGTCCTTCGTTTTATTCTTGTTTTTATACTCAGAGAAATTATACTCTTCTCGTAACAAATCCTCAAATACCGCTACCCCTTTAGTGATCCCTTGGAGTATCTGTCCTTTCTTAAAGAGAGGAATCATCTCCTTATCTATAATTAGTTTGGCCGCTCCATCTGGAACCGCCCCTTCCAGTCCTCTCCCAGTAGCCACAGCTATTCCACCTCTAGAATCGCTAGTCTTCGCTTTATAGACGATGACCAAACCATTGTCAAACTCCGCTTGACCCACATTCCAGTCATTTCCTATTCTTACGCCATAATCCCACACATCCAATCCACACATGGAGTCTGGAGCTATGAGTATTATTTCATTAGAAGTAGAAGTTCTAAAATTTCTGAAATTCGCATTTAGCTGTGCTTCATCCGAGGCAGATAACGACCCTTTAAAATCATATACATAAGCCTTAGAAGCTGGAGTAGATGCCGAAGGTTTTTCTGGAATACAGCCTTCCTCCTGGGCATTTATAGAAAAGCCTAAGCAGATAGTGGTCAGCAAAACCACCGCGCGCACCACCGAACTACTCCTTTTCATCATCTCCGTAGGATATGGTGTTTGGCAGTTCATTTTCATCATCTTCTTGGATTGGGAAATGTGCTTTTAAATCTAGTCCTATAGTATTAATAGCTTCTACCAGACCTTCTTTAAACCGGTCTTGTTTGAAGGCCGCACGCATCTCGTCTTTTATGTTTTCCCAAAAATCAGTTGGTACCAGCAAGTTAATACCTGCATCTCCTATGATAGCAAAAGCTTTATCCTCTACTGCCATATAAATAAGCACCCCATTCCTTTTTTCGGTAGCGTGCATCTTCAATTCCTCAAAAATCCATGACGTATGGTCTAGAATTTTCTCATCGCAGGTGTTTTCTAGGTGCACACGAATTTCTCCCGAAGTTACTTTTTCAGCCTCGGTGATCGCGTTTTCTATTTCCGCTCTCTCCTCTTCAGTAAAAAACTCTCTAGCGCTCATCGGTTAATCATCAAAATTTACTTCTGGGGCATCCTGAGTTTCGGGATCTGCAGTAAACGACTCTCGCTTAGGGAAATCATCTTCTTCTGCCAACATGCCTAATGCTTTAGAACGGAAAAAACCTCTCACATGAGAATTATAGTCTTTTACCGATTTATTATAATTCTCTCTGGCTATAGCCACTCTATTTTCTGTCCCTTCCAGCTGAGTCTGAAGCATTCTAAAATTATCTGTAGACTTAATCTCTGGGTAGTTTTCCATAAGAAAGTTTCTTCCTCTGCTCATCGTTCCTATTACAGGAATTATTTGAGTTGGAGTTTCTGCTTGCCGAATCCCTTCAGAGACCTTATCTGTAAACTGCTCTGGAGAATAAACGCCTGGAACTATACCCGCTCTGGCTTGTGTTACTGTTATCAGAATCTCTTTCTCATTATCTGCCGCGCCTTTTACCGTAGCTACCAGCTGTGGTATAAGGTCTGCTCTACGCTGATACTGCGCTTGCACATCTGCCCACTCTTGGTCTACCGTCTCTTGTCTCACTACTGCTCCATCATAAATACTGGCACCCCAGAGGTAAAAGATTAAAAAGAAGAGAAGTACTACGCCTCCGAGGGCTAGTAAAGGAAGAAATTTTTTCATTATTGGGTTTTAAAAGTAAAGGCGTTGCAATACAGGATTAAACCCTCATTGCAACGCCTTAAATATATCTATAAATTACTTTAACGTTACTTTATCATTTCTACAGACCTAGAAACGAAATCTGTAAGATCCTCTCCTTTCAGTAATCCCTGAGCCAAAAGAGCTAAATCCACAGTCTGCTTGATAAGCCCAGATCGTGCAGCGTCATCCTTTTCCTCTAGTATTTTACTTACCAGCGGGTGATTTCCGTTTACTACCAAGTTATACGTATCTGGAAGAGAACCGAACATTTGCATTCCACCGCCACCGGTCATTTGCTGTTCTTTCATTCTTCTCATAAACTCACTTTGAGTAATAATCATAGGAGAATCTGAAGCCGACATACTTTCTATCTGCACTACTAATTTTCCTTTATCCACCTCACCTTCTATCATAGGCTTAAGTGACTCTATCTGCTCAGCAGAAAGTAGAGAAGGCTGCTCTTCATCCTTCTGGATAAGCTTATCTATCGTATCTGCATCTACTCTTGAGAACTGTACATCTGTATGCTTGCTCTCTAGCTTGCTCATTAAGTGACTTACTAGCGGCCCTTCGAAATCCAATACTTCATACCCTTTATCTGTAGCTCTTTTCACGAATGAATGCTGCTCTTTAGGATTAGTAGTATAAAGAAGAATGGTTTTTCCGTCTTTGTTCTTTTGAGTCTCTTTTACTTTCTCGAAATACTCTTCGAATGTGTGGTAAGCTGCAGCCGTAGTCTTATACATAGCGAATTTCTCAGCTTTGTCATAAAACTTATCGTCAGTTAACATTCCGTACTCGATGAATACTTTTACATCATCCCACTTTTCCTCAAAATCTTTTCTGTCATCCTTAAACATAGAAGCCAACTTGTCAGCTACTTTCTTAGTGATGTGAGAAGATATCTTTTTCACATTTCCATCTGCCTGTAAATAAGACCTAGAAACGTTTAACGGAATATCTGGAGAATCTATAACCCCGTGAAGAAGTGTAAGAAATTCTGGAACTATGTTTTCTACATTATCAGTAATAAATACTTGGTTACTGTATAGATTAATCTTGTTCTTCTGAACCTCTACGTTATTCTTAAGTTTCGGGAAATAAAGAATACCAGTCAAGTTAAACGGGTAATCTACATTCAGGTGAATCTGAAACAATGGATCTTCGAATTCCATAGGATAAAGCTCTCTGTAGAACGAAGTATAATCTTCATTTGAAAGATCTGCAGGCGCTTTAGTCCAAGCTGGAGTAGGATTATTGATAATGTTCTCTACCTCTTCAGAAATCTGCTTTACCTTATCATTCTCATCTTTCTCTCCAGATGGATCATCTATCTGGTTCGTGTTCATTCCGAATTTAACTGAAATAGGAAGGAATTTACAGTACTTCGTTAAGATTCCAGAAATTCTTTGGTTTTCCAAAAACTCTAAAGAATCATCTGCTATATGCAGTACGATATCTGTTCCCTTCGTCTTCTTAGTCGTTTCCTCCATAGTAAAGTTAGGAGAACCATCACATACCCATCTTACAGGAGTACTGTTTGGCTTCTGACTTTTAGAAATAATCTCTACTTCCTTAGCTACCATGAATGCGGAGTAAAAACCTAAACCGAAATGTCCGATAATAGAATTTTTAGCATCTTCGTCTTTGTACTTGTTCACGAACTCTTCTGCTCCAGAGAATGCGATCTGATTGATGTATTTATCTACTTCATCTGCATCCATTCCTATACCATTATCTCTAATAGTAAGTGTTTTAGCGTCTTTATCTAAAATCACTTCTACTTTAAGCTTGTCTAGGTCTGTCTTCATCTCTCCTATCGAACTCAGCGTTTTCATTTTCTGAGTCGCATCTACTGCGTTAGAGACTAATTCTCTTAAGAATATCTCGTGGTCAGAGTAAAGAAACTGTTTGATAATCGGAAAGATATTTTCCGTTGATACATTAATGTTACCTTCTTTTATCATGTTGAAATAATATTGTTCTGTTTAAACTGAAAATTAGTAGTCAATTTAAATGCCATTAGAGATAGACTGACAAATTGCCGTTTTATTTACGTTTTATGCGTTGCAATGTCCGTTTTCATTGTAAAATTGTCAGACCATGACAAAAAAGGAAGCCCGAACGAAGTACAGAGACATAAGAGACTTACTTTCTGAAGACTTAGTCCAGTTGGCATCGCATTCTATTTGCGAGCAACTTTCAGAAGTAGACTTAACAGATAAAACAGTACACGTATTTCTTCCTATAAAAAGATTGAAGGAAATAGACCTGTGGGAGTTCATACACTATTGCTACGCAGAGAAGGTGACTGTGTGTACCTCAGTTTCCAACTTCGATAATCACAGCATGAAAACCATTCTGCTTACACCAGAAACGGAATTAAAAGAAAATGAATGGGGAATTCCAGAGCCTACAGGTGGAAAGGAACTCCCTGCTAAAGACATCGATTTAGTAATCGTCCCTTTACTTTATGCAGATGAGCACGGAAACCGAGTGGGTTATGGCAAAGGTTTTTATGATAGATTCTTAGCCGAGTGCAGAGCAGATGTAAAGAAAATAGGCGTGAACTACTTCGCCCCTAAAGACGCAATAGAAGACACTGAGCCTACCGATCTAAAGATAAATGTTTTGGTGTTCGCTAAATAGCTGGCATAAACGCTACGCTTAATTAATAACTCATTCTATCTCTTATCGTTCCATTTTCTCTATGGATAATTTCATCTGAGCTATAATTCTTAGCTATTTCTATAGCTCTTTTGATAGCACCTGCTTGATAATCGTACTTAGCCATTACTCTCTCATTCCCAGCTCCTCTCACGGCCCAGCCCTCACCATTAGGCACCACATGCTGATTATGCGTTTTGGCTCTATTTCTAGCCTTTCCTTTTAATCCTTTTAATACGATAGTGACTATTTTTTTTAAGGAGACTAGTCCAAAATGAGCTGTCTGAAATTTTAGGCATTCGTAAATAATATTAGTTAAAAGGATTAGAGAACTTCTCACTAGTCAGAAATTCATCATCATTTAGCGTGTGAAGAAAAGCGACCAGATTAGAAACATCTTCCTCAGACAATCCCAACTGAACAGGAGTTCCACCCATCATTGTTTCTTCTGTTATTCTATCGTTTAAATTTTGATGAGGCTGAATATCTGTATTATAAAACTGAACTACTTCTTCCAGGGTTTGAAACCTTCCATCATGCATATAAGGGGCTGTAACAGCTATATTTCTTAACGTAGGAACCTTGAACTCTCCTATATCTGTTTCTTCACCTGTGGCTAGATACTGCCCTAAATCGATAGATTCTATTTCTAATCCATTATTCATTGCAGATGAACTGCTAAATAGCTGGGGAGTGTGACAATTATTGCACCGGGCAACTCCGCTAAAGAATAAATTTTTTCCTGCTAGCTCCTCTTCTGAATAATCAGAGAAATCATTCTCTACTCCTTGGTCATATCTAGAATCAAAAGAATACAATGCCCTTAAAAACTGAGAAAGGGATTTAGCTATTCTTTCTTCATTCACTTCTGCGGTTCCGAAAGCAGCATCAAATAAAGAACTGTAATCATCTATTTCTGCTAATTCATCAACTAAAGAGGCTAAATCTGAACCCATCTCGCCCGGATGCTGGATAGGAACTAGAACTTGATCTTCGAGCCTATTTTCTCTCAAGTCCCAGAAAAACCTTCTATTCCACCTTAAGTTTACCAACGCCATGCTGCTCCTATCTGTTACAAACCCGTCTATCCCTTCTGAAAACTCTGAAGGGAATGAAAAAGCATTTTCTTGAAAGTGGCATGAAGCACAAGCCACGTCATTCGTAGTAGATAAACGCGTGTCATAAAAAAGAACTCGTCCTAAGGTAGTTACGTCATTATCCTGAATGTTATCCGAAGGTTGATTGTCCAATAAAAGTGCAAATAATGGGTCTCCTTGGATATGGTCTGGAACTGACAATGAATAATCAAATGGTTCGGTTGGCAGCTCTAAGCTATAGGTTTCAACAGGTTGATTACAGGACTCTGACTGGTCCTTTTTACACCTTACAGAAAATAAGATCAGTATCAAAACCCCCAAAACCCATTTCACATTACTCATCCGTACAAATATATATAAACCACAAGGAAAAAACTCTTTCGGATTTCCTTACATCCCATGAAACGCACTACCTCGAAGAGGTAAATTCGAATTGACTTAACAGTTAACCCATTTTAACAAATCACTCGTGTAACAAATTTAAAACTGTGGCGTCTTCTTTCTGAATCTGCTAGCGCATTCGATTTATGTATAACTTTTAAATTTGAATAGAACAATGAAAAAAATAATAGGAATAGTAGTTATAGCGCTTATGAGCGCATCTACATACGCACAGACAGATGCTTTAGATAAATATTTCTCCAATTATCAGCAAGACGAAAACTTTACTAAAGTGAACATCTCTGGAAAAATGTTTGACTTGGCTTCTTTTTTAGAATCTGACGATAATGACGTTCAAGAGTTCAAAGATTTAGTCTCAGGTGTAGAGTCATTAAAGATGCTTATGAATAATGAAATAGGAAATTCATTTGATAAGTATAAGTCAGCTGTAGGAAAAGTACAAGGTGATTTTGAAGAGCTGATGTCTGTAGATGATAAAGACGGAAAAGCCACCTTCTTTATAAATGAAAAAAACGGTATAGTGAGAGAATTCGTGGCTGTAGCTGCTGGTGATAGCGCTTTATGTATCGTTTCTGTAATGGGAAACATAGACCTTAAAAAACTAGGAGCGATATCTAGGAAACTTCAGACAGAGGGATTCCAATTCATGGATAAAATGGAACAGAATGGAGCCTCTGAGGTAAAAGTCTATCCCAATCCAGCGAGTAAAGATGGAGAAGTACTAATAGACATTCCTGCAGAACTGGATGGAGCACAGATCAATTTCTATAGCGCTAATGGTTCTATAGTAAAAACACTAAAAGCTTCAGGCTCGACTATTACGGTGGGATTAGGAGACTTCAAATCTGGACAATACTTCATAGAATTAAAGAAAGACGGTACCTCTATTAAGAAGAAGTTATTCGTTAACTAGTCTTTTAGACATTCCTTTCTCTCTCCTTTTAACACCAACCCTAATCCACACCTTTGACCTCATTAGAGTTTAAACAAACCGTACTCCCGCTGAAGAACAAATTGTTCAGATTCGCCATGTCTTTTTTAAAGATGCAGGCAGACGCGGAAGATGTGGTGCAGGAAGTGATGATCAAATGCTGGGAATCTATCAAAGAACCTAGTAAGATTGAAAACATGGAAGCTTTTAGTATGACTCTAGTGAGAAATAAATCACTGGATAAACTAAAGAAGAAAGGCAGAAGGTATGAGGAAATATCAGAAACCTTCAGCCTTTCTTCATCAGGGGCTAACCCGTATGAGGAGACTGCAGAGAAAGACACTGTAGGAAGTATAAAAAGAATGATAAACGAGCTCCCTGAAAAGCAGCGAACGGTTATTATCCTTAGAGATGTAGAAGGTTTTAGCTATGATGAAATAGCTAAAATTTTAGACATGAGTTTAAGCCTGGTAAAAGTGAATTTACATCGAGGAAGAAAACAAGTGAGAACACAAATGATGGAATTAGAGAATCATGGAATATAAAGAGCTAAAAATAGTAGTAGACCGTTTTTGGGAAGGAGAGTGCTCTGAACTTGAAGAGAATCAGCTGCGCGAATACTTCAGATGGAATGACACTATTCCTGAGGAGTTTCACCCTATAAAAAAATACTTAAGCCTGGCCAGTGAAGAATCTTCTGGATTAGGTTTAGACTTTGATTTAAAGGTCTTAAAGGCAGTAGAAGACAAATACAGAAACACTACTAAAGGCATTAATATTAAGAGAATGATACCCTTTGCTGCGGCAGCGGCAGTGGCTATAGGTGTCTTTTTCTTTAACCCCAACTCTCCAGTAACTCCAAAGGACTCGATAGTACTTATTGAAGATACTTTTGAAGATCCAGAGATCGCATTCTTGGAGGTGAAGAAAGCCTTAATGATGGTTTCTAATAAAATAAATAAAGGAAAAGAATATAGCCACGAGATAGGCAAGTTTAGCTTGGCTACAGACCAGATACAGTATCAAGACAAAAAAACAGACTAAAATGAAACTCATGATAAAACCCATAATTATCGCATTAGCTCTCTGCTTCACTTCTGCTGGGATAGCTCAGAACAATGCTATAGATAAGTATTACTCTGATTACGCAGATGATGAACGTTTTACTAAAGTGTCTATCTCTAGCAAAATGTTTAGTCTATTCACCAATTTCAGCACTGAAGATGCTAATGAACAGCAGGTAATAGAAACTATCGGCAAGCTAAAAGGGCTGAAGATTCTTATAGGTGATGGAATTATAGATTCTAAACAGATTTATAAGGCCGTAAACTCTACTGCGGCAGTATCTTACGAAGAACTTATGACTGTAGAAAATGCTGAACAAGAAATGATTTTCTACATCAGTGAAAGTGGTGGAACCATTACCGAATTAGTCATGTTAATGTATGAAGGAGAGAGTATCATGATTCTCTCATTGACAGGCGATATAGACTTACAGGAACTCTCTAACCTTAGTGATAAAATGGATATTCAAGGGTTTGAAGAATTTAAAAACTTAAAAAAATAACAGGCCATGATAAAAAGAATTTTAAGCGTTGCAATGTTTGTTTCAATAGCATTCACCAGCTTCTCTCAATCAAATACGGTTACTGAATTCGAGAAGAAAAACGAGGGCTCTGGCTATAATTTATATATGTACCAGTCCGTAATAAGAGTGTTAAATAAAGATGACAATCAGGACTTTAACAGGCTCATTAGAGATTTAGATTTTCTCAAAGTTATAATCACTGACTCCACTGAGAGTAGTGCTAAAACAGAATATTTAACTCTTTCATCATCTATTATTAAAGAAGGGTACGAAGAGCTCTTTATGATAGATAATAAAGACATGAAAGCCTCCATCTATGAGAAAGAAGGAAACAGTGACAAATCAGAATTCGTAGCGTTTGTTTACTCCGCAGATTTCCACAGAACAGGAGCTTTTCAAATGAAGGGAGAATTGGATTTAAAATACCTAAAAGCTTTTGAGAGTCTAGATTTTCAGAAATTAAAAGAACTCGCAGAAGATCAAAATTAATGACAGTTTCCAACGTATTAAGTATTCAAAAACTCCATAAAAATTATGGAAAGCTTACAGCCTTAAATCAGCTAGATTTAAACATACAACCTGGTCAAGTATTTGGGTTGCTCGGGCCTAACGGAAGTGGCAAGTCCACTTGTTTAGGAATGCTCTTAGGGGTGACCAATCCATCTTCTGGGGAGTTTACTTGGTTCGATGAGCCAGCTGGAACGAATAGCAGAAAAAGAATAGGCGCCATCTTAGAAAAACCGAATTTCTATGAAAATTATAACGCTGTTAGAAACCTGAAAATCGTCTGCAAAATAAAAGGCCTAGAATACACTAGAATAGAAGAAGAATTAAAACGAGTAGGCCTTTATGAAAGAAGGAATGATTCATTTAAAACTTACTCATTGGGCATGAAGCAGAGACTAGCTATAGCCTCTGCCCTACTAGCCGATCCTGAAGTGTTAATTCTAGATGAACCTACCAATGGTTTAGACCCTCAAGGAATATCAGATATCAGAGAGCTAATTCTTAAAATATCTCAGTCTGGAAAAACGATTATCCTAGCGAGTCACTTGCTAGATGAAGTCCAAAAAGTATGTTCTCACTTCGGAGTATTGAGAAAGGGGAATTTAATCCATCATGGAGCGGTAGGAAAAGATTTAGATGACAGCGTCCATCTGGAGGTAGGAAGTGAAGAATTGCAACGCCTAGAAAAAAGCATTCTTAACTTCGAAGGATACATCTCTCATAAGGCCATTAAAAATGGTTTAGCTATAAAGCTAACCCAGGGAAAAACAGCCTCTGCACTTAATAAATTCCTCCAAGGAGAAGGAGTCTTAATTAATCACTTAGTGACCAATAAAAAAACGTTAGAGCAGCAGTTCTTAGAAATACTCGAAACCAATGATTAGACTAATTTCTCTTGAATATATGAAACTGAAGAACACCACATTCTTCTGGCTTTTCACTGGGCTCTTTGCAGTAGTATTAATAGCAGTCCCCATATTTTCTAAATATTTTCTGGACTTCATCTCTGATGGAGGCCCTGAATTTGGCGGACTTAAAATAAATGATTTGCCCTTTTTTGATTTCGTGGATATTTGGCAAAACCTGACCTACATCATTAAATGGCCCGCTATTCTACTGGCATTTATTCCTGTTATATCCATGGCTAATGAATTTAGATATGGTACCATTAAACAGAATATAATTGATGGTCTGAGCAGAAGTGAGCTAATTATTTCTAAGCTGCTATTTTCGGGTATTCTAAGTATAGTATTTGGAATCTTAGTGTTCATTATAGGGATTTATATGGGCCTAATGTATTCACCCGTTACTGAACTGACCTTCATTGTAAAAAACCTTGAATTCATACCTGCATTTATATTGGTACTATTTGGTTATCAAGTCTTCTGTTTGCTAATAACACTTCTCATAAAAAAATCAGGAATTACTATACTGCTCCTACTGTTCTACTTTTTTGCTTTAGAAGCTATAGGTTATGGCATAGTGAAATGGAACTATGAGATGGCCGAGGCCACCTCCTTTTTTCCTATGAGAGGAATGGCTAATATCATTCAGAACCCCTTTCCTAAATACGGTTTAATGCAAGTTTATACCGAGGTTAGATTCAGAGATTTGCTGGCTACTCTAGGACACATTTCCCTCTACACCTTCCTTTCATTTTGGGTGTTTAATAAGAAGGATATTAGGTAATAAAAGAAACTGTGTCTCGACCTCTTTTATATGCACAAATAATCGTGAGCTATCTCTTCTCGGAAAAGAACTATTCCCCTTTAAATTCGGGTCTTCTTTTTTCTAGAAATGCCGCTACTCCTTCTTTATAATCAAGCGTTTCTCCTGAAAGTGTCTGCAACTTATCTTCCAGAGCCAACTGTTCTGTGAGTGTATTAGTCATAGACTGGTTTAGCGCTAGCTTAGTATACCCTAGACCTTTAGTAGCCATCTTAGATAGCTTTATGGCTATAGCTTTAGAACTTTCTTCAAACGTCTCATCTGAAAAATAGGTGTAAATCATTCCTAGCTTTTCTGCTTCATTGGCAGAGATTTTGTCTCCTAACATCATTAATGCAGAAGCTTTCTGAAACCCTATCAATCTCGGCAGAAAGAATGTTCCAGCGCTATCTGGGATCAGGCCGATTTTACTAAACGCCTGAATAAAATTAGCAGACTCTGTGGCCACACAGACATCACCTGCCAGTGCTATATTAGCTCCTGCTCCTGCTGCCACGCCATTTACAGCAGTAACTACTGGTTTCTCTATGTTTCTAATCTTTTCTACTATAGGGTTATAGTGCTGGCTTACTATTTCTGATAATTCAGGGCCATTTGGATCAGTTATCTCCTGCAAATCTTGACCAGCACAAAATGCTTTGCCATTACCTGTAATGTAAATCGCTCTTATCTCATCATTGGCTGCGCAATGGTCTAATAAATCCTGAAGCCTCAACGCCATAGGCTTATTAAAACTATTAAAAACGGCTGGTCTATTCAATGTGATATAGGCTACGCTAGATTTTACTTCGAAATTTATACTTTCCATGCGGCTAAATTAAAGTGAATTCGTATGTCTAGAAAAACTAAGGGCATGAATTATCAGCAAATTATCGATAAACATGGGCCAAGTCCATTTTCTTTGGAGGATGCGGGGAAAGTGGCTAGGCATATCCCTGAATTAAGAAAAGTAAACTCAACTAAATTCGAAATTCATCTAACGTCTTTAAATGATGGAAAGCTTCGGCTACGGTGATTATTCAGAGCTTTTATTTATTTGGCAGACACCGGGTTTAGCTCTTATTCCGCCACTCAGGTTACCTCAGAGTCTATATCGAATAGAATAAATGCTATCATGCGGTTGCTATGATGAAGCTGGTGAGTTTGCGTTCAAAGTAGGCCTGCCATAAAAAAGTGGTATTGGAGATGGAATTGTAACCTTAAAGCCTCGAGTCTGCTGCATAGCTAAATGGAGTCCAAAGCTAAATTCCTGAGGAAATTCAAATAAAGAGGTGGCATTTCTAGAACGATTTACTTACGAGACTAAAGACACTCTTTTATAAAAAGCTTACTATTTGTAAATTATAAGAGTAATTATTCACCCTGAGCACCAACCGAAACGTTTACCGTTTTGCTCTAAAAAATAAAAGGCATAAAAAAGGCCAATCAAGAGTGGCCTTTTCTTCAACTATTAATTTTACTAGTACTTTTCTATCCAAACTGTAAGAGTCTTTTCACTTCTATCATAATTATATAGAAGTAACTTCCCTCCTTCATTGTTATCTAAAACTCCAATTCTATTTAGACTTCCTTTTGAGAACTTTCTATCTTCTCCTCTTAACTCATACTTTATTGGGTTATCAGGATCAGATAATTTAGCTATCGCGTAGTAAGGTCTTACTTTTAATTTAATCGTTCCTCCTGGAGAGTTAAAATAAACTATGGCGTCATCACCTTCAGCATCTTGAGTAGTAAATCTATACCCGAAGTAACCATAACGTTTTAACGCTCTAGCTATAACCATATTGTTAGTCAACATAGCAGAGTTATCTCCAAATACAGCCTCCATATCTACGTTTCTAGGTTCTTTAGATATTATATCGAAACCTTCAACTTCTCCTTTCTTGTCGAAGTTAAATATAGCGAAGTCTAAAATTGAAAACTTTAAATTCACGCCTCCACCGCCAGCAATACTTAAAGCTGACTGTAATTTATCTACAGACTTTCTAAATGTTTCACCTATTACTCTATACCCAGTATCAGTACTTTCTATGTCATGGAAAAGAACCATTGGCTTAGAGGATAACAATTCCTTTTTAGTCGAAGCCTTAAGCTGCGCCTGTAAACCATTATCCCAATCAGTAGTTTTAAAGAAATTTTCTGTTCCGTCTTGATTGAACTTCAAAAGGAAAACTCCATCTGAATTCTTATTTCTCACTTTAGAACCTTCATAGTACATTCCACCTAAAACTATACCTCCATCATTATCTATAGTTACAGAAGAAGGCACAGGATATACACTCTCAGAATTAATTTTTGTGTCAAACAAATGATCTCCTTCTGATGTTTCAAAAACTGAAAGATTTGTATCAAACTTTCTCGACATTAATGTCGGATATTTAAGACTAGTAATAGCCAATACACCATTCTCGTTTACAGCATCGATAGGCATTATTATTCCTTTTTGGGGAGTATAAGACTCTGTCCATAAGCTTTTAAGGTTGTTATCTAACTTCTCTACTTGATAACCATACCTTTTCTCTTTAATTACTTTAACGACAAAGAAACTATTATCTTCACCAGCAAATAATTTCGGCCTATATCTGACGTCAGTAAGAATTAGTTTATTCTTTACTTCATCTAATCTTTGTTTCACTTTATTCCCCTCGAAATCAAAGGTCATATAAGTTACTTTTTTCTTTTTCGCATCTATAAAGGCCATAAGCAAATTCTCCTTATTAGCCACTCCATCTACTAACACAACATGCTTAGGAAGATTGATTTTAGTCGTATTAATCTCATTCAAATCATAATCATACATAGCGATTGTGAAATCTCTAAAGCCTTTTTTAGCTTTTGCATCAAAATAGAATGTATAATATCCAACACCTTCGATCTCTTTAACTCCTTCGAATTTTCGAGAGGGTATTTCTGTGAGGGTAATTTCCTGAGCAAATAATGCAGACAACATAGAGAAAATTAGAATAATAGTTAAGCTTGTCTTTTTCATTTATTTTTTGTTTGTCAGGCGAAAGTATCATCTCAATCCCAATCGTCAAAACAAAACCTTGATTTATAATTTTCTAGAGCATTATTTCCGAAATACGAAGTAGTCGAAATGAACCTTATTGCTTTTGATATCTTGCTTTACGCGGCAATGAAAATCATGAACGTACTTTCAGTAGAAAACCTCACCAAATCTTTTGGTGAAAGAATCATTTTCGAAGAGTTTGAATTTGGTAATAAACAACGGCAAGAATCGAGACTCTTCACTTCAACTGGTAGTCTCCTAATAATGAAACTGAGATAAATAGCAATGCTAATAATATTTTATACCTAGTAGGTTTGTTTTAGTTTACACAGCAATAATTACACGAAAGTGTCATCAAACTCGCTCAATATCAATCTTATTTAATTCAATTCAAAAGGTGACCTCTGCAATAATAACATTTATTCCATCTCATTATCCGCCTCATTAACCCTAACTGGTAATGTTTAATTCTTAGCTTTGCGCGGCAATAAAATCATGAACGTACTTTCAGTAGAAAACCTCACCAAATCTTTTGGTGAAAGAATCATTTTCG
>MDTF01006457.1_pt1 | contig 16399 bp, 13 predicted proteins | sample 811191 | NCBI WGS metagenome assembly MDTF01 (sample SAMN05326649, study PRJNA326480) | marine metagenome | isolation source: seawater | place: Southern Ocean | collected 2011 | reverse complement strand
TTATCCGCGCACAGTCAAAGTTTTAGAAGAGGTAATTAGTAAAAATGAAATTAAGAAAGTTGGTATTGTACTAAACAACATTAAAAATGATCCTTTTGGACGATACATTGGGCAATACTCCTACGGTTATGGCTACGGCTACGGCTACGGCTACGGCTATGGTTACGGTTACGGTTACGGATATGGACAAGAAGAAGATGAAAAAGAATAAGTCACAGACAGCAATTACTCCTATACTTTAAGATTACGGTGAAAGGTAGAATTATATTAATGTCCATGATACGGAGCGTTTTCGGACTGCTAAATGTATCTCAAAAAAAATCGGCAATTAAAGTGTTGATATTGATTATTGTTGGAGCGGTGTTGGATATCTTCGGTTTGGCGCTTGTGTTGCCTGTTTTGGCTATTTCTAGCTCACCAGAAGATATTAGCACCATTACTGAACTTCAAAAACTCTATGTCTTTTTTGGATTTAGAAGTACTGATCAGTTCTTGTTGATTATGTATCTGTCACTCTTGTTAATTTTTATAGTAAGAGCACTCACATTTTTGTATGTAAAGTATGTTATTTCTAAATTCTCGTATGGTTTATCAAGGACTTTTTCGAAGCAATTGTTCAATGTATATTTATACAAACCGCTTGGTTTTTTTCAGTCGAACAGCACCGCAGATTTGTTAAGAGATGTATACGTAAGCACGCAGCAGTTTTCCACTTATTTAATTATACCTATCCTTCAAAATATCTCTGAACTACTAATTCTGTTCTTTGTTTTGGGTGGATTGGTTCTTTACAATGTTCAAGTATTTATGCTCCTAGTAATTGTGCTTGGACCAATTTCCATGATGTTTTATTGGCTTACAAAGTCAAAAATGGAAGTTATAGGTAAGGAAGTTTATAGTGTAAATGGTCAAATCATTAACAAAGTTAGTCAGGGAATAGCGGGTTATATCGATGTTAAACTTTCCAGTAGGGAGCAATATTTCGTAAAACGATTCGACGATGATCAAAAATACTTGTCAAAGCTTAACATTACGAAATCAGTTTTGATGGATGTTTTTCCAAAGATGATTGAGTTTAGTGCAATAATGGGTATTGTTGTAATCTTCGTTTATTCCTTATTGTTTTTAAAAGAAGATCAAAAGGGAATGATCTTATTGCTTGGATTATTTGGTGCTTCTGCCTATCGCATTTTACCATCGATTAGCAGAATCATGTCCGGAATGCTTTTAATAAAACAATATGGTTATTTAGTTGATATAATAAAAATAGCCATTGAACCCACAAATAAAAAGATAGAACCAACAAGCGATTTGAGTGCATTGGAGCTCAAACATTCGGTAAGTCTAAGAAATGCAAAATTTTTATATTCAAATGAATCAGTTTTTAATATAGATATTCCTTCTTTTAAAATTGCAAAAGGAGAAAAGTTAGGTATTATTGGTAAATCGGGTTCTGGTAAAACTACGCTCGTTAATATTCTGTTAGGCTTCTATGAGCTGAATAGCGGAGAAATTTATGTAGATGAAAATAGATTAAGCATTAAGTCTTGGCCGTTATGGAAAAAAAACTTTGGATATGTTCAACAGAATGTATACGTATCTGATGTTTCGTTGAAAGAGAATATTGCTTTTGGTGTTGATGAAAATGATATTGATGATAAAAGAGTGCTTGAATGTGTGTCGTTGGCTCTACTTGATGATTTTGTTGATACACTCAACGGAGGCATTAATGGTATTCTAAAGGAAAACGGAATGAATATGTCAGGAGGTCAGAGGCAACGATTAGCAATTGCTAGAGCGCTTTATTTTGACAGGAGGCTATTGATTTTTGATGAAGCAACCTCTGCGTTAGATAATGAAACAGAAAAAGAGGTGACGGATTCCATTAAATCGCTCAGCAATGGAAATATTACAATGATTATTATTGCACATCGTTTTAGTACATTAAAATATTGTGACCGAATCATTGAAATGGAGGATGGTAAAATAAAATGTGAGGTAGAATATGATGATCTAATACAAAGAAATTAATTATTAGATTTAAAATAGAACATTACTTATTACTGGAGGAACTGGTTTTCTAAAACAGAAATCAACAGGATTGTTTTGGATTGATTGCAATAATTGAGAAACCTTTTATACAGCTTTAGAAATAAGTATATATAAAACTATATTATTCTTGTTGCTGAACATTATAGTAATGTGATCTAAATTTAGATTGAAACAATAATAATTTTGAAAGGGAGTCTTCTATTTAAGAAATTGTTGCAAAGGTTTAATTCTTAAGATCACTCAAGATAATTTTTCCTAGGTAATTGGAAAATGATTTAGAATCATCCCCTTTGAGATGACTTCCATCATAGGTTTTCCATTTGTTTTTTGGAATATCTAACCAAATACCTCCTTTAATTTGAAATTGAGTTATAAAAGACTTGTAGTCAAATCCAGAATATTGGAGTTCTATTTGTTTCAAAGAATTGGAAATTGGAGGCTCAAAGGCATAGACTTTTATTCCTTTTTGTTTCCAAAGACTTATCTGATTTAGGAGTTTTTGTTGATTTTCTTTTAAACTTTTCCCCTTTGAAAACTCTAATTGGTAATTAGCACAAGCTCCATTGGTGTCTATTGGTGTAGCTACCGATTCAACCCACCCACGTTTATGAAACGTCTCAATAAACCTGTAACGATTGGATTTTTCATATATGGAGTAGTATAAATCAAGGGGTGTTCTTCTGTCAAATGTTTCTAGGTATGTATAAATGTACATTTTTAATAGAACTTCACTTCGGGTTGAACCTTTTATTTCGTTATAGTGTGAATTTAGTGCAGCTTTCTCCGTAAATAAATTAGGAGTAACTCCTAAAATAATGATTTTATAATCAGCATTTCTATTGATTTTTTTATTGATAAATTCAAATATATCATCATTAATTCCACTTGAACTAAAGCCTAAGTTAAGTCCTTTGTATTGTTGGTTAATGCCTAATAAATCGTCAATTGAAACACCTCGATAGACTCTAGAATCACCATATACGATAATATTATTATTATTGGAGCTAAAAACTTTGTCCACCCAAAAAGTTTCCTTAGCAAAGGAAGAGGAGTCAGGGGTTGGAAGATTAATTCGGCCGAATATTACGGCTAATATACTGATTGATAGTATAATAAATAACTTCATTGTTCAAGCTTAAAATTGAAAATAAATAAAAGATGCGTCAGGACCTCTAAAAAACAAACAAAGAAATATTGAGATGGAAACCGAAAATAAGTCGAGGTTATACTGTTGGTAATAGAATTTTAAATGGCTGTATTTTCTAAAACAGAAAACAGAAACCTCAAGGGTAATGCCGAGAATAAGAAAGACGATGGAATTAATGTACAGATTAATAAAACTAAGATCGAAATTTACAGTGAAAATCAATTTCAGTATGGAAATTGCCTGCTCAAGACTATTCGCTCTAAAAAACACCCAAGCAAGAATAACAGAGTTTAATAAAACGATGCGATAGATGAAGCCAAAATATTTGTTGGAGTTAATTGATTTTTCTAATCTAAATAATCTCTCAAAACCAAGAAATAGACCGTGTAATAACCCCCAAATGATAAAGGTATAGTTAGCTCCGTGCCAAATCCCAGATATGACCATTGTTAAGAGCATAAATATTATGGCGTTTGTAAAGCCACTTCGGCTTCCTCCAAGCGGAATATAAACATAATCTCTAAACCATTTTGAAAGTGAGATGTGCCATCTTGACCAAAACTCTCTAAAAGATGCTGAATGGTAAGGATGATTAAAATTCATCTTAAAATGATACCCCATTAGCTTTGCTATTCCCCTAGCAATTAAGCTGTAACCAGAAAAATCAAAATATATTTGAAGCGTAAAAGATGCCATCACAGTTATCCAAAAAGGGCTGCTGTAATGAACAGCAGAACCAGAAAACGCTGTATCTACGATAACGCCGAGGTTGTCTGCGATCACTACTTTCTGGAACATTCCGAATACAATTAGTTTTGATCCATTCCATATTTGTATTTCATTAACTTTTGGAACTTTGTTTAATTGATGGAGGAAATCTCTAGCTCTAACGATTGGCCCTGCCACAAGTTGAGGAAACATACATAGATAAGAGAAAAAATGTAGAATGTTGCGAGTTGGTTTAATCTCACCCTTGTAAACATCAATCGTATAGCTCATTGATTGGAATGTGTAAAAGCTTATACCAACAGGAAGTATTAGGGCGAATGTTGGTATTTGCTCCGTTACGTTAACTTCAAAACCAGATATAGACAGCAGGTCTTGAATTATTTCTGCGAAAAATAAACTGTATTTGAAGATACTTAATGAACCGATATTACCAATTAATGAGAGCGCAAGAAAACTCTTTTTAAGTTTAGGGAAGAATTTCATCCCTAACCCACATAAATAATCTAGCAAACCAGATGCAACAATTAGAAATGAGAAGCGCCAATCCCACCAAGAATAGAAGAAGATGGAGGAAAATGTAATAAAACCCCATCTTGTAATATTTTTACTTTTCAATACCGGCCATATGGAAAAGAATATTAGAAAGAAAACAATGAAAGGGATGGAATTAAATAACATTATCAATCTATATGTTAGAAATTATATTCTGCAATGAATTTATTTTTTAGATAGAACATGAATCTCTTTTAAAACTAACGATTACAATAATTTTCCGCGCAATTATTAGGCGTTGAGAATATTGTTTTTTCAAACTTAATTAAATCCTAAAAAAGTTTCAAGTATTACAAAATAATAAAAAAAATTCGACATAATTAACATCATTTTATACGATAAAAACAAGTAGTTGCGAAAAACTGATCTTAACTACCTAAAAACATTCGTTACTATTGCAATCTTCAATATATGTTGATTTTTAGTTTAAAATAAAATTAATTATTACAATAACTTAGAGACATTAATTAAATGATATTGCAGAATAATTAGAGATATATACTATGCTAAATTTAAACGGACAAACAATTCTTATTACGGGAGGAACCGGCTCCCTAGGGCAAAAATTGACAGAGGTTATTTTGGAGCGTTGGCCAGATGTGAAAAGGCTTGTAATCTTCTCTAGGGACGAACAAAAGCAATTTCATATGGCGCAGAATTTTCCAATGGAAAAGTATCCAGCTATACGTTATTTTATTGGTGATATTCGAGATTATGACCGTTTAGAAAGAGCCCTCAGGGGAATCGATATTGTTATACATACAGCTGCAATGAAACACGTACCAATTGCGGAGTATAATCCAATGGAGTGCGTTAAAACAAATGTGCTTGGAGCCGAAAATCTAATAAATGCTTGTTTAGAAACTGGCGTCAAAAATGTGGTGGCCTTGTCAACCGACAAAGCAGCAGCTCCAATAAATTTGTATGGAGCTACAAAATTATGTTCTGATAAATTGTTTGTTGCCGCAAATAACGTTACAGGCTTTAACCCTATTAAATTTTCTGTAGTGCGTTATGGCAATGTTATGGGGTCTAATGGATCTGTTATCCCATTCTTTATGAATAAAAGAAAGGAAGGTGTATTGCCTATTACTGACCCAAGTATGACCCGATTTAACATTTCGTTATTAGAAGGAGTGGAACTGGTGTTGTATGCTATGGAAAAGGCATGGGGAGGCGAAATATTTGTACCAAAAATACCTTCATATAAAATTACTGCTGTGGCTGAAGCGGTTGGACCTGAATGTAAAACTAATATTGTTGGTGTTCGAGCAGGTGAAAAAATCCACGAGGAAATGATTACAGTCTCGGATTCGTTTACAACTTATGATTTGGGTGCGTATTATGCAATTTTACCGGTAGTCATGAATTGGAACGTACAAGATTATATGAAATCGTTTAATGCTTTAAAAGTGAAGGAAGGATTTTCATACAATTCGGGCGACAACATCTCTTGGATTGGGGTTGAAGCAATTCGAGAATTGATTGTTGAGCATGTTGATCCTGACTTTAAGGTTTAAGAAAATTATAGCTAATCGAAATACTGTAAAAACAATTTTACTTTGGCTTTCTGCCAGCGTTTATTGGAGTGTTTAATTAATACTTCGTTCTTAGACGATTGGAATATTATTGATTTATTTTATTTTTTTAAAAACGCTATAAATGTTAAACAAACTTGCTATAGGAACCGCGCAATTTGGTTTAGACTATGGTATTAGTAATTCTGACGGGAAGTCAACGCAGAGCGAGATTAACTCTATGCTTGACATTGCTGCTTCAAGAAATATCAAGACATTAGACACTGCAATTGCTTATGGACATAGTGAGTTATCAATTGGTAGCGCCCCCGCCTTTCATAAAGGTGAGTTTCAAATTATAACAAAGATTGCCAACACCTCAAAACAGCCGATAACATATTTAGATGAAAGCTTAAAGAAATTGAATGTTGATTCTGTTTATGGGTTATTGGCGCATAATTTTGAATTAGTATTCGAAAATCCAGATTACTATAATAAAATGCTGTTATTAAAGCAAAATGGTAAAGTATCGAAAATTGGAGTTTCGGTATATACTCCAACGCAACTTGAATATCTAATTGATAATAATATTGAATTTGATATTTTACAGTTTCCGTATAGTATTTTAGATCAGAGATTTACGCCCTATTTTAATGAATTAAGCAAATTAAAAGTTGAAACACATATCAGATCTGTATTTCTTCAAGGATTACTTTTTATGAACGATAAAGAAATTCAACCATTTTTCAATGAAGTATTGCCCGCGCTGAGTAAAATCCGAGAAATAGCGAAAAGTATAAAGGTACCCATTTCGGCTCTTGCATTAAATTTTGCATTGCTGAACCAAGGAATTGAAAAGGTAATTGTTGGTTGTAATAATAATGTTCAATTGAATGAGAATTTAGCAACATTGGAATATATACCTCAAGTTAAAAAAGTCTACAGTCAATTATCAGCACTGGGAATAGAAGATGAAAATATATTATTGCCTTACAATTGGAAGTTATGATGAATTTAAACAACAAAGTGATCCTAATTACTGGGGGATATGGCTATTTAGGTAAAGAGATTTCTAATGGTCTGGCGAAACACGGTGCTAAAGTTGTGGTGTTAGCAAGAAGTAAAGAGAAATTTGATACCGCATTTAAAAACCAGGATAATATCTCTTTTGTGCATTGTGATGTTGGGTCGACAGTTTCTGTTTCTAATGCTTTTTCTGAGGCATTCAAGCAATTTGGGTCAATTAATTGTTTAATTAATAATGCATTCTTTGCTGAGGGGCAAAAGCCATTGGGAATAACTGATGACCAATTTGCACACACAATGGATGGGATAATTGGAAATGTTTATAGATGTGTCCGTGAAATAGTACCTTATTTTGATCAAATAAATGCAGGTAAAATAATAAATGTTTCCTCTATGTATGGCATAGTTGCTCCTGATTTTGATGTTTATAAAAATGCACCTGAATTCCTTAATCCGCCCCATTATGGAATCGGTAAAGCGGGCTTAATTCAGCTTACTAAATACTTCGCTTCCTTTCTGGGAAAACAAAATATACAGGTTAATGCTATTTCCCCTGGCGCATTTCCAAGTGAGGAGGTACAAAAGAATTCCAAGTTTATTAAAGCACTTGAAGAAAAAAATGTATTAAAAAGAATAGGTAGACCAAAGGATTTAATTGGAGCTTTTGTATTATTGGCTTCAGATTACTCTGACTACATAACTGGGCAAAATATTGTCATAGACGGAGGTTGGACTATAACATAATATAATATTAAACATTATGAGTGAAGAGATTTGGCGAATTTGGAATAAAGATGAATCTGTAGAACAAAGGACTTTTCAAAGAACTACTGGTGAGCTTCCAGAAATGGAATGTACTAAGCAATTGGTTAGTTTAATTTCAGATGAATATCAATCAGGTTTGAAAATTCTTGATGTCGGTTGTGCATCTGGACATTATTATAATGGAATAAAAAGAATTGATGAAGGAATTAGTTATTATGGTATTGATGCTACTGTTCCGTACATAGAATTTGCAAAAAAATACTTTGCAGATAATCCGAATACAAATTTTGAATTAGGTGATATTTTTAACTTGGATGATCGTCATAAGTTGCAATTTGATATAAGTTACTGTTGTAACGTATTACTTCATCTGCCTGACTTCAGAGAACCGGTTAAGAATTTATTAAAGGTGACAAAGAAAACATGCTTCATTCGTACTTTGCTGAGTGATCAAACTCATCTGAGCAAATTCCTATATTCTGATCAATTTGATGAAAATGGAGCGCCTACGGATTTTGTTTTTCAAAATACTTATAGCTATGACCTGTTTAAGACTTATATTAAGTCACTAGGTAATTTTGATGTTGAATACATTGATGATGTATTTAATGTTGACGCAATTAGCAAGGAATATGAAGATTTCAACAAGGTTTTAGGAGCAGTCACTAATGTGCAGAATAATATTCAAATTGCAGGCAGTAAGGTTTTTGAGTGGAAATGGGTCAAAATTACCCGAAAGTAGAAAATCAAGTAGTTACCAAAAAGTATATGTACAAAATAATAGAAGTTGCAAATACACACGGCGGAAGCTATCAATATCTTGATAGTTTATTGGATGAATTTGAGGGTTTTAGGGGTAATACTGGGATAAAATTCCAACCTTTTAAGTTTGATCGTATAGCTATCAAATCTTATGAATGGTATTCAGTTTATCAGGAGTTGTTTTTTGATAATGAACAATGGTCCGGCATAATTGATAAAGCATCAAAATCGAAAGATGTTTGGCTGGATATATTTGACACTTTTGGACTTGAAGTTTTAAATAGAAACAAAGAGAAGGTTTTTGGTTTGAAGTTTCAAAGTTCTGTTCTTGAAAATCATACAGTACTGAATCAGCTTAAACGTATCGATTGCTCCAATCATAAACTTATCATAAATATTGCCGGTAGAGAATTAGATGAAATATTAGAATTTGTTGCATTATTTGAATCGGAGTACAGTTTTAGTGAGGTGCTTGTTGAAGTCGGTTTCCAAGCTTATCCAACTAAGTTGGAAGATAGTGGGATATCGAAAATAACTAAGATAAAAGAATTCCTTCCTAACAGAATTGTATTCGCGGACCATATTTCCGGCTCAGACATAAATGCGTTGTTTTTGCCTTTGTTCGCTAGTCAGATTGGCGCTGACGTGATAGAAAAACACGTAATGCACTCTTCTCTAGAAACGAAATATGATCATTTCTCCGCAATTAAAAATGACCAATTCCGGCAATTGACTGAACTGATCGACGGTTACAGTAGAATTAACGAACAAGAGTTTATTAATGTCGCTGAACACAAGTACCTTAAGTCAACAATTCAAGTTCCTATATTGAATAGGGAAAAGAAAATGGGTGATTTTTTAGCTCCCTCTGAATTTGATTTTAAACGATCAAATGAATCGGGAATGAATATTAAAGATATTTTCGAGAAAGTTCATCAAGGCCATGTATTAGCTAACCCAAAACTGATTAATGAAACTATTAAAGAGACCGATTTTGTAAAATTAAAAGTTGCAAGTATAATTGCTGTGAGGCTAAAATCGTCTAGACTTAAGGAAAAAGCGAAGCAGAAAATCGGTTTAAATCCTTCTATTGAGATGTGCATTAAAAATGCACTTAGAATTAAGGAAACAGATCTGACAATTGTTGCTACTTCTACAACAGATCAGGATAAGGAATTGGAGAATTATTTATTCGATGAAGATAAAGTGATATTTCATCGTGGAGACCCTGATGATGTAATTGATCGCTACTTGGGAATTATTGACAAACATAAAATCGACGTAATCTTTAGGATTACTGGAGATACACCCTACGTGTCATCTGATGTAGCCAGTTATTTGTTTAAAAGACATATGGAGTCAGGTGCCGATTATACCGTAGGGAAAGATGCTACCGTAGGAACCAATTTGGAAATTATTTCAACCAGAGCATTGAAAAAAGTTAAATCTCATTTTCCCATTGCCGATTATTCAGAATACATGACGTGGTATTTTCAAAATAATCCTGAACATTTTATTCTAAATTTTGTGGACCTTCCTGAAAAGTGGATTCGTAATTATCGGTTAACTCTTGATTACCAGGAAGATTTGGATATGTTCAATAAAGTGGAAAATTACTTTATTGAAAACGGAATAGTGTATTCTATTGATAACCTGATTAGTTTTTTGGATGAAAATCCTGAAATTTCGAGTATCAATTCGCATATCACTCTTAAATTTAGAACGGATAAAAGCTTAATTGAAAAGCTAGATAAGCACACCAAAATAGTTGGTTAAAAAACATTGGCATTTTCCTTTATTAAATTTGTTGTAATGTAATAGCTGAAAGTTCAAAAATGCTAACCTATATGAGAATAATATGCAGAGCAGATGGTAATTCAGAAATCGGTTTAGGTCATCTTTATCGAATGGTTGCTATTGCTGATTTTTATATTGGCCAATATGATGTAGTCTTTGTAACCAGTGAACGGTCAGAACTGTCAGTTATTCCAAGTAAATTTGTTGTCGATGTTATACCACAAGACATTTCTCTTGAACATGAAGCAAAGTGGTTATCAAAAAACTATTCTCAGGCCACAGATATTATAGTCTTTGATGGCTATCAATTTGTTAGTTCTTATCAAAAAGCAATTAAATCTTTTAGTTTCAAATCTATTTATATTGATGATAATGCGACTGAATATATGTACGCGGACATCGTGGTTAATCCTGCTTCTATTTCAGAATCTATTATTTACAAAGGTGAACCATACACGGAGCATGTATTTGGATCCAAATATTCAATGTTGCGACCTCGATTTTATGACTTGGCAGGTCAAGCTAGACCTCTGGAAACATTAAAAAGCGTCTTCATTTGTTTTGGAGGTTCAGACCCGCTTAATTTGACTATTCTAGCAACCAAAGCTGTTTTGATGCTTGAAAATCAATTCGAAACCATAGATGTAGTTTTAGGAAGTGCCAATATAAGTGTTGAGTTATTTGCTCTTGCAAGCGAAAATAATAAACTCACAGTGCATAAAAGTTTAAATGAAACTGAGCTGGTAGACGTAATGCTTAGCTGCGATTTAGCAATTGTTCCAGCCAGTACTATTTCATACGAGTTGTGCTGCCTCAACATGGTGATTCTTGCGGGATATTACGTCCAGAATCAGAAATTAATTTACGATAGTCTAGTTGCAACGAATACCATCTTTGGTTGTGGTGATTTTACCGACTATTCGATAGCTGATTTTGAAAATAAGCTCATTGAATTACTAGAGGTGAGGGATTGGGAAACTAAACTTTCCAATCAATCGCGTTTGTTTGATGGAAAGAGTAAATATCGATTTTTATCATTAATAGACAGACTAAATATGTCTTTCCGTAAAGTGAACGAAGACGACCTGACCTTGCTGTATAATTGGTCCAACAATAAAGTTGTACGTGAAAATTCCTATAACAAATCGGAGATTAGTTTCGTGGACCATTCTCAATGGTTTTTAAGAAAGTTATCCGACAGCAATTCATTGGTTCTTATTGCAATTATAAATGAAAAAGAGTCTGGAACTATTCGATATGAGTTTGATACTGATTCAACTACAGTTGGCATTTCAATTTCCGAAGAATTCAGAGGACGAAATCTGGGAAGTACAATGCTTCGTCAGTCTGCTATAAAGTATGTTGAAACCATTTGTTTTCCAGTACTGGCATTTATTAAAGTTGAAAACGATGCTTCAGTAAGAGCATTTAAATGTGCCGGATATAAATTTTACAGAAACGAGGTTGTAAAAGGAGCGAATAGTTATGTTTATAAATTAGAAAAAGAAAATGTCTGTAAATAAATGCTTTATTATAGCTGAATTGTCAGCAAACCATGGTGGGAGTGTTGAAATTGTAAAAAAAACAATAAGGGCTGCTAAATTGGCTGGAGCTGACGCAATTAAGCTTCAAACTTATACTGCTGATACTATTACATTAAAAAGTAAGAAAGATTATTTTAAGATTTCTGAAGGTACTATTTGGGATGGACGTTACATGTGGGATTTGTATAATGAGGCACACACTCCTTGGGAATGGCATGGAGAGATATTTCGTGTTGCTAAGGAGGAGGGACTTGAATGTTTTTCATCGCCATTTGATAATTCTGCGGTCGATTATTTGGAACAATTTGATCCACCTTATTATAAAATTGCCTCCTTTGAAATTAACGATTTACCGCTCATTTCGTATACAGCATCAAAAGGTCGGCCAATGATAATTTCGACTGGTATGGGAAGTGAAGAAGATATCCAGAAGGCTTTGAATGCATGCTTTAGTTTAGATAACAAGAATGTAACTCTATTAAAATGTACTTCTTCTTATCCTTCGCCATTATCTGCGGCTAACTTGAATTCAATTCCATTATTACAGGAACGTTTTAATTTACCTGTAGGATTGTCAGATCATACTGAAGGTTTTATGGCGCCAGTAGTAGCGGTTTCTTTAGGTGCTACAATTATAGAAAAACACTTTATTATAGATCGGAATTTAGGTGGTCCTGATGCCAGTTTTTCTATGGAGCCTGATGAATTTCGCAATATGGTTGATAGAGTGAGGGAAGTGGAATTAGCTTTAGGAGAAGCTAGTTTTGAGTTGCCATCGGCATCCATAAAAAACTTAAAGTTTAGGAGGTCATTATTTGTGAGCAAAGACATTAAGAAAGGAGAACTCTTCACTGACGAAAATATTAAATCCATAAGACCCGCAACTGGTTTAGCTCCAGAATTATATGCTGAGATAATCGGAAAGATTGCTAAAAAGGACTTGGAAGCCGGAGAACCTTTGTCTAATTCTGATGTTTTTTGATATAATCTTTTAATTGAAGAGTAGTACTTTAAAAAAAATATTTTGATACCTAAATGAAGGAAATACTTTTATTCATCGATACTTAGAATAATACATAGTTATGTTAGTTATAAAAGTACTATGGTGCTATTTATTAGGGGCTTGGGCTTCTGTTTTCGATTCTAACTCTTCATATGCGTTAGCATTTTGTTCTTTGTTTAAGGTAAGTTATAAACTCCCGGCTCGAGCGCAAACAGATCGTCTAATCGGATACAAAATAGTATACAGCAGCCTTAAAAGTCTAATCTCTAATAAAATTGAAATGCAAGATTGGGGGTTGGGCAACCGTGCTATTTTGTACGATGGAAATTCAGCTAGTTTTGATACGAGACGTAGTTACTTAAAATATTATAATCCTAAAGTGCCTCCTTTAATTGGTTTTTATCGCTCGAATATTATTGGATATAAAACGGTCTATGATTTATGTATGCTAGCTATTATAACGCTACTATTAGGTTTTATAACGTCACTAATAGTGCTGCTATTAGGACCAAAGAGATATATTGCAATTTCATTTTTACCACTCAATTTTTTAGAATCTTTTGGACTTTTTGCGCATGCAAAAGCTAAGGATCAGCCTATTCGAGAACTTTACTATTTTAATGTATACGAGCAAAATGCAAACATGGATGCATTATTGGCAATGCGACTGGGTTTTGATATGATTAAAATTCCATCTGAAGTCCCTTTGAGTTTAGCAAATTCGATTTTAATTGCGGATAAATTGGCTATCTGCTTTCCCTACCAACACGAGGAAATTAATTACTTCTCTTCCATTCGTGTAAATCAAAGAATCAATTTTGGGCCTGAGAATATCATTGATTCAAATTTATTTGCTAGCTCATCGACTGATGGTATAATTTCAGAACTTGCATTTTATTCGAGTGGCATGTGGCTCAGAAATCAATTAGGGCACTTAGATTTAGGGATAAATCAATATGAAAGTGAAGAGCTGCTTTTAAGGTGTTTGCTTGCAATTGCAAGAAGTAATAAACTTTCACTTAGAATATTTTTACATCCAATGGAAAAATCTGAAACGAATAAACTGTTAACGATTGATTATTACAATAGTTTTAAAACGCCAGGGGACACTTTTGAATTGGTTAATTGGAATATCAGTAGTAACCAATTGTTTAGGGAGAGTGAGTTAGTCGTTGCCTTGTATTCTAGTATTTTATTTCAAAGAATTTATTGTGGGTTTCCAACTTTAATTGTTCCGTTGGGGCTAAATGTTGAGTTTCCTATATCCACTAGTGACTTAAAGAATATTACTGTCCTTAGTTTAGAGTGTTTAGAGGAAAAAGTAGATGAGTCGCTTCACCTGAATTACAGAGAGTTCATGAATAAAAACAAGATGTTTAAATATTCCAGAAAATCTAAAATAGACCCTAATCCATTAGACGGCACAATAGTAATAAATTGATAAAAAGCTGGGTTGTGTGTGCAGAATAGTATCGTATTGAGTTAACCTTGCATCAACAGTTTTATAGCTATAAAAACAATTAAATATGTGTGGAATTCTTGCTTATTTCAATCCCGAGGGAATCTCGAAAAAGGAATTGTTTGAGTCTATTGATTCTTTGAATTCCATTCGACACAGAGGGCCCGATGGTGAAGGTGTTATGCTGCTAAATACTAAAACAGGAAACTGCGTAAGATTAAGGACTGACAAACTTCCAGCAGATGCTCCTTGGGATGTTGACTTCGATAATATAGATGGAGAATTCAATCTTTTTCTAGGGCATAGAAGGTTAAGTATTTTCGATACTTCTGCAAAAGGTCATCAACCAATGACTGATGCCATATCCGGAAACATTATTATCTATAATGGTGAAGTATACAATTTTAAAGAAATAAGGAATGAACTGAGCCAGGCGGGATATATATTTAGTTCAAATTCCGATACTGAAGTTATATTGGCGGCTTATCGATTCTGGGGTAAAAGCTGTTTTTCCCGATTCAATGGAATGTGGTCCATAATTTTGTGGTTGGCAAATGAGAAACAATTATTAGTCTGTAACGATAGATTTGGAGTTAAGCCAATTTACTTTTTGCAATCAAGTAATCGGTTGCTTTTTGTATCAGAAATAAAGCAATTTCTAGATTATTCCTTTTTTTCAAGATCTTTCAATGATGAGAACATCAGGTTATATCTTGAAGAAGGATTGTTAGACACTACAATAGAGACCTTTTATAAGGAGGTTAAACGATTTAGTCCTGGCCATTATACGAAGGTAAATCCGCAGGAATTTAAAGAATTAGAACAAATTGGGTACTATAAGTTACCAGAGCAAATAGATAAGGAGAGCAATCGAGACTATTCTGCAGAGTTAAGAAATTTACTAGAAAGCGCAGTTGAACTTCGTACACGCGCGGATGTAAAATGGGGTGTATCTGTTTCAGGAGGGCTTGATTCTAGTTTAATTTATTCCAATGTAAAAAGTATGATTCAGAAGGATGCCGACCTCAAAACGTTTTCTGCTATTTTCCCTGGATTTGAAGGAGATGAATCTGAGCATATTTTCAATTTACTCAAATTCAACAACCAGGTCGGAAATACAATTAATCCACTTGAGGAATTCGAAGTATCAGATTTAGTAAAACACATATATCATCAAGATTTTCCGATTATTTCAACATCATTTTATACAGAATGGTGTGTTTCTAGGTTGGTTCGAGAATCAGGGGTTAAGGTTGTCTTAAATGGTCAAGGGGCCGATGAGGTTTATGCTGGATATCATTTACATTTTTATCTTTATCTTAAAACGTTAATTTTAAAAGGAAAACTTTTAGAATTTCTGGGTCAGGTTAATTACTTTGCTGAGCTTAAAAAAATTCCGAAAGAAAAAATATTTAAAATAGTATTTGGTGATTTAAAACTATGGCTGAAGTTTAAGCTGATGGTTAAAAAGCCAAGCTTGACTATTTCAAGATTGGCAGTAGATGATTTGTATAGGGGACTAAGTAATGATATTTATCATTTTCAATTACCAACTAATCTGAGATCCGACGATAGGGATGGAATGGCGTTTGGAGTGGAATCTCGTCATCCATTTATGGATTATAGGGTCATTGATTTTGGAATGAAATTACCGAATCAGTTTAAAATATATCAAGGTTGGCAAAAATGGATTTTACGTGATATAGGGAGAGGACTTCCCGATAATATTCGTTTTAGAAAAGATAAAATGGGCTATACAAGTCCTCAGAATGAGATTTTAAAAAAGAGTAACGTTTATCTTGAAGAAGCTCGTAAATCAGTTAAAGAGTATACTCCTATTTCAAACAACAAGGATAGACTTGCGTTTTTTGGAATTTGGAAAAAGCAATTTTCCTAAATAACAGATATGTGGATTGTATGAAGTTATCCGAAAGGTTCTTGATTTAGCTTTTTCTAAATACTCTTTTAATTATTGAAGTTATTGGTTTTATTTTTAGCATGAAACTTTCATGTTGTCTATAAAGGCCTGTTTCGTAAGATTTGTAA
>MDTF01016506.1_pt1 | contig 16409 bp, 9 predicted proteins | sample 811191 | NCBI WGS metagenome assembly MDTF01 (sample SAMN05326649, study PRJNA326480) | marine metagenome | isolation source: seawater | place: Southern Ocean | collected 2011 | reverse complement strand
ACAGTCACACTCACCATCAAGAATTCCACTTCCGTTTACAACACCACACTCATCAGTACATGAAGAGTTGTCTCCGTTAGGAACACCACACTCATCTTCACAAGAAGAGCTGTCTCCGTTACATACACCACAATCATCAAAAGCACCAACACAATCGTCAACACTGTCACATACACCATCATTATCCACATCTGCGCCACAGAGGACTTCAAACATGAAATCCTGTACGTCAACTTCTTCAAGCTCTGATGTGAGCGTACTTGTAAAAGTTAATAGGCCACTTGTTGATGAGTTGACAAACAAGTTGTCAAAGACCAATTGCATTTCATAAGCTTCGGTAATAAAGTCATTGTCTTCAGGAACCTCTGTGTAAATGTTGATTCCAGCTTCGCTGTTAAACAACACAAAGCCACCAACTGGATCACCAATATTGTAAAATGGTGAATTGGTTGATGTGACCTCACTGAAGACAGTGTAATTATCACCATTAATGTTAGCAACAATAATGCTGAATTCAGTTTCGAAATCTCCAGAGTAAAGTTCATGAGTGATAGAACCTGAACCTATAACATCACCTTCATTCAAACCATTCAATGCAAAAGAACCACCATTAGAAACAACAGATGATGTTAAAATCTCAGATTCATTAGCATCTTGTGACATCGTGTATTCCATTTCTGAAGCTTCTCCAGCAACTGTATTTTCTATAGCAATTGAAACTTCCGGAGAAAAATCAGATTCAACTGGTGCTCCTCCTAAATTAAAGTCTTCACTGAATTGAACTTGATTTGAACCATCTCCCAATGGAAATACTTGACAATTCAATGTTCCACTGATAGAACCTGTGGTAGTTACTTGAAGAACAAGCACTCGCATATCTTCATTCGGCAGACCGTTATCGCTACCATTAAGTACGTACCAAGAAGAACCAATACCTGTTGTTGATTCCAATGATGTTGCACCATTTTGCAAAAAGTACGGTCGGATAGGTTCCGCAGAATCCTCTACAATAGATGGATCTGAAGCGAGACTACTTCCAGATGAAGCCGCTGGGCCTGTAAGTCCAATCGTTGCAAAACTGTCATCAGCCATGTCAGGAAAGAAACCTAAAAACGCAGGGTTAAGTCCAGAAGCACTCCAGCTTCCATTGATTTCTGAATTGAAAGCTCCATCTGGGGTATTAATAATAAGATTATCATTGTTGTTCCCGAAAACGGCGCTCATGAAGTCGGTTTCATCTAGCATGTTAACATAAAAACGGTAGGTCGTTCCTTCTGCTAGTGCAGGTGTAGATTCCTCTATTGTAAGCGTGTAGTCGGCTGAAGACTGAGCTGACGCTTGAGTTGTAAAGAACATTGAACTACAACACAGTGCAGCTAATAAAGATTTAAACGTACGATTCATGGTTTTGTTTTTTCGCATTAAGAAGTCGGAAAGATATGCTTTTTATCATAAAAACAGAAACATTCATGAAAAGATTTACAAATATCATAATGTTTAGAAGTTGTTTTTTATTTTTTGTCTAAATTTACGTACCCTTAAAAAAAATGTTAATTCATGAATTATTGTCCGTTTATATTACCAGCACTAATTTTAACCATCGCAATGCTTGTTGGTTGTTCATCTGGTATTAAGGACACACTTTACACCAGTGAAAACCAAATTAAAATCCCAACTTCTATCTATCCTCTTCCAGACAAGCCTAACTACAGCATAAAGGAAAATTGGTCGCTCATGGGAGATGGAGTAAATAAAAAGATTGATGTTTTTTATATTCATCCAACAATGTATAGTCAAGGCAAGGAATGGTTGGCTGACGTTGGCAATGTTTCAATAAATAGAGAAGTAGATTTTTGGCCTGTTCGTCATCAAGCCTCAGTATTTAAAGATATCGGCAATGTGTATGCTCCCAGATACAGGCAAGCACATTTTAGAGTATTTGTTATGGGTGGAGATGGTGATTGTGATTTGTGTACAGAGGCTGTTGAAGTTGCTTACAGTGATGTCAGGGAATCATTTTTATTTTGGCTTGAAAATTTAGACGTGGGGAAGCCAATTGTTATTGCAGGTCACAGCCAAGGCACTTTACATGCCAAGCGTTTGCTTCAAGAGTTTTTTGATGGAAAAGAACTTGGTAAGCGTCTTGTGACAAGTTATTTGTTGGGATGGGGAGTTTATGAAGGCGATTTTGAGGTGCTTAAGCAATGTATGAGCAACAATGATATCAACTGCTATTGCACATGGATGACTTATGCAACTGGATATATACCAGACTGGCTCAAAAAAAGAACAGCTTTGGGTTTGCCTTTTCCCAAGTGCATCAATCCCATGTCTTGGGATTCCAGTGACAATGTCAATGATTGTGAAGATCACTTGGGAGTTCTCACAGAAAAATACAAAGTGAAATACAAGGGAAAGCTAACAGGAAGAGTTCACAACGGATTGCTTTGGCTCGATGCTCCTCATGTCTTTGGAGGCAACTTTTTACACAGAGACAATTGGCATTCAGGTGACTACAACTTATTTCACGTAAACATGAAGGAAAATGTAAAAGAAAGAGTTGAAAATTTCTTTAAAAAACGCAGCAACCTTTGATACCTTTAATACGTCTAAAAAATATCTGAACCTATATTTTACAATGAACAACTTTTCTCGTTTTATTTTTACTGCACTGCTATTCAACTTAGCATACACTGTTTTTGCACAAAGCTCTCCGCTTCGCCACACAAAAACCCTTTCAGATACTCCAACTCAGAATGAGGATCAAAGTGTTTGGTTTAAAATGGAAGAACAAGGGTTCAAGGAGTTGAAAAAAACAACCGCCCCTCTCCTCTCTTGGGATTTACAATTACCTGGTGAAGGGCTTGTTGAGATTACTTTGCTCGAATCATGTCCATTCCCTATGTTTATTCCAGTTGGCGAGCGTGCTGACGACGGTACTGGAGGGGTGAAAGTTACAGAGAGAGATTTCACAACTGATTTAATTACGTTTGATGTTACTGGACCCGGTCTCGGTGGATCTGTGGTTATTTTCGACAACTATTTAATCGCGTCTATCAGGTACAAAGACAGGTTGTTCGAATTGAGACCTACTGATTTAAAGACAACTGACATTTCTTCTTTGGCTTTAGACTACGTCTTGTTTGACGTTAACGACAGTCGTGGAGACAGTCACTTTAGCTGTGCGGCCGATGACATCGCTCAAGAAAAAGTTCAGGCGGTTGCCTCTCAGAAGTCAATGGTTTTAGAATGTGTTGAGATTGCTATTGACATTGACAAGTATACTTATGATACTTTCGGAAATTGTGACGCTGCAATCAATTGGTCACTCGCAATTCTTGCTGGTGTTGATGAGATTTACAGAACCTCTATGAATGATATGGTAACTCTTCAGGCATCGTACATCAATATATGGCTCACGACTGATCCATATACCGCATATGTTGAAAACGCTGGGGCAATGCTTGATGCTTTGAGATCTACTTGGCTCAATGATGAGACACTTAACGCAACAAATCGCGATTTGGTTCACCTCATGACGAAAAGATCAAATACAGGAACTGGTGGTATAGCTTGGCTTGATGTCCTTTGCGACAGTTATGGGTTCGGATTTAGTTCATATATGGACAACACGACCAGTTTTAACATTCCTAATTTTACTTGGAACTTAATGGTTGTTGGGCATGAAATCGGTCACAATTTCGGTTCACCACATACTCAATCGTGTGGATGGAATGCTCAAACTTATAATGATGATGGTGTTGAGGTTAGCTTCTTTGGAGGACCTATTGACGACTGCGTAAGTCCTGAAGGAGACTGTAGTATTATAGAATACGATGGTTGGGACAATCAGTCGCCAGGGACTATGATGAGCTACTGCCATACAGTTTCAGCTGGAATAACGTTACAATTTCACCCAGTGATAATCGAACAAGCTCTGGAACCTGGAGTGAATTCTGCATCTTGCATCGGAGATTGTGCTGGAACGGTTTATTCATGTGGCGCGGGATATGGATGTACTGACCCATCTTCTTGCAACTACGACCCCGAAGCTTTTATTGACAATGGGGCATGTGCTCAATTCGACATCTGTGACATTTGTGGTGGAGATGGGTCTTCCTGTACAGGATGTACCGATGCGGATGCTTGCAATTACGACAGTGGCGCAACAATTGATGATGACTCTTGCATATTTGGGGGAACGAGTATTACGGTTACCGTAGGTGGTGGATCATGGGATACTGAAGTTTCTTGGGCCATTGTTCAAGACAATGTCATAATCACTAATGGGACAACTGGAAGTGTCGAAATCTGCGTAGAAAATGGTTGCTATACCTTCGAAATGAATGACAGTTATGGCGACGGTTGGAATGGAGCCATCTATACAATTTTCAATTCAATAACTGGTGAGGTTATTGACACAGGAGATCTGGATACAGCATCTAGCGGTGATGGATCCTATTATGGTGAAAATACATTCTGCATTGAGGGAAACGAACCTGACATACCAGGTTGTTCTGATACTGATGCTTGCAACTATGATTCAACTGCAACTGTAGATGATGGAACCTGTGATTACACGAGCTGCGCCGGTTGTACTGCTTCTGATGCTTGCAACTACGACTCTACTGCAACTTTAGACGACGGCAACTGTGACTATGAAAGCTGCGCTTGTCCCAACGATTTAAATGGAGATGGGTTTGTCTCCGTGGCAGACATACTCTTGGTATTAAGCGAATTCAATTGCACGTCTGATTGCACTGCAGATGTTGATGCAGATGGCGCAGTAACAGTAACTGACCTGCTAGCCCTGTTGGCTGCATTCGGCCAAAGCTGCTAGCCACATCAACGCTACGCTTAAAATAACTATGGATAAAATTTCTTTAGTAGATTGCATATTGTTAAAATTAAATTAAAATGACATATTTATACCGATATTTTTCAGGTGCTATTTTAGTTTTTGCTCTTGCTAGTTTTAATTTTTCTGTTTCTGCTCAATTGTTTGAAACTTCAGATTCGATTGTAAAATCAATCACATTTGACGAATCAAAAACGAAAGGATTGTCATTGAAAACCAATGTTTTTAATGACTTAAGAACAAGCTACCCTGATGAGTTTACACTAGTGCTTCCTGATTTTAATGGTGGGGAAATTAACTTGGTATTGCAAAGATTTGAAGCTTTCCCTGCAACTGTGAAAATTGGCGTTCATTCTGAAAAAGGTTACGAGGAACTGGATTATGTCCCTCGCATTAAAACGTACAAGGTTAGAGGCGGAACAGGGTCATTCGTGCTCATGACACATGATGTTATGGGGACTTTTCAGCACAATGGAATGCAAATTGAAGTGAAGCCCACAAATGACATATCATCTGATGGAGAGCATCTGATGTTTGACGTTAATGATCTTGTTGTCAACAGAGAGTTTGAGTGTGCCATGGAGGAAGTAGGTACGGGTGATGGTCACACACCACGCAAAATGGAAGAGATCGACAGCAAGTCGCTTTCTGGGTGTGCTGAAATCGCAGTAGATATTGACAATTACACCTATTTAACATTTGGAAATATTCTGAATGCTACAGACTGGGCTTTGGCTCTGATGACTGGTGTTTCACAAATTTACACTCAAGAATTGGGGAATTTGGTCTTCCTACAGACGACGTACGTTCACATTTGGCAATCTCCCGACCCCATGGCCAATTACATCAACCAAGCTGGTGATATGCTTTCTGTCTTTAGATCAACATGGCTAAATGATTCTGATTTAAATTCAATTCAAAGGGATGAAACGCATCTGTTAACCAAACGCGGAGATTCAGGTACAGGGGGAATAGCCTACTTAGATGTTGTTTGCAGTACCTATGCTTATGGATTTAGTGCAGGTTTATCTGGAACATCAAATTATAATATTTCTAGCTGGACCTGGAATCTGATGGTCGTATCTCACGAACTTGGCCACAATCTTGGGTCAAATCACACACAGTGGTGTGGTTGGCCAAATGGACCCATTGACAACTGTGTCAGTTCTGAAGGAGGCTGTACCTATCAAGGTGATGCTGTTTTAGAAGGAACGATCATGAGCTACTGCCACACCGTTGGCTCAGTGCAAAATGTTTTAAATTTTCACCCCACTGTAAAATTATATGGCTTACAACCTGCGATTACCAACAATGGAAATTGCTTCGGTGCGTGTGAGGGATATGAACCTCCCGTTTGCGCTATACTTGGCATCACGGCTGGAACACAACTCGCTTGCAACCCCTTAACAAACACCTACACACAGCAACTTGTACTTTCGTACGAATATCCACCTGAATCTGGGAATTTTAATGTTAATGGTACGTTTCATGCAATCAACGACAGTCCACAAATTATTTCCTTAGCAAATACATCCGCTAACGGTGAATCAGTTGATGTCAATGTATTTATCAATACTGATGAAGGATGCTCGGCATCACAAGTGGATTGTTATACGCAACGTGAACCCTGTTGTGCTTTGATACGTTTGCAACACGTAAACCCCAACTCAAATGTGATTAGAGTCAAGAACACATCTGATTGTGGTGGTGATATTGGAAACTGGGGAATCTATTCAAATGGATTGTACAACTCGTTTGATGAGCTCTCGGGTAGCCAAGATTTATATCTTGAATCAGGAGAAGAAATACAATTGGCATGGTCAGGTTGGGATTCCGATGAAACCTATGGTGATTTACAACTGTATGGACCTACAAACGTATTGATGGATTATATTCAATGGGGTGGCTCTGGAAACATCAATGAATCTGTCAGCTCATTACTCGGATACTGGGAATCAGAAACCTTTGTTGCTGCCCTCCCTCCTTTTGAGTACATTGGTGAAGGCGAGCATGGATATGAGTACTGGACAGGCAGCGACATACCGTGTGATATTATAGATGTAGAAATGGTTTCGTCCTCGGCATGCAATCCATTGACTGGAGATTACAACATTATTTTTACTGTAGATTATACTGGTGCACCTGAAACAAATGAGATTTCTGTCAATGGAAACAATCTTGCTTTGCAACCATCTGGATCAATGTACAGCGTTGATATTCCTGCAAATGGTGTTTGGCTCAATTTAGAAGTCAGCTTTGAAGACGAATCAGAATGTTCATTTTTCTTAGGGAATGCTGTATTTGGACCCAACAATTGCTATGTTGGGTCAGATTGTCCAACAGATTTAAATGCAGATGGAAATATCACAGTAGCTGACGTTTTAGCTATTCTTTCTGAATTCGGATGCTCTGAGAATTGTTCTTACGATGTTGATGGAGATCAAGTCATAACAGTCAGTGATGTACTTGTCGTATTGGCATCGTTTGGTGAGACCTGCGAATAAATTTAAAGCAAGTGGTCTTCCCGTGAAAACTTATATCTCTTGTCCTTGAGTTTTTCCAACACCATCGAAATTAAATTTAACCTTGATAGAATCCATCCCATTTCCCCTTGGAAATATTTGGGCATTCACTTCTCCACGAATTGAACCTGAGGTTGTTATTTGTGAGATTAGAACACGATTTTTCTTGTCAGGCAGACCATTTGAAGCGCTCTTTACAGCAAACCAAGAACCTCCTATTAAAGTGTTAATCTCTAAACGTGTTGCTCCATTTTCTTTGAAGAAATCAGACCATGGATGACTCCTGTCTTCTACCATCATTGGGTTTTGTGAGCCTTCAGCAGATTTATTTGCTGGAGCGGTGAGACTAATGGTTGCATATGAATCATCCTGTAAAGTGGGCATTGACTCATAAAGTAAGGGGTTCATTCCAGCCGCAGACCACCCACCATTAAAAGGACTGTTAAAGACACCCTCAGGTGCGTCAATCCACATAGGAGTAAGATCTGTACCGTAAATCGCACTGATTCTGTCGGAAGAATGTTCGCATTGAATATAAATGTGATGCCTCAACATGCCGCTGGTGATTGATTCTTCTGTCTCGACAACCATATAATATTGACCAAACGAAAGTCCACACATGAAATACCCAGTGAGTGAAAAAAAGAGTGTATACAAAAACCTTAATTCCATTGGGGGTGGGATTCAGTGATAAGTTCAAATTCTAATTTAAGCAATTGCTCTTGAAGTGATATGGTTCTGGAATAGGCAAGCAATCTAGCTCTTTGCACATACAGAAGCTCAACAGGGTCAACAATACCATGCGTCATTCTAAGCGAAACGTCAGCTAGTGCGGAGTCCGAAGCATTGTTTGAGTTTTGAGCGGTTGCTAAGGCTTCCGTAAGCAAATCAATTCTCATGACAAGACCCTCTACATAAGCTGAGTGTCTAAGATCCCATTCAGATAATTTTGCTTGGGAAAATTCAACCATCGCTTTTGTTTGTTTTCGTATTCCTCCAGGGAGGAGGTTTTCAATAGGAAAAGCAAAAACAATGGACGTTACCCACTCATAAGTCGGCGCTAGAGAAGCCGAGGTAAACTCGGTCCCCAATGAACTGTACATGGGATTAAATCTGAGTTCAGGTGCCCAAACTTCCTCAAAGACTCCCCTCATGTTTGATTTTGCCTCATCTACCCTGTGGAGTAACGCTTTCCTTGCAGGCAGATTGATGGAGTTGGAAATTGTTGTTGCGTTTGAGGAATTTACCATCGGAGAAGTTGGCCAAACACTCTCAATCCTTGGAACAGATGACAGCGCTAAAGCCCCCTGTAATGCTGAAGTGGCAAGTGAAATATTAGCCTGTAATGAAAGGAGGAAACTCTCTAAATACAATCTTTCTGTGCGCGCTGATAGTGCATCAGATTGTGGCCTAAGTCCCAAATCAGCAAGCTCTTGGTACTGCATTTCATAGGAAAGAAGTTCTTTGACAGTTTTCTCATGAATTTCGGCATCACGTTTTGCAGCAACTGCTGATATAAAAGTGGTCATACATGACAATACAAATGCATCTCTGTCCGCCTTAACTTCCTCAACTGTAGCCTTGTAAGAATGCTTTTCAGAGGCAACACCTGACATTCCGCGGCTGGCATCAGCATTAAAACTAAGGGCAAACCCCATTTCCGTACTTCGTGCATCAACATCGGTGAACATATCTCCGTTCGAATTAAGTGCATTTCCAAAGTGTAAAAAACGAGTAGCCCCTATAGTTGTAGAGGGCAACCACCATCTTCTAGCAGACTCCAACTGACCGCTTGCATAATTTAAACGCGCAGTAGATTCGTTAAGGAAAACCGGAGATGAAAGGGAGAGTTCTATCACCATATCCGTTGTTAGAAATGTTGTCTTAGATGCGTCTTGAGCTGAAAATAAACTGCATAAAAAGCAAAGCTTAACTGCAAAACAAGTTCTTGTTATTGTGTGTTTTAGGTCACTCATTTCTTGAGTTTTGTGATTACAGAATCGCCTTCTTTGACTAGATTTCTACCAGTGATGATAAACTCATTGGATTGTCCAATCCCTTTTGCAGAAAATGCAATGTTCTGCTTGTCCTCCGTGAGAACTGTCAAAGGAATTTTCTTCACCACACCATCAATCACGGCAGAAGCAAAAGGGAGTCCGTTCTCAATAAACCTCACACCAGATGGAAGTGAAAGCAAACTGTCTTGTGAACCTCCTGTTAAAGCTCCTTCAACATAAATACCTGGGCGAATTTTACAGTCAGAAGATGAAATATCTACAAAGACATCCAAAGTTCTTGTGCCTGGATCGATAGAGCCCGCAATGCGAGTCACATTCGTTTGGATTGTTTTGTCCAAATCTGGGAAATGGAGAGTAATTTCTGCTCCTGTGTAAATGAAGCGCATATCCCGCTCAGGGTATGGAAGCTTAATTCGAATGTCTTTGCATGAAACAATGGTGAGCATATGCATTTGATTGGGTGCGGTGAGACCATTTTCAACTACAGCTCCAGGGTGAATGTTTCGATGTGTCACCACGCCTGATATAGGTGCCTTTACTTCAAGGAAACTTAATCTATCCAGCCCTGCAGCAAGAGATGATGAAGCTCTTGCAGAAGCTGCCTCTGCCTGATCTATATCAGAGTCGGGAATAAGTCCAGAAGCTGACTTTGAAGCCAATTGCAACCTGCCCAACTGTTTTTTTGCTGCTGCTGCTTCAACTTTAAGCGCATCAACTTCACGAAGAAGTATTGGATTCTCTAAAATAACAAGAAGTTCACCTTTGGAAACATGGTCACCGATATCGACAAGAACTTTTTTGATTGAACCTGATTCTAAAGGGAGAACATCTACTTGCTGAAGTGGATCTACAGTTCCTACCACTTTGAGTTCCTTTTGGAACATTTTCATCTTAGGCAGCACTGTCTCCACTGTGATTTTTGACGAGTGGTTCGAATCGATTGACAGACTAGAGTCTTTGTGAGGTTTTTCTTCACAGCTACCTAATGCTAGTAGGCTAAGAAATGCAATACATGGAATAAATATTTTCATCAGAGTTCAGATTCAGATTTTGAAAAAAGACGGTACCCTGTTGGCACGACATAAAGGGTGAGTATTGCAGCAACTGAAGTGCCTCCAATAACAGCTAGAGCCAAGGGTTCATTAATTGCAGAACCACCGAAGCCCATCGCTGTTGGTAAAAGACCCAAGACTGTTGTTAGCGCTGTCATAATAATGGGTCTAAGACGTTGCTTAGAGCCTTGAGTTAATGCCTGTTCTAAAGGCATTCCCTCTGCGCGAAGTTTGTTGATTCTATCAACTAAAAGATTGCCATAGGAAACAGTAATCCCAACAACCATAATGGCTCCCATTAAAGCTTGAATGCTAAGCGGAGTTCCAGTTACATATAACAAACCCACAACACCTGACAAAGCTGGAGGGAAAGCCAAAAGCATCCCTATGGGCTGTTTGAATGACCTAAATAATGGAACGACAATCAAATATGCAAAAAGCAGTGCTAACCCCATACCTAAACCCAAATTCGCAAATGAACTTCGCATTACACTCACCTCACCATCCAGATCAAGGGAGTAGCCACGAGGAAGTTTCTCTCTAATACCGGCAATACGATCTTCTATATCCGATGAAGTTCGTCCCACATCACGTCCTTCTACATTCGCATAAACATTAAACACACGTGACAGGTTGTGATGATTGATTTCTACAGCTGTATTTTTATTTCTAACAATGGAAAAATTCCTAAAAGGAATAGGTTTATTCAGTGTTTTACTTGAAACCAAAACACTCCCAAGTACATCTTCACCATCTATCTCATATTCTGGATACGTAACCCCCACATAATAATGGTTTCCATTCCCTTCATCTATCCAAAAAGATTTGTCGAAAGTTGCTGTTGAACTGAAGGCTGCTACCATATTCTTAATCGCATCAACAGGGTCCACACCCATCCTTGCCGCACGCTCTCTGTCAATATCTACTTCTTTCGTTGGCTGATCTAAACGTTGAAGCACTCTTGCATCAACGACACCCTCAACCTGTCTTATCTCATTCCTGACTTGTTCAGCTATATCACGTAAAACTTCGAGTTTATTGCCTTTTATTCTGACATCTATTGGGGCTGGCTTCCCTTCGTTTAGAGCTGCAGTCATCAAGCCACCAGTATAAAAACTGAATTCAACGCCAGGAAACATGTCAGTGAAACTGCTCCTGAGTCGAGAGGCGTATTCGTCAGTAGAAATACCTGCGTCATCGACCAACTGTATACCGATGAAAGCATCTTGGGTACCTGAATTGGGTGTATACGCTGCAGGCAAATCATAGAAAACACCGATGTTAGAGATGACCAAATTAAGATCGTTTCCCAGCTCTTGCCTGACCATTTCTTCCATACTCTCAATCTTAGACTCAGAAGTCTTCAACGTAGTACCAGATGGCATTCTTACTTGTATCTCTAGCTGACCAACATCTTCTTTAGGAAAAAGTTCATATCCAGTCTCCCCTGCTCCGACAACTGCCAATGTTGTCATGACAAGCATTAGCGAACCTAAAAAAACGGGTCGTTTCACCATCTTAGATAGAGAATTTTCATATCTGGATTCCAGTTTTTCAAGTGTTCCATTAAATCTAGACTTCTTGTGGGAGCCAGACTTGTGTACGACAGTTCTTCCTCTCATAAAAATACCTGCGGCAAGAGGAACCACTGCAATAGAAAACACATACGAGGCGAACATGCAAGCGGTTACAGTCATGGCAAGTGGGCCAAATAAGTCACGCGCTATGCCTTCGAAAAATAAAATCGGAACAAACACAGCTACAATAGCTAACGTGGATGCAAGAACAGGACCTGCCATAGCGGATGCAGCCTCCTTCGCAGCAGTCATTGACTCTGTTCCTCGTGACATTCGTCTTTCGATATCCTCCAGCATGACAATTGCATTGTCGACCAACAGGCCCAATGCAAGGGCAATACCACCTAACGTTATCGAATTGAGACCTTGACCAAGTAAATGCAGTAGAACAAGAGCTGCCAGAACACTAAGTGGAATAGCAAGAACAGCAATTGTAGCAAATCGAAAGTTGCCTAAGAACACCAAAAGTACCAAAGCAACTAAAACAAGCCCACCTAAACCAGCAAACAACAAACCTGAGATAGATCGTCTAACATATGAACTTTGATCGAAAATCACATTGAGATTCACATCATCTGGCAGTCTCTCTTTTAATTTAGGCAAAGCTGCCTGAACAGCTTCTACCGCCTCAATCGTATTGCTGCCTGAGCGTTTAAAAATGGGGAGGTAAACCTGATTCTTACCATCCACTCTTACAATGTTGGTTTGGATCGCTGCTGCATCGGCCGCAAAACCTATGTCCTTCACTTGGATCGCCTTCCCATTAACCATGGCTACAACGATTTCATTAAAGTCCTCGACATTCTTAATCATGCCTTGTGCGTCAATGCTGTAGTTAATATCCCCGATCTCAGCAATGCCAGAAGGGATCATAGTTGTATTGTGCTTGATGGCATCGTTTACTTCTGTTGAAGTGAGGTTGTAGGCCTCTAGCATAACAGGGTCAACATAGATGTGAATTCTTCGCTTAGAGCCACCGTAAGCAGCCGGAGCAATGATTCCTTTGACACCTGACAACATTTGTCTCAAAGCATAGTAAGCGACGTCGTAGAGTTCCTTTCCAGATTTCACATCGCTGGAAGCAGTTAGAAGCATCAAAGGAGTTGAAGCTGTGGGATCGAAAGGTTGAACCATGGGAGGAAGAGTGCCCGGAGGTTGATAATACATATCGCTCATCGCATAGGCAGAAGTATTCGCCATCGCTTCTGCAGGATCAATGTCTGAACGGTAGTGATTGGTTACAATACTAACTCCCATCAAAGATTTTGACTCCTGCTTAAGAATACCATTAGACTGACCCGTCCAGCGCTCCATTCTACTTGTAATGTCCTTCTCGACTACCTCTGTAGGCATCCCAGGGTATAAGGTGAGAATCTGCATCGCAGATTTCCGAAAAGCTGGGAGGATATCAACCTGCATTTTAGGTACAACAACGAAGCCAATAGTAACAACTGCAATCAAGGCTACGGCTACAAAAAATGGATTCTTAAACGGTCCTTTAATCATGTGTGTGAAATTCGTTTATTGTAATGATAAAAACGATGATGAGATCTAGATGAAATCAACAAAATGACTCAAGTTATAAATACAATCAAAGGTTACAAATGTGACAGTTCATGAAGAATCTAGAACATGAAAAAGCCAACTCTATTCAAGTTGGCTTTTTCAATTCAGTCTTGCAGGTTTGATCCTGGTTTAATCCTCCTTTGTTCCACTCTTTGCCTTTCTGTAAACGCAAATTGGGAAAATCTTCCTTCGGGCAAACCTGAGCTGTTTGTCTGAACTTAACAACTTCGTATAAAGCTGTTTATTTACACCAAAAAACTCGTAGGTGTTTCCGTCAGTAAAAGTCATTTCCAGCCTCAGACCTTTGTGCTTCAAATCATCGATCATTGACTCAGTCGTCGTTGTTGTAAATTCTTCCAAATTGGCTTCTTTCGTAGCGGGAGAAATACTCACGAGAAAGTGATACCCATCAATTACACGGCGACTCATCTCTTCAGCCTCGATTGCTTTGTCACCACCATCGGGAAATTTATCAGGATGCCATTCCTTCACTAACAGACGGTATTTCTTCTTAAGTGGAGCAAGCTCAATGGCTCCCTCTACTTCAAACAGTTTCTTATACTCGTTAATTCTCTTCATGATGCTCTTTGACTTTCACTGCGCTTATTGAGGGCGCAAAAGTAATGCATCCCAAGGCAACTACTAACACTGTAGACAAAAGACGATTGGGATATGAAACAAAACCAATGTTTTATCACAGTTAGAGCCAAATAGCATGCAAATAAATTGGCAGATCGAACTATTTTCCTTTCGGCTTCTTCATTCCATCGACAGCCAACAAGCTACTTTGAATTTGCATTTGTAGATCACCAACATTGTCTGGTGAATATGGCATAAATATAGTACTTGTATTGTTTTCTGAAAGTTTTGAAATGGTTTCATAGTGCTGCGTCATAAAGAGCATATTCATCACATCCTGACTTGTAACATGCTCTTCCATAGCTTGTTTCACTTCTTCTACAGATTCCTTCAATCCATTGGCAATGGCTATTCTTTGCTTTGCAATCCCCTCACCTGCTAATCTTTTACTCTCAGAATCTGCTTCAGCTGCTGCAACAACTCTAATTTTAGCTGCTGCGGCTTCCTCTCGTGCTGCTTCCTTCATTCGCTTGGCAGCATTGATTTCATTCATCGATTGCTTCACTTTAGCATCTGGATCAATGTCTGTGACAAGCGCTTTTATAAAATCAAACCCAAACTGTTGCATCGTATCAGAAAGTTCATTCTTAATCGCGATCGCGATCTTTTCTTTTTGAGCAAATACATCGTCTAATTCCATGAGCGGAACTTCAGAACGAATCGAATCAAAAACATAAGATTGAATCTGTTGCTCGGGATTATTCAACTCATAAAATGAGTCTTTAATTCCATCCATATTGTCAATGACAAAAAACTGGACGGAAACGACAATTTTCACAAATACATCATCCTTGGTTTTTGTTTCAACTTCCACTGGCAATTCACGAACTTTTAAATTTACATTTCCTGAGATGGTGTCAATCAATGGAATTTTCACATGCAGTCCAGCCTTGGCAACTTTATTAAACTTCCCTAAACGCTCAATAATTACCGCGTTTTTTTGCTTTACCATATACAATGATCCCTTTAAAATTAGGATTGCTACAACAAAGTAAAAAATTGTTTCGATACTTCCTTCCATCATAAAATAGATTATTAATTTGTACCAAATGTACAACAAGAGGTAAACTTACGTTTGACAAAAATTTGTAAAAGCAAAAACCCCGAGAGTTTGATACATCTCGAGGTTTTCTATTCCCACAGCCATATGGGCTTAGCGCAAAAGTAAGGTTGTTTCAATCAGTTACAATAACTCCAGCAATGTAATCTCGGGAGGCATCCCAACTCTTCCTCGAAAAGCAAGAACTCCAAACCCACGATTGACATGAAGATACTGATTGCCTTCTTTGTAAAGACCACCCCATCTCTTGTACAGCAAAGATGCAGGGGAGTAGTTAATTCCTAGAAAATCAATTTTGATGCCCATTTGCATACCATGTGTGTGACCACTCAAAGTAAGGTCTACAGGAGCTTTACCTCCCATGACCAACTCTTCAAAATGTGTCGGGTCGTGAGACATTAGCAGGGTCGTAAGTGAATCTGAATCACTGTTCTCAAGGGCTTTATCGATGTCTCCCCATTTTCCAAACGAGTGCTTGCTCCAATTTTCCACTCCAGCCAAGACAATTCGATCACCACCACGCTGAAGATGGACATGCCGGTCTAGAAGCAAATCAAAACCCATTTCTGCATGAATTTCATGGAGGCGTTTTACACTTGCCTCACTTTCACCAGGCCCAAAATCACCATATCCTGCATAATCATGATTCCCCATGATGGAATATTTTCCCATGGAAGCTTTGAGATTTGAAAATGCTTCAATCCATGACTCAGCTTCGGAAGCTTTACTATTTACTAAATCACCGGTAAATAGAATTAAATCGGCTTTCAGATCGTTAACTGTTTTCAAAGCATCCATTACCGCTTGAGGGCTTCCTATAAATGAGCCTAGGTGTGCGTCTGATATCTGAACGACACGAAGACCTTTAAATGATGCTGGCAAGCCCTTCAAGGAGACTTGAACATTTTCAACTCTGTAGTCATACTTGCCCTTTGTTACGCCGTAAAACATGGCTCCGAATGTTAAACTTGCGAGACCAGAACCTAGGTAATTGATAAATGTGGAACGTGGTATCTGTCCTTCACTTCGCTTCACTTTTTTGAGGGTAAATTGACCTACATAACGAAAATCGTCAATCACTTGAAAAGTAGCTAGCACGATCTTCGGAATCAAGTTT
>MDTF01014213.1_pt1 | contig 16409 bp, 14 predicted proteins | sample 811191 | NCBI WGS metagenome assembly MDTF01 (sample SAMN05326649, study PRJNA326480) | marine metagenome | isolation source: seawater | place: Southern Ocean | collected 2011 | reverse complement strand
TTAATAATTAATAAAAAAATTATCAAATTTGGCTATGAAATTTATATTGATGTAGTAAATAAAACATTTAACAATCTACTAAACACAACTTATACAAATATTAACTCATTAAGTTTTTCATTTATCTCAACTAGACTTTTGAATGAAACAAGACGTGTGTGTGAGTATATAATTATACCGTATTATTTGGTAATTTCTAAATTTATAATTCTGATCTTAATTACAACAGGTTTAATAATATATAAACCTTTAATCTCTTTAAGCGCAATAACTTTTATTTCACTTGTTTTTATTTTTTTTTATTATTTTACAAGATTGAGAAATGTAGCTTTTGGAATTCAAATTTCATCCCTAGAAAAAAAAATATTTTCAATCCTAAATAACGTATTTTATGGATTTAAGGACTTAAAACTAAATAATTTAAAAACAAATTTTTATAATGATTTCAAAAATAATGAAAAAAATCTTGCCAATATATTAATGCACATTAAGTTTACACATTTGTCTGCAAGGTATGTACTTGAGTTAGTAGTTTTTTCAGTATTTATATTAATTATAATTTTTCTAAATTATGAAAATAGAATAAATGAAGTTGTCCTTTCCACTATGGCTTTTTATTTATTTGTTGTTTTAAAAATGTTACCACACATAAATGTAGTTTATTTAAACTACTCTTTATGGAAAACACATTATCAATCCTTAGAAAATGTTGAAAATCTGAATAAAAAATTATTAGAAAGTGTAGATCATCAGTATATTAAGGAGTCTCATGAAAAAGTTTTAGGTGAAATTAAGAAAATTACATTTAAAAAGTTTAACTTTGAGTATTCAGATAATAAGCCAATTATTACCTTGGTGAACGATATCTATTTTAAAAAGAAAACTATTGTTGGTTTAAAAGGTGCAAGTGGATCGGGAAAGACGACATTACTTGATATTTTAACAGGTATAATAAATCTCAATATTAAAAATAATGGTGGAGTATATATAAATGGTAATAATTTAAATAATATAGATATTTTTGAATATTATAAAAAATTGTCTTATGTACAACAAAGAGTTTTTTTATTACATGACACAATAAAGAAAAATATTATTTTAGATAAAGATTATGATGAAGGTTTATTTCAAAGAGTTTTAGAATTATCTTGTTGTAGTGAGTTTTTAAGTCACAACAATCGAGTTGAAGAGGTAATAAGCTTCGGTAGAGAAAATTTAAGTGGAGGACAAATACAAAGAATTGGAATAGCTAGAGCTCTTTATAAGCTTCCTGAAATTATAATTTTAGATGAAGCTACAAACGCATTAGATAAAGATACTCAAAACATTATTCTGAAAAATATTCTCGAACTGGATAGTGTGAATTTTGCATTTATATCAGCTCACAATGATAAGATTTTAGAAAAATGTGATGTAGTTATTGAAATAAAAAATGGAGAAATCAATATTTTATAATTGTGATTTTATTTTATAAGTTTTATAAAGCAAATAGATCTTGCAGAAGCTAAGTTATCACTAGTTTTAGATGTCTGATCAACTCGAATTTGACTGTCTAAACATTCTTTTTCTTGCACTTCTGACCAAATCCCATTGTGGTATTTAAAAAATCTTAAAGAATATTTTTTTGGTTTAAAGGTCGAAATAATATTTTTAATATCATTATTGTTAAATTGTTGAAGATGATTAAACATCATTTTTTTACCAAATGGGATTGTGATTAATAGTTTACCATTTATTTTTAATATCCTTTTAAACTGTTTTATAGATGTTAAATAAATACTCTTATTTTTTTTAGGAATAGAAGAAAAATTATTATTATTAAATATATAGGATGAGTTATCAAACCCAACATGTTCAAGAACTGATATACATGTAATAACATCAAAACAATTGTCCTTAAATTTCGAGTTGGTTAGGTCATTATAGATGTATGAAATACCATCGGTATTAAAATTTTCATTTTCTGGAAATAAAGTTTCAATAAAGATTTTGTTTTTTTTTATAATCTTATCTAACAAGTATTTAAAATTTAATGTTGAGCCTGCATCCAAAATTAATTTATTGTTCATTTTCTCTAGTTCATCAAAAATTAGTTTATATTCAACTAACCTTTCATCGAACCCGTAACAATTTCTAATGTGTATTCTTTTAGATTTATTTTTCTTTAGAATAGAAATTATTTTTTCTTGGCGAGCAAGTCCATAACCATAAGAAAATGGTTTTTTTCTTATATTCCAAAATAAGATAATTAAGAATTTAAAATATCTTTTTATATATTTTTTCATAATTTTATTAAACTATATATTTCAATTATAGACATTTTAAAAATTGGAAAATTTAATTTATTTCTCTTAACGGAATTCCTTAAGAGTATATAAAAAAGCTGCAGGATTAAGTAGATTTTTATTTTAATTCCTTCCATTATATTAAATTCTTTATATATAAATTTAAAAAACAGAATTTTTGTTATTAAGTAACCAAAGATTAAACTTTCTGAACCATATTTAACACTCATAGAATTTTCATGATGTGAAAATTTAGCCATAATTGTGTCTGTAGTTATAATTTCCTTTTCTTTGTGTAAACTCATTAGGTAGATAAGTAAATCAGGCCCAATATTTTTTTTTATCAATATATCAAAATAATTTTTATTTTTAAGACAATTCTTATAAAGAAAATTCTTCCATTCTCCTAAAATAGTAGATTTAAAAACTGAACAAATAGGACTATTTGGAAGATTTTTTTTCCCCAATAAAGAAAATGAATAATAATTGTCTAAATTGTTTTTCGATGCTTCAGTTTTAATAACCGGTTCTTTAAAATTAATATTTTTATTAATATCCTGAATAACACCTTTGCCAATTGATATCACATTATTTAATATACTTTTGTTTATTATTTTATAATAATGATCTGACAGCACATCATCATCGTATATAAATGAAAAAAATTTTGTATCAACATATTTTATAGATTCAAAACAGGCTCTCATAAATTTACCCTTTTTTTGTTTATAAATTCTAATATCAAAGTTTTCGAAAGAAGAATGTTCAATATTATTGTTTAGCAAATCATCTTTATTGCCATCGATTATTATTAACTTAAATTCTAATTTTTTCATATTTCTAAAAATTGAATTTAAACAATTAGAAATATCTTTACGTCCTTTTGTGATTAAAATTAGGCTAAACTCTTTATTCATTATTTATTATATTAATTGTGAGTTAATTTTTTATCTAGATAAAGTTATTAATTTTTTAATGTATTTAAATAATACACATTTCAGCTGTGATAATATTTAAGATGAAAATATTATTGCAGCTTACGACAGTTTTTAATTGATTATTGTAGTATTTTAAATAAAAAACCACTTATCATCTCAATAAATAGTGCTATGAAGTTCACAAATCAGTATAAAATTAAATAAATTAATATAAATTAAATTTTTTGATGAAAAAAATAGATAATTGCAGATTTTGTAAGTCAAAAAATATAGCCAATGTTGTCAATCTAGGTAAGCAAACATTGACGGGAGTATTCCCCAAAAAACCTGATGAAAAAATTACAAAAGGCCCACTAGTTATGTGCTTATGTAAAAATTGTAGTCTTCTTCAGCTTAGGCATTCGTTCGATTTAAATGAAATGTATGGTAAAAACTATGGCTACAGATCCTCTTTAAATTCATCTATGGTAAAGCACTTAAAAACCAAAGCTTTTAATTTAAGAAAAAAATATCATATTAAAAAACATCATTATATAGTTGATATTGGAAGTAATGATGGGACTTTCTTAAATTTTTTTTCAAATTTTAAAAATCTTATAGGAATCGACCCAACGATTAAGAAATTTAAAAAATTTTATAGAAAAGAAATTAACAAAATTGAAGATTTTTTCCCCTCAAATCAAATAGAAAAAATTATTAAATATAAAAAAGTTAAATTAATAACATCTATCTCGATGTTTTATGACCTTGAAAACCCTTTAGAGTTTGTCGAAAATATCAAAAATTTACTTGATACGGATGGCGTTTGGCATTTTGAGCAAAGTTATATGCCATCTATGCTGAAACAAAACTCTTATGACACGATTTGCCATGAACATTTAGAGTATTATTCGCTCTCCATAGTAAAAAAAATACTTAATAAAGGTGGATTAAAAATTTTAGATGTAGAGTTAAATAACATTAATGGTGGCAGTTTTTGTGTTACGGCTGGACATCAAAAATCAAAAATTAAATGTAATAACAAGTTAATAAAATCTATAATTAATAAAGAAAAAAAAATGAATCTGTCCAATCTCAAAACTTATTCCAAATTTGATAAGAATGTTAAATTACATAAAAAGTCATTAGTCCAGCTTCTTAAGAATTTAAAAAAAAATAAAAAAAAAGTATCTGGTCTTGGAGCCTCAACGAAGGGCAATGTAATACTGCAATATTGTGGAATAAATAAGAATCTATTAAAAAATGTTTATGAGATCAATAAAGACAAATTTAAAAAGTTTACACCTGGAACAAATATTCAAATTTTAGATGATAAAAAGATAAGTAAAAAAAATTGTGATTACTTAATGGTTTTGCCTTGGCACTTTAAAGATCATATTATTAAAAAAGAAAAAAAATTAACAAAACTAGGTATTAAATTGATTTTTCCATTGCCAAAAATTGAAGTGATTTAAGGTGATTGATATTTCCTTAGTAGTGATAACCAAGAACAATCCCAAGGAATTAAAATTTACCCTCGATTCGTTAATTAAACAAACATATACTCAAAATTGCCAATTAATAATTGTAAATGGAGGAAAAAAAATTTTGTATAAAAGTATTATTAAACTTAGGAAAACATATAACCTAAAAATTATACATGATATTGGTAATGGAATTTATAAAGCAATGAATTTAGGTGCTAAAAATGCAGAAGGAAATCACTTAATTTTTTTAAATTCTGGTGATAAATTAAAGAAATTTAATGTTTTAAAAAATATAAAATCTTTTAATTTAGATAAAAAGAAAGGTTATTATTTTATAAGTGAAGTTGTTGGTAAAAATTTCAAGTGGAAAGTTCCGAAAAATTCAAAAAAAATTACAAATCTTTCTAATGTGCCTGTACATCAGTCAATTTTATTTCATAAAGCTTTTTATAAGAAAAAAAAATATAGTGAAAAATATATGATTGCCTCAGATTATGACTGTAAAATTAATTATTTAAAAAATTACAATGTGGAATTTATCCCATATCTAATTTCTGTACATAAACTCGGTGGGATTTCAAGTAAATATACTTTAGTAAATTATAAAAAAATCTCTTATGAATTATTTTCAATAGATTTAAAATATAAGAGAATCAAGAGCTTAATTCTAAATCAAGTTAACTTATTTTTTAAATTTTTACTTTATCAATTAAATAATGAAAAACTTTTAGAATTAATTTTAGTAAATAAGTACAAAGATAGGGGACATGAAATTAAATTATAAAAAAACTATTTTTGTAGCTGGACACAATGGATTAGTAGGATCAAGCTTTATTAGACTAATTAATGCTAACAAAAAATTTAAAATCCTAACTGCAGATAGAAAAAAAGTTAACTTAGAAAAACAAGAAAATGTTAAGAAATTCTTTAAAAAAAATAAGCCTGACTATGTAATAAATGCCGCCGCATTAGCAGGGGGAATATATGCTAATGATAAATATTGTGCAGACTTTATTGAAAGAAATTTAGCAATACAACACAATATAATTAAAGCGTGCCACGATTATCGTATAAAAAAATTATTATTTCTTGGTAGTTCTTGTATTTATCCAAAGTTTTGCAAACAACCTATGAAAGAAGAGTATTTATTAAATGGCTACCTTGAAAAAACAAATGAAGCTTATGCAATTGCAAAAATTGCTGGGTTGAAAATGTGTAGTTACTATAATAAACAATATAAAACTGATTTTCGAGTGGTGATGCCAACAAATATATATGGCATTAATGATAAGTATGATTTTCATAATTCACATGTTATTCCTGCATTACTTTTAAAATTTCATACAGCCAAAAAATTAAACAAAAAAATTGTAGATGTTTGGGGAAGTGGTAAAGCAAAAAGAGAATTTATTTTTGCAGATGATGTAGCTAAAATATCACTTAACATCCTCTTGAAATCAAAAAAAGAATATGACCTCATTTTAAAAAAAAAAAAAATTGAATTTTTGAATGTAGGGTCTACCCATGAATTATCAATTAAAGCTTTGTCCAAAAAAATAAAAAAAATAGTTGGTTTCAATGGAAAAATCAAATTTAAAAAGAACATGAAAGAAGGAACACCTAGAAAATTATTAGATATTACAAATACAAAAAAATTTTTAAAAAATCATTACCATATAACAGATTTTGAAAAGGGTTTAAAAATTGCCTATAATGACTTTTTAAAAAGATATGGTTGATTTTTCTATAGTCACAGCAGTTAAATACTCAGACAAAACTATACTTAGAACCATCAAATCTGTCATGAATCAAAATTTTAAAAATTATGAACATATTGTAGTGTGTCATTTTGAGGATTCTAAAAGTAGTGAGTTATTAAAGAATGTTAATAAAAAAAAAATTAATTTAATAATTTCAAAAGATAACAGCCCATATGAAGCAATGAATATAGGGATTAAAAACTCTAAAGGTAACTTTGTAACCTTTCTTAATGCTGATGATATTTTTAAAGATAAAAAAGTATTAGAAAATGTAAAAAAAAATATTACTGATTTTCCAAATTCGGATTCATTTTATGGAGATATAGAAATAATAAAAAACAAACAAATTTATAGAAAATGGATTTCAGGAGAATTTGCAATAAATAAATTTTTTTTTGGTTGGCATCCACCTCATCCATCTTTATTTATTAAAAGAAAAGTTTTTAAAAAAAATGGCTATTTTGATCTAAATTTTAATATTGCAGCAGATTATGAATTGATGGTTAGGTACTTTGTGGTTAAAAAAATTAGTTCACAGTATATAAAAAGTACCTTTGTAAGAATGAGACATGGAGGATTGAGCTCAAAAAATATTAGGGTTATTTTTTTATCAAATTTTGAGGCTTTGTTAGCATGGAAAAAAAATGGTTACAATTTTCAATTTTATATATTTTTTATTAAACCATTTTTAAAAATTATACAGTTTTTAAGATGAAAAATAATATGATTAATAGTTATTTTAAAAAAACAAAAGATGCATTATTTGAATTAAATTATTTTGAAAAATTTTTAATAACTTTTCCAGTATTCGCAATTATAGGCACTTTTGCTTTAAATCTATTCTATCTAATTCTTGCTATTTTATTTATCCGTTCCTTAAAGTCAATTGATAATAGAAATCTTTATAAAAAGTATTTCCTATTATGCTTCTTTCCTTTTTTAATTATTTTAATTTCATACTTATTTTCTGATTACAAAAACTCCTTAAGTTTAACCAGAACTATTTTTTCATTTAAATTTTTTTTAATTCCTTTAATTTTTTTAGTTTTTGTAAAAAATAAAAACTTTTTTTATCTAATAGGTCAATTATCCTATTTTCTATTAATTTTTTTATCAACAGATGTTATTTTTCAGTATATTTTTGGTTTTGATTTTTTTGGTTTTGAGCCAACCTTTCCCAATAGATATTCTGGTTTTTTTGATGAAGAGCTTATAGCTGGTGCTTATTTATCAACCTTCTTTTTATTTGCAGCCATTTATTCTTTTTTTAAATTTAATCTAATAAAATTTATTCCTTTTTTTATACTTATATTTTTTGCAGTAGTAATCACTGGAGAACGTTTAGCACTACTTAAAATTATATACCTTAGCTCTTTTATAATTTTATTTTTGATTAAAGGTTTCAAAAATAAATTAATTATTACTTCTATAATTTTATTAACAATATCTATATCTTTTTATAAAATTCAATCTTTTAAAACCCGAATTTATGAATCGCTATTTTTTTTTGGCAATACACAGATAACAAAATTTGATAAAAGTTATAAAAATGTTAAAAGTAAAACATTTTTAGATTCTCCATGGGTCTCACATTGGATGGCTGCAGCAGAAATTTTTAGTGATCATCCAGTCTTTGGTGTTGGTTTAAAAAATTTTCGAGTTGTTTGTTTGAAAGAAAAGTATGCAAAAAAGAATTCAATATCCAATAATTCTTGCACTACACATCCACATAATATTTATATGGAGATTGTCTCAGAATTAGGGACTGTTGGCTTATTCACTTTATTGTTTTATGTATATCTTTTATTTAGAAAAATAATCCTATTGTATAAAAAGTTCAACGATCCGGGAATATCTTTATTTATCGCCTATAATATTTTTCTTTTAGTTCCCTTTTTGCCATCTGGAAGTATATTTTCCAGTTATTATGGAGGAATATTATTCTTTTATATTTCTTCTTCTTTAGCCTATTTTAAAATAACTAAATAATTGTGATAAATTTTTTTAGGAAACATGATAAAATTAAGATCAGTTCCTTTATAGTATTAATAATTTTAATTTTCCTTAGACTATATAATAAAAGCTTTTACGATGACGAAATAGGGTCAATCCAAATTATTGATAAGTTTACAAACATTATAGATCTCTATTTTTATGTCAATAATTGGGATGTATCACCACCTTTAAGTTATATATTATTTTATTTAGGAAAACTCTTATTTTCCTACAAGTATGCACCACTTATTTTGCTGCCCATACAAGTTGTATGCATAAATATTTTCTTAAAATATTCTCAAACATATATTGAAAATAATTTATTAGTTAGAAATTTTTATAAAATATCAATCATATGTAATCCAATTTTTATATTATGGTGCACTTCTTTAAGATGGTATTCTCTTTGGGTACCACTTGCGTTATCAGTTATAGGAATTTTTTATTTTAAAAAAAATATAAAATTTAAAGATATTACAGTCATATTATTAATTGTAACGGTAATGTTTCATGTAAATTATTTAACCATTATTTTTTTATTATCCTTAATATTATCTAACCACAAAATTTTCATTAATTATTTATTTAAGTGTCGAGTAAGTGTATTTTTATTGTTTATGATAAATCTCCCGCAGTTATATTTTTTTTTTACTCAACATTTTTTCAGTTCCCAGGGACAATTTGGTGATTTATATTTTTCATTCATCTATCCATTAATTACTATTTTTTTTGGTAATAGCTTTCTTCCATTTGAATATATATCTATATTTTATTTTTTATTAATAGTTATAATACTTTTCTATAATTTAAATAATCCATTATTTATTAAAAGTTTAATTAATTTCAAAAAAATTATAATTTTTTCATTAATCTATTTTCTTTTTCTTTTTCTCTTAAAATTAGGCCACAAACCTAGACACTCTATTATTCTAAATTATTTATTTTACTTTTTTATTTTTTTTAATTTAACTTATTTGCATAATAAATTTATAAAAAATATTTTTTTATTTATTTTTATGCTTATTATTTTATTAGGAAATAAGAACAATATTTTAGAGGAAAATGTTATAAAAAATAATATTAACTTACCAATAAAAAAAATATTAAATATTATAAATGACTCTAATCAGTCATGTTTAATCAAGTATGTTTTTACTTATAATTTAAATATAAAATATTACTTAAAAAATGATAAGACTATAATATTAAATAATAAGAAAATAATTGCACCTACAGATCTTAATAAAAAATGTATTTATGTTATCAAAACGTTCCCTTTACCTAAGCTACTAGTAATTAAGGGAGAAAATAGATATGAAATTAATACCGTAGATAAAATGTTTAATGAATATAAAGAAGAATTAAAATTAATAACAATTGAATATGATAAATTTAATACTTTAAAAACTTATTTGTTTAAAAAAAGAATAAAGAACGAATTTATAGTTAAAATTTTATATCATGAAATCGATGATTAAATAATTATCTAGACTATATTTATTAAATGGATAATGTCACAAGCTGATTATGAATAAAAAAATAGCTTTAATTTTTGGTATTACGGGACAAGATGGAGCTTATCTTGCAAAATTTCTATTAAAAAAAAACTATAAAGTGCATGGAGTTAAAAGAAGAAGCTCATCAATTAATACTAAAAGGATTGATGATATGTACGAAGAGCCAACAAAAAAAAATAGATCATTTATATTACACCATGGAGATGTAACTGACTCGTCTTCTATATTGAACATAATTCAAAAAACAAAGCCTGATGAAATATATAATTTAGCTGCACAGTCACATGTTGCAGTATCTTTCGAGGTGCCTGAATATACAGCAAATTCCGATGCTTTGGGCCCTTTAAGGATTTTAGAAGCAATAAGATCTTTAGGCTTTGAAAAAAAAACAAGATTTTACCAAGCGGGCACTTCAGAGATGTTTGGAAAAGTTCAGGAGGTGCCACAAACTGAAAAAACTCCATTTTATCCAAGAAGCCCTTATGGTGTCGCGAAACTATATGCTCACTGGATAACAATAAATTATAGGCAAGCTTATGATATTTTTGCTTCCAATGGAATTTTATTTAATCACGAAAGCCCATTAAGAGGTGAAACTTTCGTAACTAAAAAAATAGTAGAAAGACTTTGTAAAATTAAACTTGGAAAAGAAAATAGATTAGTTTTGGGTAACTTATCTGCAAAAAGAGATTGGGGTCATGCTAAAGATTATGTTGAGGCAATGTGGAAAATTTTACAGCATAATAAAGCTGATGATTTTGTAATTGCCACTGGAAAACAAATAACTGTTAAAGAATTCATTAATAAAGTTTGTAAAAATTTAAAGATAAAGATTCGATGGTCAGGAAAAGGAATTAATGAAGTTGCTTACAACGAAAAAAATGAAAAAATAATTAGCTGTGATAAGAAGTATTTTAGACCAACAGAAGTAGAAACTTTACTTGGCAACCCTAAAAAAGCAAATAAAATTCTGAAATGGAAATCTAAAACTACTGTCGAACAATTGATAAATGAAATGGTTACTTTTGAAATGCATAAGATGAAATAAGCAGATGAAGTCAATAGTAATAACAACCATAGCGAAGCCTAACAGATGCCTAAAATCGATGGCAAAAAATATTAAAGGCAATTTTAAATTAATAATTATTGGTGATAAAAAATCACCGAAAGTCTTTTCATTAAAAAATGCTCTCTATTTTTCAGTTGATGCACAAAAAAAATTGAATTTCAAATCTGATAAAAAACTTAGCTATAATCATTATTCTAGAAAAAATCTTGGATATCTGATTGCCTATAAAAATAAGTCAGAGTTTATTTATGAAACTGATGATGACAATCTTCCATATAAAAGTTTTTACAATGATAGTAAATTAAAATTAAAATGCTTTGAAACAGAAAAAAAAAAATTTATCAATATTTACAGATATTACTCTAATCAAAAAATTTGGCCAAGAGGATTTCCTTTAAGATTTATTAAAGATAAACTAAGAAAAATTTCATTATTAAAAAAAAAAGAAATCATTTCACCGATTCAACAATATTTAGCTGATGGTGAGCCAGATGTTGATGCAATTTTTAGGTTAATTTTTACAAGTAGGGATTTTTTAAAAAAAAAATATAGTTTTTACCTACCAAAGAATTCTTATTGTCCATTTAATAGTCAAAATACAGTATGGCATAGATCAGTTTTCTCACTTATGTATCTACCCTCAACATGTTCTTTTCGCCTTACTGACATATATAGGTCGTATATTGCGCAAAGAATACTTTGGGAGTGTGATAATCATTTAAGTTTTCACCCCTCGTCTGTGAGACAAATAAGAAATTCTCATGATCTCATAGATGATTTTTATCATGAAACAGACAGTTATATTAAAATTGATAAATTAGCATATATTTTAGATGATTTAAAATTGCTCAAAGGATTTAATAACATAACAAAGAATTTGGTCTCTTGTTATGTAGCTCTGATAAAAAATAACTTTGTACCAAAATCTGAAATGGGCATATTAAAAGCTTGGATACAGGATATAAAGAATATTAATGAAAATAACTAAATTTGTCTTTGAAAAAAAATATGAAATTCTAAAATTTAAACTTAGTGATATTATTTTTTTTTTCGAGCTACTATCAGGTTATCCCAATCAAGTCCTAAGGTTTAGTGTCCTCATTTAAACTCACAGTCATTGTTCTTGCTGTAAATGAAACACATTCGTTGGAAGATGTTATTAAAACGCTAACTAAATTTGATTATTTCATTGAAAAAATTTTTATTATTTCTCCAGTGTTCGTAACAAGCGAATGCAAGAAAACTCAATCACAATTAAAAGAAAAAAATAAAAAGATTGAAACATTAATACAATCAGAAGAATTCCCAGGTATGGGTGGTGCAATAAAATTTTCAATGCAATTTATAAAAACTAAATATTTTTGCTGGATCGATGGCGATGGTGAAACTGACCCTGAATATTTAGAGGAAATGTACGGAAGTGTTATGCAAGACAAAAGTATTGATATAGTGAATGCATCAAGATTTAAAAAAAATGATATTATAATCAAAGATTATGGGTTTTTTTCTTCTATATTTACCTATTTATTTCAATTGTTATGCAGGTTGTTTTTTGAAAAAAAAGTAACAGATTTTACGGTAGCATATAGAATTTATAAAACTGAATATTTTAAAAAATTCAACTTTATAAACAATAACCAAAACTTCTGTTTAGAAACATTACTAATACCATTAGCTATAAATTCTCCAGTAATTAAAGAAATTTACTATAAATGGAGTAAAAGATCTGATGGTACGTCAGGTAATAATATATTGAATAAATTTTCGTATTTCATAATTTTTTATTATGCTTTTACTTTACAAGTAAAAAAATTTTTTAATAATAAATAATTTTTTTTATCTTTAACCTCATATACAGATAAATAATAAACATTATAAAAAATAAAATTAAAGAAAGTTCATATTTTTCATAATAACTTAAGATGATACCACATATTGAATAAAATATTTGAATCGATGAACAAATTATTAGGGTAATTTTTAGATTATATCTTCTTAACAAAATATTAAATATAAAATTTAAATCTTTTTCAAAAATATTTTTTTTATTTTTAATTCGTATAATATTAATACTCAAGAATTCAAAAACAATGAATGCTAGTGGCCAAGTAATGATACTTGGATGTATCATCATTTCTATCTGTGTAAAATACATACTAAATGATGATATTAAAAAACCTAACCCTAAACTACCAGAGTCTCCAAGAAATTGTTTAGGTAAAATTCCAAAATTAAACAATAAAAAAGATAGTAGATAAATAATAAAAGGAACAAACAAATTTACGTAATACCCACTTGTTTGTTGTAGAAAAAAAAATAAAATAAAAACTGTTACTAAAGCCAATAAACCATCAATACCATCCATATAGTTTGAAGCATTAATGAGTAAAAAAAAACACAAGATGCTAAATATTAGGCTCAGAGAGTTTAGATTTAACTTTTTATCATTGAATTCACCAAGATAATTAATTGTGGAAACTTCCATCACAAAAACAAGGATTGGTATAGAAAGAACTAATATTTTATATTTTGCATCTAAATTTAATCTATCATCAATAAAACCAGCAATTATTACTAAAATTGTTAAGTTTAAAGTTAAAGTAAGTTTATAATTAAAATCATAAAATAAAAACAAACAAATAATCAAAAAAATTAAACCTAGGCCAGCTGCATTAGGTGTTTTATTTTTAATTATTTTATCATTATTGGGTAAATCAAAGTAATGCAATTTTGATGACGCCCAAAATATTAAATATAAAATAGAAATACTTAATGAAAGGAATATAAGGTTATTTAAAATCATTTTTAACTAAATCTTTCATATTATAATTATTTATGATTAGTGATAATTTTATATCCATAATCAAAATTGATATCCAATTTTTTTTCCCACGAAGTGCAAGGAGCCTTATTATAATAACATAGTGGGTCTTTTTGGGTTAAATAGTAATGATAATTTTGATTATTCATATACTTAACTTCTTTATTTAGGTTTGTAGAGTTTTCAACAAAACTAGAATTTTTTCTTGGCCATGGGTATTCTATATAATCAATATTTATATTTTTATTAATTCTGTTAAAATTTTTAAATGTTACTAAGGTCAGGCATAATATTAATAGATAACTTAGTATTTTAAACTGTTTAGTATCTAAATTGTTGTTCAATAAATATGGTGAAATAAAATAAATTATAGTTACATAAAGATGGCCAGAAAAAAATCGATATGAAGGTACTTTTAAAAGTATAGTGATTAATTGAAATAATGAAATGATTCCATAAAATATAAGTGTTTTATTAAACCTTATTTTTACTAACTGTCTTGTCATGATAAAAATAACCAAAATACTTAATATTAAAACTACAGGTGAAATTTTTTTTAATACAAAAGGTAAGTGGCGTTTAGACCATTTATCGATCCATTTAAAATTCTGGATATAATCTTTTGAATTGCTTTCATTATTTGAATAATCATACCCTTTTGCAAATGCCTCTATAACTAAATTGGTGTTTTCTGCGTCTATATTTTTCCACTTTAATGACGCAATACATGTCTCTTTTATTGGAAAAATTAGGCATCCAGAAACAATTATATTTTTTCCAATCCAAAATAAAATTAGTAATACGCTAAGAATATTTCCCCTATTAAACAAAAATATTTTTTTTATGTGATTTATGTAAAAGATTATTAGCAATAATAGTATAACCAAATTATAGGATTTAATTGTAAATAAAATTACAGATAAAAATAGCATTTTTTTAAATAATTCATTTTTATTATATTCCTGAGTTAAGGAAGATATGATTAAAAATGTCATATAGAATAATATTAAATGACCTGGTTCATCATTTCCAAATTCACTGTACCTATTCATATCAACCAAGATAACTATAGAAAAAATTAGTGACAAAATTTTAATAAAATTTTTATTGTTCTTTTCAAAAAAATTATTGATAAAAAAGAATAGTACAGAAATATAGATAATTAATGATGGAAAATGTATTCCATTTGAATTAAATATTTTATGATCAAATGCTGCAGACATATATTGAATTATTGAAACAAACCCAAACCTTTCATGTATATTGCTTATTCCAAAAATTATTTTTTCTGAATTCAAGATTTTTGTATAAGGTAGGTGGTATAGTCCCGCATCAGGCCTGTAGACATTATCAAATATTATAGTCAAAGTTCCAAATAAAGCAGATAACAAAATAATCTTATAATGCTTTTTTTTAAATAGTTTTATAGTTAGAATTAACCCAATTAAAAATATTGTAATGTTGACTAAAAAATTTATACTTATAAAGAAATTAAAAAATAGTGCAAAAAATCCGTAAAACACAATTCCAACAAAAATTTTCTCAAAAATGGTGTTTAAATTAAAATCAAAAAATTTATTAATTTGGTATCCCCAACCAGCACAGGATAAAATACTTAATAATAAATATATATATATTTCAAAAAAATTTATTATAATCATTTTATGAATAGTAGTAAAATAACTGTCATAATTCCATGTTTTAATGAACAGGCAACTATTGAAATGTTGATTGGAAATGTTTTTGAATCTTTAAATTCTTTAAATAGAGATTATGAGGTGATTGTTGTAGATGATTGCTCAACTGATGATAGTCCCAATATTTTAAAACAACTAATAAAAAGTAATAAAATATTATTAATCACTCATTCAATCAATATGGGCAAAGGAGCTGGGATTAAATCTGGCATTTCAAGAGCCACAGGTGATATAATTATAATTCAAGATGCAGATTTAGAATATAGTCCCACAGAATATAAAAATTTATTATTACCTTTTTCAGAAGCTGATGCAGATGTAGTTTATGGTTCACGATTTATAGGGGGAGCTAAGTATGTAAGAATTCATTTTTTTTGGCATTATGCTGCCAATAAAATTTTAACTCTATTCTGTAATATTTTAACAAATTTAAATTTAACAGATATGGAAACAGGATATAAGCTATTTAGACGAGAATTAATCGCAAATATAGACATTGAAGAAAAATCATTTGGTGTTGAACCAGAGATCACAATAAAGTTATCAAAGAAAAAAGCTAAATTTTATGAAGTACCAATAAGTTATAAGGGCAGGTCTTATGGTGAAGGAAAAAAAATTGGTTTAAAAGATGCTTTTAGGGCTTTATTTTGTATTTTATATTATTCAATTAAATCTTAATGAGTATTATTATTCAATTTATTGAATAATTTATAAATATATTAAACAATAAATGATTAAATTACCTTTACACATTTTCTTTATGCAGTATATTAAATCTGCCTGGTAATTATTGCGAAGGGGCAATACCCGATCCCATTCCGAACTCGGAAGTCAAGCCCTTCAGCGCCAATGGTACTTTGT
>MDTF01000992.1_pt1 | contig 16423 bp, 17 predicted proteins | sample 811191 | NCBI WGS metagenome assembly MDTF01 (sample SAMN05326649, study PRJNA326480) | marine metagenome | isolation source: seawater | place: Southern Ocean | collected 2011 | reverse complement strand
AATTTAAAAAATGTTATTAATAAGCATGCATCAATAAATAAGTTAAAAAGGTTTAATTTTAAATGAGGATTAAAAGAGGCATGATACTTGCTGCTGGCCTAGGAAATCGGATGAAGCCGTATACCATTGAAATACCCAAGCCTCTAATTAAGGTTGGAGAAAAAAATATTTTAGAAAGAGGAGTTGATTTGCTAATAAGTTTCGGTGTGGAAGAAATAGTTATTAATGTCCATTATTTAGCTCATAAAATAAAAAGATTTATTCAGGATAAGAATTACAAGATTAGATTTATTATATCTGATGAGCAAAAAGAATTACTTGATACAGGTGGGGGTGTTTTAAATGCTATAGAAAGTTTTAAAAATCAACCTTTTATAGTTTTAAATCCTGATACCCTATGGAATCAAAATTATCTATCCGAGTTAAAATTATTGGAAGAATTATATTTCAAATCAAAAAAACCCTCACTTTTAGTTGTAGAAAAAAAATTAAGTTTTGATCAATCTTTTAAAGGCGACTTTAACCTAGATGACAAAAACTTTATAACCAGACAAAATAGCAACCAGTATATTTTTACAGGTTTACAGATACTAGATCAAAGCGCCTTTAGTTCTATAGAAAAAAAAATATTTTCAATGAATAACGTATGGGATAACTTAATAAATTTAAAAAATTTAAAAGGTTTAAAAAGTAAACAAGTATTTTACCATTTAAATACCAAAGACATTTATGAAAAAATTAAAAAAATTAACTCTATTGATTAAAAATTATTTTCTTAGCTCTTTTTTCATCTAGATAATAATATTTTCTAACCTTAAGACTTTTATCAAATTCAAGTATTAATGGGTTTCCTGTAGGAATTTCTAAATCATGTATTTTTTGCTCTGAAATGTTAAATAAAAATTTACAAAGGGCGCGCAAAGAATTTCCATGAGCCACCACTAAGACATTTTTTTCTTTAATAAGATTTATTTTTATTTCTCTTTCATAATAAGGAATTACTCTATTATAAGTATCCTTTAAAGATTCAGTAAAAGGAGACATACCTAACGGTATATTTGCATTTAAAGGGCTAAATAAAGATCGATTCTTATCGCTATCAGACATTGCTGGCGGTGCTACATCCCAAGATCTTCTATACTTATTAAATTGATCCTCACCAATTTTTTTTTTCGTTTCTTCTTTGTTTAGTCCTGTTAATGCTCCATAATGTCGTTCATTAATCTCCCATGATGTATTAAATTTAAGATCCATATTATTCAACTGAAGTATAACTGTTAGCGTTCTAATCGCTCTCTTCAAAAAAGAAGTATAAGAAACATCTATATTGATATTTAAATCTTTAAGTAATTGTCCTGATTTTTGAGCTTCTAAAATTCCTTTTTGAGATAAATCAACATCTACCCATCCGGTAAATCTGTTTTCAGCATTCCAAACACTTTGTCCATGTCTTGTTAAAATAAGTTTACTCATAGTAGTTAAATATCAGATATTATATATTATACTAAATTTATAATGAAAAATATCATCTTAAAGTTAATTGAATATGTTTATTATTTATCTTTGGCTACGTTACTTATTCTATACTTATTTCCAGGTAGTCTTATTGGATATTTACTTTATGGTGATCTGAGGCAGCAACCTAATTTAGTTGACAATCCAATTGGTACTTCAATTAATCATTTATTTTATTTTTTATATTTAAGTCTTTTAGGTTTAATTGATAGATCAAGGAAACAAAGATTATTAAATAGTTTTCAATTTCTTTTTTCTATTTCAATTTTATTAGAATTAATGCACTTTTTAATTCCAAACAGAGCTTTTGAATTCTATGATCTTCTAGCAAATAGTGCAGGAGTAATACTTATATATTTATTTTTAAAACTTCTTATAAAAAAAAATACTAGATAGCATGAAAAAACTATGTATTGCTTTTACAATTTTACTTCTATTAAGTTTTAAAGTAGTAGCAGGTGAAATTTCAGGTGTTGCCAATATCATTGATGGCGATACTATTAAAATTTTAAAAAAATCTATAAGATTCTATGGAATTGATGCTCCTGAAAAAAAACAAAAATGCATTAAAAATTATAAAAAATACAATTGTGGACAAGCGGCGACTGATGCATTAATTAAAAAAATTCAAGGAAAGCAAGTAATTTGCAAGGTTCAGAAAAAATTAGATAGATATAAAAGGTATATAGGGATTTGTTTTATAGAAAAGATCGATATTAACAAATGGTTAGTTAGAAGTGGATATGCTGTAGCCTATAAAAAATATTCCAAAGATTATATTGGAGACGAGAAATACGCTAATAAGAATAAATTAGGTTTGTGGTCTGGAAGTTTCACCCGGCCAGAAAAATGGAGAAAATTGAATTAATTTCTTATATAAATAAAGGAGTGATTCTTTTAAAAAAATTTTCTATATTAATTATTTTTCTATTTATTTCAGCCTGCTCATCAATACCAAAAAATACTCAAAATAGTTGTGCAATATTTGAAGAACGTTATTTGTGGTATAAACATACAAAAGCATCTTATGAGAAGTGGGGAGCCCCTATTTATCTTCAATTAGCTTTTATTAAAAAAGAAAGTTCATTTAATTGGTTGGCAAAACCACCAAGAAGAAAATTGTTTAAAGTCATTCCATTCAAAAGACCTTCAAGTTCGTTCGGATATTCACAGGCAGTAGTAGGTACTTGGGAACAGTATAAAAAAGAAACAGGTAATAAACTTGCGACAAGAGCAAGATTTAAAGATTCTGTTGATTTTATTGGTTGGTATGTAAATAAAACTTCTAAATTATTAAAAATTTCAAAAAATGACTCTTATAGACAATATCTCGCTTACTATAAAGGGTGGGGCGATTATAAGAATTATTCAAAAGATAAAAAAGCAATTATTTATGCAAAGTCTGTAAAAGAAACTGCAAACAAATATAGAAAACAATTAACAATTTGTAAAAAAAATTTAGATAAAAATAAATATATTATCTTTTAAGTTGTTTATTTAATTCAATTTCAATGGCGTCAATTCTCTTGGTGTTCCTGCCAATTATTGAATAGACAGTTGGAATTACATATAAAGTAAAAAATGTAGAAAATAACATTCCACCAAAGATAGTTATTCCAACCGTAAGTCGACTTGCGGCCCCTGGTCCTGATCCTATTATAAGTGGCAACACCCCAAATATTGTTGAAAGACTTGTCATTAAAATAGGCCTTAATCTTATTGTTGAGGCTTCAATTATAGCAATTTCAAAATTTTTTCCTTCTTTTCTCAATTGATTAGCAAATTCAACAATTAAAATTCCATTTTTAGCAGAAAGACCTATCAAGATAACTAAAGCTATTTGACTGTAAACATTTAATGAGGAACCAACTACTAATAATCCCAAGATGCCTCCAAGTATAGCCATAGGAACAGTTAACATTATTGTAAGAGGATGTCTCCAACTCTCAAATTGAGCACACATAGCGAGATATGCGGTTACAAGTGCTAACACAAAAATAATATATAGTTCATTATTTGTTTTTTTGTATTCTTCACTTTCACCTTTGTAAGCAATCTTTGCTTGGGGAATGTTTTTTTCAACCACACTTACTAAAAATTTGAGAGCTTCATCTAAAGAATAATCTCCTACTAGCCTTGCTGAAATAGTGACCGCCTTCTGCCTATTATATCTTGCTAAAAAGGGAGATTGACCTTCCTCACTGTATGAAACTAAGTTAGACACTGATACAAGTTTGTTATTATTTTTAGATCTAACAAATATTTTACTGATGCTGTCTGGTTCCTGCCTATCTTTAATATCACCTTGTAGTATGATGGAATATTCTTTTCCGTCTTGTGTAAATCTAGTAACTTTTTTAGATCCAAAAATAGTTTCAATAGTTCTTCCTATATCCTCTGTAGAGACTCCTAAATCTGCTGCTTTCTTTTGATCAATTTGAACATTTAACTGAGGTTTATTTAAATCAAAATCGTCTTGAACTGATGTTAGGCCAGGATTTTTTCTCGCTTCTTTTTTAATTAATTCTTTCCATTCAATTAATTTTTCATATGTATTTCCTAAAATTACAAATTGAACTGGACTTTGAACACCTCCTGTTCGTATTCCTTGTGGCATTACAGGAAAAGCAAGGACACCAGGAACTTTTGAAATTTTACTAAAAGACTCTCTCATGATTTTTACACCGTGACGGTCTCGCTTGGACCATGGTTCTAAAAGCACAATTATAAAACCGCTATTAACTTGTTTAGAGGACTTACCAAATCCTGGCACACGCATAATTAATTTCCTATACTCTCCTTTGCCTATAGATGGCAATAATAATTTTTCAATATCTTCCGCTTTAGATTTTGTAAAATTAAAACCTGATCCCTGAGGTGCTTTAACTATAACAAAGAAAGCGCCTCTATCTTCTGGTGCGATTAATTCTTTAGGAGTAAAAATAAATAAAAAGACAGTCAAACCAAGTATGATTGTTAAAAAAGATATAATTATTTTCTTTTTGTTTATCCAAGTAATAAGAGATAATTTATAAGCATTTGTGACACTCTTGATGTATTTTTCAAATCTTAAAACAATTTTTGATTTTTTCATATTTTTTTTTAAAAATTTACTTGCGAGCATTGGGCTCAGAGAGAGAGCCACAAAACTTGAAATTATTACTGCTGACGCAAGAGTAATGGCAGTTTGTGTAAATAAAACTCCTGTAATACCTTTTATAAACACCAAAGGAACAAAAACCGCTACTAAGACTACAGTTGTCGCGATTATTGCAAAAGAAACTTGCTTTGCACCCTTGTAGGCCGCAACAAGAGGAGTGTCTCCTAACTCAATTCTTCTCACTATATTTTCTAGCATAACTATTGCGTCATCAACAACTATTCCAATAGCTAAAACTAATGCCATTAATGTAAAAAGATTTATAGAAAAATCAAAAATATAAATTGCTAAAAACGTAGAAATTAATGAAACTGGTAAAGCTATAATTGGTACAATCAAAGCTCTTATATTGCCCAAAAATAAGTAAATAATAATAGTCACTAAAATTAATGCTATCACAAGAGTTTTATATACTTCTTTAATTGCTGCTTTTATATAATTACTCCTATCAAAGGAAACTTCAAGAGTTGTACCTGGAGGTAGAGAAGGTCGAATTTCTTTAATTTTTTCTTTTATTCCATTCGCTACTGAAATTGTATTTGCGTCTGATTGTTGATAAATTCCAATTCCTACTACCTGTTTTCCATTTCCTTTAAACAGAGTTCTAGTCGACTCTGCTCCTACTTCTACTCTGGCCACATCCTCTAAAGTTATAATAGAACCATCTTTAGCTCTCTTAAGAGGTAATTTTTTATAATCTTCTAAATTTTGATAGGCTTTATCTAATTTTATTGTAAGATCGACATCTTTAGACTCAATTCTGCCAGCTGGAAACTCAACATTTTCTTTTCTTAAAGCTTCTTCTACTTCTTGAGTTGTCAAATTTCTTGCTGCTAAAGCTATTGGGTCTAGCCAAACTCTTAGAGATAACTCTCTTTGACCGCCCAATCTAACTCTTCCAACCCCTGGAACAGTAGAAAAACTATCAGTTAGATATCTGTCCGCATAATCAGTTAACTCAAGGTCAGACATATCATCCGAATCAAAAGACAACCACATAGTTGTTCTATTCCCACCACTTTGTTTGAAAATTTCTGGTTGTTCTGCTCCATCAGGTAAATTATCTACAACTCTTGCAACAGAGCTTCTAACATCATTGGTAACGTCATCTAGGTCAAGTTTAGTTTCAAACGTTAATGTTATTCTAGAACTTTCATCTTCACTAAAAGAATCTATGGTTTCTAACCCTGGAGTACCACCAACAAAATCTTCAATTTTTTGAGTAATTTGAGTATCAATAATTTCAGCTGAAGCACCTTTGTAGTCAGTTTGAATTGTAACCACAGGAGGTTGCACATCTGGAAGTTCATCAGTTGGTATTTCTTGAAAAGTAAATAGGCCAAATATAACCAAAATTAAACTCATTACGCTAGCAACTACTGGTCTTTTTATAGATAGATCTGTTAAAAACATATTGATTATTTTTTATTAATTGGTTTTAAAACTTTTACCTTAACTTTATTTCGAATTTTAGATACTCCCTCACTAACTACTTGATCACCTTCCGAGAGACCTGTGAGAATCGAAACTTTACCAAAATTTCTTTTTCCAATTTTTATATTTTTTTTCTCCACTATGTTATCGTTGACAATGTAAACAAATGAAGTTTTACCCTGTATAGTTATAGCGCTCTCAGGGACACCTATTTGTTCTGTTTCATCATAAATTACTTTAACCGTCATTAGTTGACCAGGTATTATTTCAAATTTAGAATTATCAACTATTATTCTAGCTAATATAGATCGAGTAGAGGGATCTATTCTTGAACTTACGGAATCTACTGTGCCTTTAAAAACTTTGTTAAAAGCAGAATTTAATATTTCTGCTTTAAGTCCAGCTCTTACAACTCCAGCATAATTTTCTGGAACTTTAATATCGATTATTATTTTTTTTAGATCATCTAAAGTTAAGATCAAACTATCCGTTCCAAGCACACCTTGAGCAATTTCTCGTTTACCTAATTTTCCTTCAAAATCTGCAACAATATTTTCTTGATTTTTAAGGGCCACAATAATGTCTCCTTTTCTTACAAATCTATTATTTATATTAAAATTACCTATTATGTCCTCTTTTTTTACTCTGTATGTTTTAGAGTTTTGAGCGATAGCCGTTCCAAAAGTTTCTATGCTTTTATAAAATAAGGATTTTTCTACTGTTGTTACTATTACTCCAGGAGCGGGTCTAACACTAAATTTTTTTTTAAAATGAAGTCCAATAAAATGTCTTGCAGCAATGATAACAAAAATTGTTATAAAAAATATTATTAAAAAAGTTTTTATTTTAGAAGATTTTTTCATTTTTTATTTAATGCCATACTCAGACCAAGAACCATCATAAATAACAGGATTTTTACCATTTACAATAGAATTTGCTAGACCTAAAACACATGCTGTTACGCCAGAACCACAAGTGAATGCTAAATTTTTATTTAAATTAAGCTTAAATTTTTTGAATATAGAATTTAGTGTCTCTTTGTCTTTAAAAGTATTATCAACTTGATTTATTAATTCCATAAAAGGTAAATTAATAGATCCCTCTATGTTGCCACTCCTTAGTTCTTTTCTTGGTTCTGGTACTAAGCCCTCAAATCTTTCTTTGCCGCGGGCATCAATTAGTTGAAAAAATTTATTTTTTATATTTTCATTAATTTGATTTTTATTTAAAACCATAGATAATTCTTCTTCTACCTTATAGGAACTCTTAGAGAAAGACTCGATATGACTCGTGGTTTCTTTTTTTTCTATAAGCCACTTTTTTAAACCACCATCTAGTATAGAAACTAAATTTGAGTTATGACCAAAATATAAAAAATTATACCAAATGCGACAAGAGCTCAATACGTCAGAATTATCATAAATAATAACATGGTCAGAATTTTTAATTCCTAAATCTGAAATAGTTTTCTTCCAATAATTTGAATTTGGCAGCATATGCGGAAATGACGAATTTTGGTCTGAATTTTTATCCAAATCAAAAAAAATTGACTTTTTTATATGAGAATTTTTAAATTCTTCAAGTGCATTCCTTTCAGTATTTGGCATATGCCATGTTGCATCTAGTATTCTTACATTATCTAAATTTTCAGCTAACCAACTTGTTGATACTAAATTTTTCATCTTCTATTTTTTTCAATGTATTTTTGGTGATATTCTTCTGCCTTACAATAGTTTTTAATTTTAGAAATATTGGTTTTAATCTTGCCATCATAATCTTTGTTAAAATTTTCTTTGAGCTTGATTGCAATTTCCCTTTGTTTTTCTGTTTCGTAAAAAATTTCACTTCTGTACTGGGTTCCAATATCTGGATATTGCATGTCTTTTTGTGTCGGGTCATGCATTTTAAAAAATAAGTCTAGTATCTTTTCGTAAGTAATAATTTTTTCATCAAATGACAATTTTACTACTTCAGCATGTTCCGAATTACCTCCGCAAACCTCTTCATATGTTGTATTTGGATTTTTGCCCCCAGCGTACCCAACTTCAGTTTGTAAAATACCAGGTTTATTTTTGAAGTTTTCTTCAGGCCCCCAAAAACAACCAAGTGCAAGTGTACATTTTTGCATAAGTTATCTAATATGAATATATGAGGATAATAAATTGTTAACTCAAAATCAATTAGGCGTATTGTACATGACAGCAAGTGTAGTTTGCTTCTCTATAATGGATATCTGCATTAAATGGCTAGATTATTATCCTGTAGGTCAGGTTCTATTTTTTAGATTTTTTATAGGATTTATTCCAATTTTTTTTATTATTCCAAAAGATAAGATTTTTTGTTTTTATAAAACTTCACGTCCCGGACTTCACGCTTTTAGAGCTATATGTGGGGCAATAGCAATTATTGCTTTATTTTACGGTTTAAGAGAATTGCCTTTAGCGGATGTTATTTCGTTAACGTTTGGTGGTCCTATATTTGTCACAGTAGCATCTATTTTTTTTTTATACGAAAAAGTAGGAATTAAAAGATGGTCTGCAGTCCTTTTGGGTTTTTTTGGAATGCTTCTAATCATTCAACCAGCTTTTATAGATTTAAATTATTATTATATTTCTCCAATTATTTTTTGCATATTTTTTGCTTGTGTGGCCATTAGTGTTAGATCGCTTTCAAGAACTGAAGAAAATTACACAATAGCTTTCTATTTTACTTCATTATGTGCGATCCTCGGATTGTGTTCCATTTTTTTTTCAGACTGGGTTCTGCCTACAAAAATAGATTTGCTAATTTTTACCATTCTAGGTCTCTGTGGAAGTCTAGGTAATTTATTGTTAACGCAAAGTTATAGACTTGCAGAAGCATCACTAGTTACCCCAATAAAATATTTGAGTTTAGTTTTCGCAATAGTTTTTGGATTTATAATATGGAATGAAGTACCTAAAATTTTAACTTTGTTAGGAGCCGGATTGGTTGTTGCAAGCTCGTTTATTATATTTATAAGAGAATCAAAATTAAAAACACAAATTGTAAATCCTAGATCATGAGTATGCCACCAATTTATTGGAACAAAGCTAAAAAAATTTTAGCTAAAAGAGACAAAACAATGAAAAAATTAATTTCAAATTATAAGGATGGTTTTTTAATAACAAGAAATGATATTTTCTTCTCTTTATGTAAAAGTATTATCGGACAGCAAATAAGCGTAGCTGCAGCAGATTCAGTTTTTTTAAAGTTTAAGAAAAAATGTAAAGGAAGAATTAGTGCCAAAAAAGTTAATTCATTATCATTTGCAAATCTTAAAAGCTGCGGACTAAGCAGGCAAAAAGTTAGAGGAATTAAAGAGCTAGCTAAAAAAACTATTAATAAAAGTTTTAAGCCTAACTTAATAAAAGAAATGAATGACGAAGAAGCAATAGAATACTTATCTAACCTAAGGCAAATTGGAAGATGGTCAGCTGAAATGATATTATTATTTACATATAATAGATCAAACATTTGGCCGCTACAAGATATTGGTCTTCTACGTGCTATATCTAGCAATTATAAAAAAAAATATTTTCCACCGGAAAATTTTTTAAAAAAACTATATAAGAAATTTAGTCCTTATTGTTCGGTAGCAACATGGTATCTATGGCGTTCAATTGACGATGAACCAATTCAGTATTGATATCCTTCAATAATTATCGCATTAAAATCTGATTTACCGTCTCTAAAAGACTTTGCTTCCTGATATTCTTTGGAATTATAACATTCTTTGGCTTTTTCAACGCTTGGAAATTCAACTATAACATTTCTTTCAAATTCGTGCTTTCCTTCAATAATAGAAAATTTACCGCCCCTTGTTACATATTTTCCACCGAATTTTTCAATTACTTGTTTTGCCCTACTCGCATAATTTTTAAATGCTTCAGCATCAGCAATATTCACCCTTGCAACCCAATACCCTTTGCTCATTTACAATTACTCCAAAAAGATTTAATAATTTCTATGGCTAATAAACTAATCATAGATTGGAAAGAATATAATCTAATTGTAGAAAAACTTGCAATACAAATTTATGAAAGCGGATTTAAACCAACGATGCTTATTGGCATAATGCGGGGCGGAGCACCAATAATTGATGTTTTAAGTAGAGTGTTCAAATTAAAATGTGCTTATCTCGCTGTAGAATCTTATTCTGGAGAAGGCACTGAAGATCAACAGGGCGAGCTGGTTTTTTCAAGAGAGATGAGCTCCACAGTGCAAGATATGGGAGGAAGACTGCTTCTGTGCGATGATCTTTCAGATACAGGAGTTACTTTAAAAAAAAGCATTAATTGGTTACACAACTACAAACAAATAAAAAAAATTGAGAGCATTAAAACTGCAGTTTTGTGGAAGAAAAAAGATTCTACTTTTGAACCTGATTATTGTGCGCAAAGGTTGGATTCAAATCCTTGGATTGTACAGCCATTTGAGCATTATGAAGAAGTAAAAATTGAAGATTTGCTAAAGAAACACAAAAGTAAATAAGGGCTAATTTTCATCAGCCCTTAAATTTATTTATTACGCAACAGCAAAACTTACAACACTTAGTATCGCAATCACCCAAATAGCAGGAGAGGTTGAACTAAATTTACCTGTCAATAATTTAATTAAAGCATAAGAAATAAATGCTAAAGCAATACCATTACTAATACTATATGTGAGTGGCATAGTAATCATTGCTAAAACAGCGGGAGCAGATTCTGCGATATCATCCCATTCTATATCTGTAATATTTCTTACGAAAAGGATAGAGACATATAGTAATGCAGCGCCATCAATTTCCTTTGGTAAACTTGTTGCTAAAGGAGAAAAAAATAGGCAAGACAAGAATAAAAGTCCAATTACTAATGAAGTCATACCTGTTCTGCCACCGGCTTTTACTCCAGCACCAGATTCGACATAACTTGTAACTGTAGTAGTTCCCATCAATGCACCCGCAACTGTTCCAACACTATCAGCCATCATTGCTTTATTTATATCTTTCACCTTACCATCTTTATCAATTTTACCTGCAACATTGGCTACCGAAGTTAATGTTCCTGCGGTGTCAAAAAAATCAATAAACAACAAAGTAAAAATGACTGTGGACATACCTGCTGTGAATGCAGCATCTAGATCGAACGCAAAAAGATAAGTCATAGGAGGAGGCGCGCTTACAAGTCCATTAAATTTAGCTAGTCCAGATATCCAAGCAATGACACTAAATCCTAGAATGCCAATAATAATATTTCCTCTGATATTCATTTTTTCAAGAACAATCATAACTACAAAGGCTAGACACGCAAGAATTACTAATGGGTTTTTAATATCACCAAGAGTTACTAACGTAACAGGGTGATCTCCAACAACTCCCATTATCTCTAACCCAATAATTGCAAGAAACAAACCTATGCCTCCACCAATTCCAAGTTTTAAACTTTTTGGAATTGAGTTTACAATCCATGCACGTAAAGGAGTTAAAGAAATTATTAAAAATAATACACCTGCCACCAAGCACGCTCCAAGAGCAGCTTGGGGTGTATAACCCATGCCCGCAACTACTCCGAATGCAACAAATGCGTTAATTCCCATGCCTGGCGCAAGACCTATTGGCCAAGTTTTTCCATAAAATGCCATTATAAAACAAGCAATTGCCGTCGCCACTATTGTTGCAGTAAATACTGCACCAAAATCAAAAAACCCTTTTTCTGTTCCAGCGAATTCGCCAGAAAGAATAAACGGATTTAAAAACATAATGTAAGCCATAGTAAGAAATGTAGTTACGCCAGCAATTACCTCTGTTTTAAAATCTGTTTTATTTTTTTTATACTCAAAATATTTTTCCATCATTGATAAACCTCCTGTTAATTCTAAATACTCTTATTTTATGAAAAAATCATATTAAAAATTAGTAAAAATTTAAGATTACAACCTACAGGTAATATTTCTGTTTATAAGTTTTAGGTGTATCATATTATTATTTTATGAATAAAATAATAAATATTCTCACAGTAACTATTTTTGTATTTATCTTATCGGCCTGTCAAACTGTGAGCAAAAAAATTGATTCACAAACTGAGAAGGAACAAAAGGAACTAAGCCAGTGGCTAAATCAATCAGAAACCGATTTAAAAATAGTTTTCGGTCAACCTGATAAAATTGAATTTAAAGAAAATAGAAATAGATACTATATTTATAAATCAGAAAAATTAAAAATAAAATGCGAAAGAAAATTTGAAATAAACCAAAATAATATGATAATAGGCTTTAGCAGCAAAAACTGCTTTTAAGCATGAATATAAAAAATAAAGCTCAATTTATTGAGTATTTCATAAAAGGAAGTAAGCAAGTTAACCAATTAAAAATTGGCGTAGAGCACGAAAGATTTTTATTTGAAGGAAAAGAAAAAAAAAGAATCTCATACAGTAAATTAAAAAAAATTTTTGAAAATTTAAAAAAAAAAGGTTGGGAACCAATTTTAGAAAAAGAAAATATTATTGGCCTTAAGAGGGGAAAGCAACAAATCACTACCGAACCGGGATTTCAGTGTGAGTTATCCGGAGCGCCACTTGAAGATATTCATCAAGTTTGTCACGAAAGTTCAAATTATTTAAAAGAAATTAAAGAAGCCAGTCATGGGCTAAACATAAATACGGCATCAATTGGTTTTGATCCATTTAATAGTCTTGAGTCTCTTCCGAGAAATCCAAAGGAGAGATACAAGATAATGACGAATGAAATGCCTAAAGAAGGCAAACTTAGTTTAGAAATGATGTACAGAACTTGTGGAATTCAAATAAATTTCGATTACACATCAGAAACTAACTTTGAAAAAATATTTAGATTAGCAAACTATCTAGTTCCATTAACTATAGCGATATATGCTAATTCCCCCTTTAACAATGGAAAGCCTTCTGGTTATTATTCTTATAGAAATAAAGTTTGGCAAAAAACTTCTAGGGGAGGGATTATGCCTATTGCATTCGAAAAGTTAACCTTTGAAAAATATTTTGATCATATTATAAATTATCCAATTCTTTTTGCTATGAAAGACAAAGAATATATAAAGCCTAATGGACAAATTTTTAAAGATTTTATATTAGGAAAATTTTCAAATATTAAAGGCGAAGCAAGTTTAAAAGATTTTGAGACTCATCTAGCTACTATATTTACTGAAGTTAGATTAAAACAATTTATAGAATTAAGATCTTTAGACACATGTGATTGGGGATGCATATGCAATGGACCCGCACTCTTTACTGGTTTATTTTACGGACCGTTAGATGAAGCTTTTAATATTGTCTCAAAATGGAAAAAAGAAAATATTCTTAATGCTTATTTAGAGTCACCTAAAACGGGACTTAATACGGAGCTTGAAGGAAAAAAACTATATGAGTGGGGTGAAATATTTCTCAAACTAGCAAAAGATGGATTGATAAATAGAAAAAAAATGAACTCTAATAATAAAGATGAAACTATGTATTTACTTCATACCGAAAATGTAATTAAAAACAGAAAAAATAGAGCGCAATTGTTGCTTGAAAAGTTTAATGATAAAAAAAATTTAGATTTTTTTAATGATGAAAAAGAAGATTTTAGCTATTCAGGGCTCTAATTTAGATGCAGTTAATATAGATACGGACACAACTATATTGCTTGCATTGGAAGCTCAAAAAAGAGGTTATCAAGTATATTATTTTAAGCCAGAAGACCTAAGTTTTTTAGACGGAAAAGTTTTTGCTAAATGCTTGTATCTAAATCTTTTTGAAAATATTAAAAAGTTTTATGAAATATACAAAAAAGTTAATTTAAACTTATCTAAAGCAAAAGTGATACTTATTAGAAATGAACCTCCTTTTGATCAAAAATATATTAGTTCTACATTTATTCTTGAACACCTGTCAAAAAAAGTAAAAATAATTAACCATCCTAAAGCTGTAAGAGAAGTGCCAGAAAAACTTTTTTCAATGCGTTTAATAAAATATATGCCATCTACCTTGATAAGTGAAGACATGTTTGAAATTAAGAAATTTTTTCAAAAAAATAAAAAAATGATAATTAAACCGATCAATGGACACAGTGGAAATGAAGTGTTGTTATTAAAAAAATTCAATATAAGTAAAATTAAAAAATATATTAAAAAATATGGTTATGTAATTTTTCAAAAATTTTTACCCCAGATTTCTAAAGGAGACAAAAGAGTTTTTATAATTAATGGTAAAATTAAAGGATCGATTTCTAGAGTACCTAAAAAAAAAAGTATTTTATCTAATATGAGCAAGGGTGCCATAGCTAAAGCTATAAATCTGACAAAAAAAGAAATTGAGATTAGTAAAAAGGTAGCTGTTTTATTAAAAAAAGAAAATATTTATTTTGCAGGAATAGATTTTATTAATGAAAAATTAATTGGAGACATTAATGTAACTAGCCCAACTGGCTTAGTATCTTATTATAAACTTACAAAAATCAACTTAGCAAAATATTTTTGGGACAATATTTAATCTAAAATATTTGCTGTTTTTAGAATGAAACTATATTCCTCAGCTAATTCAGTTATTGCGTTATCTCTCCCACTCATCCCGCCATGCCCAGCAGCTTCCATTTTGCATTTTAATAATTGAATATTGTTATCATCTTTTAAATCTCTTAATTTTGCTAAATACTTAACGGGCTCAGAGTAAAGAACGCGATTATCAAATAAAGAAGTTGTAATTAGCATATCGGGGTAAGAAGTTTTCCTCAAATTGTTGTAAGGAGAATATGATAAAATATACTCAAAGTATTCTTTACTGTCTATCGGATTTCCCCACAACTCCCATTCAGCAGGAGTCAAGGGCAGTTTTTCATTTAACATCGTCGTTAGAGTGTCGACAAAAGGAACTAGTAGAAGTACTGAAAAAAAAATATCAGGTTTCATATTTACAATAGCTCCACCAGTCAATCCGCCTGCGGAACCGCCGTAAAAACAAATACCACCTTTGTATGTATATCTTTGGGCAATTAAATGATTTGCACAAGCAAGATAATCAAAAAATGTATTTTTTTTTAATTTTTTTTTCCCTTCTTCGTGCCACGCATCTCCAAGATCTCCGCCACCTCTAATGTGAGCAATTGCAAATGTTATTCCCCTGTCCACTAAACAAAAGCGGGAGGCGCTAAAAGAAGGAGTTACGCTGTGCTTATAAGCGCCGTAGGCATAAAGTAATATTTTTGATTTCCCATCCTGTTTCGTTTTTTTCAACCTTAGCAAACTAATAGGTACCATCCGCCCATCATGTGACTCAGCTTTTATTCTTTCCACCACGTATTTGTCTGGATCATGGCCAGAAGGTATTTCTATTTCTTTAACTAATTTTTTTTTTTTTGTCAAAATGTCATACTCATAAACTTTGCCAGGTGTTGCCATACTTTCCCAGCTAACTCTTATTTTTGATGTGTTAGAATCTCTTTGCATTATAGAAGCTCCAGGTGATCCAATTGCTTCTTCCGAAATCTTAATTTCTTCTTCTTTGTTGGTCTTAATATTTCTTACAAATAGCTTAGGAATAGCATCAGATTTCTCACTTCTAATAATAAAATTATCTAGAAAATCAAAACCTCCAATTACCGTTTCTTTTTTTTCAGGTATAAACTCTTCAACTTTTTTTATGTTATTTTTTTTACAACGTAATATCTTATAGTCTCGCGCATCTTTGTTTGTATGAATATAAAAATATTCTTTCCAAGCATCGATTGAATAACGAACATCTTTTTCTCTTTTCTGAAATAGTATAGGCTTTATTGTAATAGAGTTGGATGAAAAATAATATTCTTCAGTAGTTATGTGGTCCGATGTTGTGATAATAAAATACTCCTCATCAGATGTTAAGCTTATACTACAAGTAAAAGTTTCATTTATTTCTTCAAATATTAACTCATCACTGTCGATATCGGTACCAAGAATATGTTTATAAATTCTTCTCGGACGATGATATTTATCTAACTTAGAATAAAAAAAGCTTCTACTATCTAAAGACCAAACAACACCACCACTAGTATTTTCTATTTGATCAATTTCATTTTTATTTTTTTCAAGATCTCTAATATATATTGTATAATATTCTGAACCTTTAAGGTCTAAAGAGTAAGCTAAAAATTTATCAGAATGAGAAACACTAACTGTGCCTAAACCAAAATATTCTGATCCATATTTTTTTTTTTCAAGATCACCATCGAAATAAATTTCCTTAGGTTTTGACGAATCAATAAGTTGTCTAAGTTTTTTTCCGTAATTACCTTTAGCTTCAGTTCTTGACCAGTAATAATATT
>MDTF01016956.1_pt1 | contig 16442 bp, 15 predicted proteins | sample 811191 | NCBI WGS metagenome assembly MDTF01 (sample SAMN05326649, study PRJNA326480) | marine metagenome | isolation source: seawater | place: Southern Ocean | collected 2011 | reverse complement strand
TAGTACGAGATACAGCCCAATTGTCATTGCCCATGACCCTGGGTACACAAGTAACCAAGATTGAATAATAGAACTCAGCGGATGATGCTTTGTTGATACTGCACACAACCCCCTATTTTGTATGACATGCCACGCGCGACTCAGTGATTTCTCCAACATGATTGCAGCGATCGGCGATAAGAATACTGGCGGCAAATTTTCGTAAATAAATGTCTTCCAAAAAGCCTTCCATGAAAACTTAACGGGAGAATGAAACTGATTCGCATTTTTAGTCGGGGAGGCACGCCTCAGTTTGGCCGCCTGGTAGGGGTAATTGATACCTTTTATAAACTGCTCATCATCATCATTGGACGGCTTTCTCAAGCTCAGGAACGATTCTGGTGTGTTATTCAATGGATTGTCTGCCAAGGTTCTGTGCCTATTGAATGTATCCCCCCAAGATTATGCAGACATTCAAGAATTAAAGCTAATTACACATTGGGATGCTGTTTATTACTACGACCAAGTAATGAGTAATGAGTAATTCAAAGGTTTCCTGTTAAGACACAACTTCGATACTCTGCGGCGTCAATGAGAACATTTTGAAGTATATGGCCTGTTGAGCCATGCTCAAATAGCGGGTTACTTAGTCCAAGTGACTGACCAGACATTGTGTCCGTAGATACAGTGAGAGGGGCTGCGTTTTTTTATGAGCCTTTTGAAATATGCGACACAACAAAAAAATAGTTAAACAAGAGAAATGGCACTACTTCTAATCAAAGCGGGAGCAAGCAAAGCCCGCCAGTAAGTTCTTAAACTTACTAAGCAAAGGGATATCGAGCACGATGGGGAAAGTAGGTTTCTGATCGATTAACCCCCGCGCATACGGATATGCATCCAACGTGGACATCGTACGAAAGTTCTAATATTAGTTCTGATGCTATTTAAGAGATTGATTTATAATAAGTAATAACAGGGTGGACGGCGGGGGTTGAACCCGCGACAGTGACGGTTTGGTGAGGTTGATGAAGCTGCACTTAAAAGTGATTCCGGGTGTTAATGCTATTACTGCTCGGTATTAAGACTCAAAAAGCAACTGACTTGTGCCCATCCTTTGCTCTGATAACCCTTATTGGGCATGGCTAAAATCTATGGCATATCAATGATGACGTTATTTAAGCTGGCCATGCTCACTAGCTTTGTATTAGCGGGGCTGTTTTATGCCTCTAATATTGCAGGATTCGCCTTAACGACACTGGTAATTATTACATTACTCACTATGTCGTATAGTATCAGAGACTTGCGGGACATTGTCGGTATAGAGCCAGCCTATTGAGGGCTTGTTTATTCTGCCTTCATAGGGCGAAGAGACACCGGCTAAAGAGTTATTGATCTTAAATGCCAATAGATCAGACGAAGTCCTTTCGGCGACATGGGATGAATTTGATCTCGATGAGAGGGTGTGGACTATACCCGCAAGGCGTATAAAAGGCAGAACATCTCATACAATTCCTTTAAGCGAGCAATCTATATAGATACTCATGCGCTTGGCTGATCGTAAGACGAGCGATTATGTGTTCCCCAATACGTCTAGCGGCAGCAGCCTGTCCCAAGAGGGTATGTCAGCCGTGCTAAAACGAATGGGTGGAACCGGGCATATAACTGTTCATGGGTTTCGCTCTCCCTTTCGCGACTACATTGCAGAGAAGACGGATTTAGATGGCGCAATAGCAGAGCATGCTCTAGCGCATAAAATTAAGGACAAGGCGGCTGCTGCTTATCAGCGTGGGTCTATGGTGGATAAACGTAGATTGATGATGCAATCGATACGCCAATTATGCTCATCAAACTGGTGAAAAGGTTGCCCAATTAAGAGTTTAATGACTTTAAGTTACTTCTATATATAATTGATTATAAACTATTAATTGTATATATATGCATCGGAATTATCTGATAGTTATTTTCCACACGCTTATGCCAGCCTTACACCGGCGACATTATTTTTTACCGGCATATACCGGCAAATCCAAACTAGCTTCAATTTTAAAAGACTTTCGTCGCTGATTCACATCTGTCATTTAACAACTTTAATTCGGTCTTATTTTTGCTATGGTAACTAGTCACAATGCTGTGTCTAACTAATGCTAATTTCTAAGTGTAAAAAATGATATGTCTGTAAGAATTTTAGTAGCAACGGTTGTAGCACTGGCTTCGCTCTTAACTGGTTGCGGACAGTCTCAGGACGAAAAGGAAACAATTGCGGCAGTAACTTGCGCCGTTATGCGCGAAAGCCGAAATATGGATGGGGCAGTTCGTGTCAAAGAAATGAACGAAGCACGAGTAAAGATGGGTGGTGAACCATTTTTAGATGGTGATGATGTAATCAAAGACGCTTTAGAATATGGGCTGTGTCAAGGGTTGGTATTGGGAACTTATGATGAAAGCCTTCAATCCCTCAAAGACGCTAAACGTGAAAGAGAACGAATAGCAAAAGAGAAGCGAGCAGAGGAGCACAGAATTGCGGATAGTAAACCTTCAGTAACAGAAGAATTTTATCCAAATGGAGTATTGAAGTTAAGGACAAATTATACGCCCAAAATTGATGGAAGGAAAAAGCATGGACTTTTTGAGATTTGGCATGACAGTGGTCAGGTATGGGGCAAAGTCAACTACAAGGACGGAAAGCAACACGGACTGCACGAGATGTATTACGAGAATGGAGACGAATACTCGTGGTCCCCCCAGTGCTTCCACAATGGACAAGAAGTAGACATGTCCAACTGTAAGCAGCCCTAAGTCCGAGTGTTAGCCGACGTAGGCAGGGCAGAACAGCACAGTGATTTGAAGTGGTCAAAATGCCTAATTGGATAAGGCACCAAGATGAAAGGATCCGAGACTCAACGATACAATTATTGCACTTGCTAATACATTTGATGGGGCCCGCAAGGGCCAGAGACGTAGCATTGGTAAACGACAGAAAAGCGGTATGACGACCATCGCGGGCGGTGTTGTCTGGACCGCGAGTTGAGTAAATCAAACACGTTCCATTTTTTCTGCGGAAGATAAAAATTATGCGTAAAGACGAGCTTAATATTGACAAAAAGTACTCTATTACAGATAAAAAATCTCTAGAGAGCCATTACGATCCGCCGCTAGAGATAGCGAAATCAATTATGCTTAAGTCTCTAGATAACTATCACAGAATGTATATTGAAAAGTCTCCTTTTATATGTATTGCTACATCTGATGTAGATGGTCAACCAACAATTTCACCCAAGGGAGACGCGCCTGGCTTTGTCCAAATCTATGATGATAATACACTTATTATCCCTGATAGAATTGGGAATAATAAATTAGAATCATTTCATAACTTGGTCGATAATCCAAAAATAGGTTTGATATTTATGATTCCGGGTGCAAAAGAAACCTTGCGAATTTCGGGTACGGCTCAAATTGTTACCGATGAGCAAACTCTTAAATTCGCCAAGGTTGGAGAAAAACCAGTGAAAGCAGGGCTGATAGTTCATGTTACAAAATGTTATCTGCACTGCGGCAAAGCAATCATACGATCAAAACTTTGGCATGAAGAGAGCAAAATAAAAAAGGGTACATTCCCTTCTTTCGGAAAAATAATTAATGAACAGGCCAAGTTACAAGAAAGTATTCAATCCTCAGATGAGTTAATAGAGCATGTTTATACAAATGAGCTTTATTAAAATATGTAAAAAAAATTGTCATTAGCGCGGCACGCTTTCTTGGGGTATGGCCTAGAGTCGGAATTATTAACTTTTTGCTCTTATAGCCTTGTTCGCTGGAGATGTTGACCAATATTGTGGACTCGAAGAACATACCAATGCGAGGCTTGCTATTTTTTCTTATCCGAGCCCTAAATGAATAATTAGTTGTTACTAAAACCAGAAAATTGGAGCAGCCACATTAGATGGTAATACTCTGGAATCGGTAAACGCATCGTCACTTCACGCTGCACCGCAGAAATTAAGTCGATACTTACATTTGCGCGGTTAGCTTCTATCTCTATGAGGATCGCTTCTAGCCGAGACCCTGTAGATGCCGAATTACCTTTGCCTTGCTCAATAGAAAAGCTCAAGGGACTCATAATGAGCAAATATAAAGCTAGGTGGAGGAGCGGTAATGGGCAAGTAAGGCATAAGATCAGCACATTGCTGAGATCGCAGTTTAATGGTTTTTAAGTGTTCTTTTTTGATATCGAATAGAAGTTTTGATGAGATGACCACCGGGTGGATTCGGCATAGTTAGAGTGCGGGGCCTATTATTTACCCGACCTTGGAATCAAACCGCTTAACGATAACGTTCACCACCCGATCGTCTTCGTGATAACAATCCCCGGCCTTTAACTTAAGCTCCGCGTATTTAGCTGTCCTATCCCAGGCGTCGATAGAGCGACTTAGATTATTTATTGCATTGGTTTTAGAGGCAAGTTTATGAGGTGTCATGGCGTTCTCTGCCACCATCATTATTGGATGGAAGTCATCGCCACACATGTCCCGCAATCGGTTTAACAGGAATTTCTTGTTCTTATTCGGTGATCCTAAACGACAGCGCATAATCGACACTTTTATCTACATCAATGATGCTAAGTTGTTTAATCGTCGAAGGCATCTCGTGAACAATCACTTACTAGCGAGTGTTGGATCGGTTTAGTGCAGAGCTTCTTACTGTTTATATCATACCTAATAATCATCCCTAATATAAATACAATGCACTTTGTTGATTTATCCTGTCCGGACCACTTCTCTTTTTAAAATATATCCGAGTGTAGTAATAATGTTAAAGGTCTGTATACGCATGCTTTATCAGTTAACCGCGATGAAATGATCTGTCAGTAAATATGATTCCCAATGATCGGTGAATTGAGTTACTCTTTTATATCAGCAAATCAGTTATGGTTATAATCGACTTATACTATGTTAAATACGTTGGCAAACCAGAAGGATTTACTTTTGTATAAATAAGGTCTTCATATGATTCGTTCATTAAGTCGTGGATTAGATATACTTGATTTTTTAAATCGGTCTAGCGGCGCGACGCCTGTTATCTTAGCCCGAGAGTTAAGTGTTCCCCGTGCCACTGTGCACCGAATTTTGGAGACCTTGATCGAAAAAGGTTATGTCTACCAGCATCCATCCGATGGTATATTTCGATTGACCGTTAAAGTCAGGACACTAAGTTCCGGGTTCACTGATCAGGCGGTCATGGCCAATTTAGGTAGAGATTTGATGGAGGAGGTAACCAAAGCGCTAGCTTGGCCCGTTTCTTTCTCAGCCATATCGGGCGCGGATGTCATTATCCACGAAAATACTGACGCATCAAGTCCGCTGGCAGTTGAAAAATTTAAAATTGGTTACCGTATGCCAATACTGGAATCTGCCTCCGGTATTTGTATCCTAGCTTTCATGCCTGATATTGAGCGTGAAAATATTTTAGTGATGCTTAGCAAGGTGAATTGCAATCGTGACCAAACGGCGCGCCAATCGGCTGAGTTTAGACTTCTAATCGAGAAGGCCTCCAGAATAGGTTATGCTACGCGCAGACGTAAGCGCGCACGATTCGATATATCTGCTATTGCTGTCCCTGTGCGCACAGGTGACAAGGTATACGGCGCTTTGACCTTGCGTTACCACGAGCCAGCCGTCAGCCAAGACGAATTAAATCGCGTTGTCTTCCCATTGTTAAATAAAACTGCCGTAAACTTTTCAGCTCTATTAGCGCGCTGATTAGACCCTCAAACATTTATTTATTAAGCACGATGCCGAGTAAAGTTATGTCGATGACGTTCGCCGTTTTAAGGGTTACGCGGCAAGGTTATAAGATCTCAATAACGGACCAGTGTTATCTAGCGCTAGACTAGGGGGTTGGGAGTGATAATATCGTAGTAGTTGTTTAATATTATGAAAATTGAGGTTTAGTCATGCTCGATAGAAGGCAATTTTTAGCCGCTGCAGGCATAACCGCGCTTGCTGGGTCATCTTTTGGGTTTAAAAATAATAGCTATAAAGCGGCTCCAAAAAGCGACAGCGGTGCTATTTTACAGGGGGGGCGTCTTTTTGATCTCGCCCGTGCCTATCAGGTGATGGATGAGGAGAACTTAGATGCGCTGATAGTTACTCGGCCAATGAACTTCTATCATTTCACCGGTTATTTGGACCACCTTTCAATTCGAATGGATACCCCTTGCTCATTTGCTCTCTTAAGCCGAGATAAGGCTCGTCCATCCTGTGTAGTAATAAATCAATTTATTTATTACTACAGCGTTGCTGACAGCGACTTTCAGTGGGACTCTACTGTCAATCTTTTTACAGGCTGGGGCGGTAAAATAACGGCTGAATCTCAAAATAATAATTCGGTGGAGAGGGCGGTACTTCCTCCGTTTGTATTTACCAGTAAAGATCCACAAATCGATCGTGATTTTGAGAAGGATCGTCTTAAAGTACTCAATCAAGCATTAGATAATAACCCTCCGAGTGGGAATGCTCAGACTGCGTTAGTCAAAGCAATTTATGACTTAAAACTCGATAAGAGCCGAATTGGGATTGATGATCCGGTTATCGAACGTATTATTAAAACAGCTAATTTAGGCGCGACTACGGTTGATGGTGACTATGCCTTACGTAGGATCCGCATGATCAAATCGGCGCGAGAAATAGAGCTGATGAAGTTGGCTGCAACAGCCAATGCACAGTCCGCGATCGTTGCAGCCTCTTCCTTGCGTTCTGGAGCTACGCTCCATGAATTAAGGGCATCTTTTTTTTCCCAATGTGCGCTGCACGGTAACACCCCGTTGTTCATGCAAATTGATACTATCATGTCGGAAATACACAATATGGAGTTCAAAGAGGGTTCAGGGTTTGCAATTGACGCGGTGAGTCAGGGGTTGCATTACACAGGCGACTATGGGCGAACCATTTTTATCGGCGAACCCACAAAAAGCATGAAACGCGCAACTGATGCAATTGCAATCGGTTGGGATGCCGTGCGCGAAAAACTGCAGCCTGGCATGCGTTACTCTGAGATCAAAGAGATCGGTAGACGTGCAATTAAGAGCGCTGGTTATGACCTTGCTGTTGCAGTGACTCCTCACAGCGTAGGGCTGTGCCACACAGATGAACCGGGTCGCGATGGCGTTGGCGCCTACTGGCAAAAAGATGATTTAGTGCTCGAAGAAAATATGATTATCAGTGTGGACATGCCAGTCTTGCACACCGGTATCGGGGGCTCTGCGCATTTAGAGGATTTAACACTGATCACCAAGGACGGTTGCATGCCAATTCACCCTAATGGTGACCGCGTTATCATTGTTTAGTTTTTAAAGTAGCTAACTCAGCCGCGCACTCTTTGTAGTTGACTCGCAATGGATAGCTTTCAGTAATCTGTGCGACGCTGGATCTGCCCACCCTATTAAATGGTGGGGTGCGCAGACCAGTTATATCGACGTTCGAACTATTAGTATTTAAATATCAGAAACTATAAGTTGCCTTCACTCCGAAGTATCTTTTGTCTGGAAGACCGGCCGTTGCCACTCGGTTGACACCCGGTGGCAGCCAGGCAAAGTCGATTAAGAACTGGTAGTTGGTAACTGTCTCGTCGTCGGTCAAATTTTCTCCAACAAGCTCAACCTTGAAATTGTCTCTCTCAAAACCTAGACGCATGTTGATTCGATTGCTATCACCGGTCTCAAGTATATTTGCATCAGTCGCATAACTGCTGCCCGTGTGAATATAGTCGGCTCGCAGATACCAGGCAATTCCAGCCTGCATTTCACCAGTGAGTGTTCCCGAGAGCGACCCCTGAACTTTCGGATTTCTTTGCTTTCGCTTGCCCATCCCAGATATGTCCTGAGTACCCATCAATACTCCGCAATCAGCACAATCTTTGAGGACTTTGATGTCCGAGTCGTTGAGGCCATAGGTGGCTTCCAGCATAAAGTTATCAGAAACGGCCCATGCTCCCTCTACTTCGAATCCGGATAATTCTATTTCGCCACCGGTGGCTGTTCCCCCATAAAAAACATCGCCCACAAACGTTCCAGCGGCAGTCTGGGCAGTCCAGTCTCCGCGATAAATTGATGCCTGTAACCAAGCCTGACCATCGAGTAATGATGCTTTGACCCCTAATTCGTACATGTCGAGTTCTTCTTCCTCTATTTCTTTGTACAGGCCGATATCAGCCAAGGCAGTAAGAACGCTTTGGGGCTGGTTAAATAAATTGACATTAAATCCGCCGGGTCGAGTTCCCTCGCCATAGCTACCATATAAGGTGATCTCATCGTTGAAACGATAGTCGACGACAAATTTTGGTGTGGTGCTCTTAAACGTGCCCGACACGAATTCATCACCACTAGATCTGGCTTCCTCTACCTCGTCTTTCTGCTTTCTGCCCTCGAGATTAATCGTGAGGGCATCAGTTATATCGTACTCAACGGCGGCAAAGATGCCGGTGGTTTCAATATCAAAGACGTTGCCTAAACTGAGAGATCGAACCGAATTGAAAATGTGGAACCCGCTAGTTCGCTTACCTTCAAATTTAAATTTACTGATCCCAAATAACCATCTGAGCCGCTGCTCTTGGCTGGAGGTCACCCTAATTTCTTGGCTAAAGTCTTCAAGGTCTCTGCCATTGAGAAGTGACACGTCTTTCATGGCGGATATGCTGGCAGTCGCTCGTCTGTCTAAATCATCGAGTGCCATCCATTTATTTTCGCTGGTGGCGGTTATCGACGATATTGTGATCCCATTATCCAACACATAATTCATGATTAAACTCATTTGCTCCGCTTCTCGAGCGAAACCAAAGCCATCTAGAAAAGGACTGTCTGTTATTGTATCGATGCTGAGGCCGGGGCTTGCGATACCGTTGAGGAGATTGTTCTTGCCGGGACTCATCTCGTCATCGTACTGAATATGTTGAGCGGACGGGAAGGGCGCCTCACCACAGAACCAATTTCCGCCACCGCTTCTTACCGCCAACGTTGAATTGGGTAATAAACAATTAAATAGCTCTTCCCCATTGGTTACCCCATAACCAAATGCCGCGCCGGGGCCATCGTCATCCTCCCACTGATGGACGCGCAATTTAGCGTTAAATCTGTCGCTTGGTTCGAAGTAAAGTGTCGCCGCCACACTCTGGGTCTCTCTTGCGCCCAGAGTGAGTGCTGGATTGTTAGCTACTTTGTACTGGCCATCGGTCTCTTGATGACTTAACGAAATTCGATAGGCGACGGTTTCTCCCAGAGGACCTTCAAAAGATGCACCGATGTTCTTAGTTCCGAATTTGCCAAATTCGCCAATTATTTTCCCTTCAAATTCGCGACTAGGTGTTCTTGTTATAAAATTAACTGCTCCTGACAGTGTAGCTCTGCCAAAATATGCGCTTTGTGGGCCCCTTACTACCTCGATTCTCTCTGCATCCTCTAGGCCCGCTATGACGCTGCCGTGGGTAGGAGCACCATCGACAAATACCGTAGCAGCTTGTTGATGATCATTTTCTTGACTGATATGCATACCCCGAATGACTAAGATCCGATTTGACCGATCCGCTCTCCCCACGGAATGTTCTGCGAAATGAAAGCCTGGAGTGAAGGCAATAATATCTTTAAATTCATTTATGCCTCTCGCTTCAATATCGGCCGACGTGAGCGCGGTAATGGCTAATGGCACCTCCAGCAGACTCTCTTCTCTCTTTCGTGCAGTAACCACAATTTCTTCTAAGTTTCCGACATTTTGAGCATAAGAAATCGCAGGGAAACAGGGCATTAATAGTGCTAGAGCCCCCACTGTTTTTGTTGATAGAAGTGCCTTGATGGAATTATATTTGTCTTTTTTACCCTTCATCATGATTCACCCCAATTCAGTTGCGACATCGGGTTGATGTCGCATATCGAGGGACGAGTATTATTATTTAGCGCGTCCATGTTGCGTTGTCAGTTGCAACTGCCCTCTATCAAAAGAATATTCCTGTGGGACAAGCTTAAACAAGACAAAAATATTTCATGTATCAATATTGGACAAAAGTGAAAAGACTAGTTAGAAATTTATTAACACTGGCATAGTTTCCCACGATCAGTCGGACATTCCCGTACGCATTGTAGTCATACTAGCTGATCGCGCCAAAACTTGTGGGCGTCATAAACTGATATGTATTTTTATGCCCGCTATCCCTACGCAAATAATATATTGGAACTTAGATGCACCATACCAAAAGACTAATATCTCTGATTCAAGGATCTGAACTGATCAAGTCCCCAGGCGTCTTTGATAGCTTATCAGCAGTTTTAGTTGAAAGAGCGGGCTTTGAAGTCGCATTTATCTCAGGGGCTGGCATCTCTTTTTCACGATTGGGACGGCCCGATGTGGGGCTCACTACGGCGTCAGAGGTTGCGGATATCATTGCCGCTGTTCGAGATCGCTCCGATCTGCCTTTAATCGTTGATATGGATACCGGCTTTGGTGCTATTTTAAATGTTGGGCGCACAGTCCGAGTATTTGAGCGGGCTGGTGCTTCGGCGTTACAGATCGAAGATCAAGTCTTTCCCAAACGTTGTGGTCACATGACAGGAAAACAGGTGATACCGGCCGAGGAGATGGTAGCTAAAATTAAAGCCGCGGTCGACTCACGACGGCATAGCACCTTAATTTTTGCTAGGAGCGATGCTTTAGCCATTGAAAATTTCGATCAAGTTCTAGCAAGGGCGCATCACTATATTGAGGCGGGTGCTGATGGCCTATTGATTGAGGGATTTGAGACTTTAGAGCAAATGAAAACGATTGGCGTCACATTTGGCGACAGTGTTCCCTTGATACATAACTTGGTTGAGGGTGGTATTAGTCCTCTACATGGGAGTGCGGAAGTGGAATTATTAAACTATAAAATCGCGTTGTACCCGCTAGCATTACTCCATGCATTTGTTCCTAGCGCAGAGGCTGTCTTGAGGCATATATTAATTGAAGGTCACACAGATATGCCGGGTAGGGTATTGGCAAACCTCGATTATATGAACGCTCTTTTGGGAACAGGCGGTATAGATCGTAAGTCATAGAATTTGATTTCGCCTTCGCCTTTCGATGCGAAGGGCGTGAAGAAAAATTATTAGTGGTTTTCTAGTAGGCGCCCTTTATTGTCATATTGATCATTTATTCCGCACGAGCGCAGGGCGTGCCATATGGTGGCTATATTAATTGGCACTATGGGTTTGTGAAGTAATTTTTCTAATGTTGGGAAAACATTTGACGCACACAGATTGGTGCCCACCTGAACAATAGCATTCACACTATCGTCATTTGCTTTCATTACGAGTTCCATGACCTTATGCTCGGGCACCAGTGCTATTGCATCGTGAGCATTTTCGCATTTCAACCCTTCAACTGAAACCACCTCATAGCCTGAGTCTTCAAAAAACAAGCGAACATTTTTGTCACCGATAGGTTGATAGGGAGTGATTACCGCTATTTTCTGCCCACAATTTCCTTTAACACCCAGCGCAGAAAGGGCTGCAGTTACTGCATTGGCACCTGTTGTAAGGCCGGTATCAATGCCGATCATTTGTTGAACTTTTTCCACAAAGCCATCATTTCCCTTAATTCCTCCCCAAAAAGTCTCCGCAGACATCCCCATCATCACGTGATCTGGCTTACAACTCATGACTGAATCTATGGATGCGCCAATGTTTTGGCGTACCATTTCTAAAAAGTCCATAAACTTCTTGTCGTCACTTAAATCTGCTTGGCTGATCATAAAGCGAGAAAAATGCCAGCTCACGCCTCGCGGGATTATTTTTTGGCAGTCGTACTCAACAGCGGTGTTGGTAGAAGGTAAAATCACACCGATTTTCGCGCGATGGGCGATATAGTTATCTTGATATCCGTTAGTTCTCTGAACTCGATCTCGATTTTTTAAAAGATCAATTTGGTTGGAGAATAGCATTCTCATACCTCCATTTTTAAGACTGTAAGCTTTCGCGTAATGAGTCGATCATCGAGCGCTCCATCATAAATTTTTTGGCACTGACAGGATCATTGGCCGACTGCATAAAAAATTTTTGACGTTCTTTTTGCACATCGGATTGAGTGGATTCCATTAATTTTTTATTGTTAATCGTGTGCTCTTGTACAAATCGCATGGCAAGGCAACGTCTTTGACGATCGTAATCGATAAACTCCTGCTCAAAGCAGGCTTCATTGACCACTATGTCAATCAGGCGTTTGGCTAGATTAAAGGCATCATGCAATCCACCATTCATACCCATCCCTCCAAGCGGATTATTTATGTGACAGGAATCACCAACCAGCGCCATTCGGCCTCGAAAATATGTAGACGCAACTCGTTGATTTACAGAATATAAAGTCCTATAAGGCACACGGTAAGCGTGCGTCGAGGGGCAGAAATGCTGTAACCTTTCTTCTATAAATTCATCCGACAAAAGAAGTTTTTCATCGTCTCTGTTTTTTGGTGAAGTGGGAAATAATACGCGCCATATTTTTTCTGTTCGCAACACTACGCACCACTCATTGGGGTCCGAGATATAATTTACGTAGGAGAAGTCATCGAAAACCTTCTCAAATGCAAAGTCAGTGCTAACGACTAGAAATTTTTCGTCATAAGTAAAACCGTCATAACCAATTCCGGCTGATTTTCGCACCTTACTACGTGCCCCATCACACCCAATTATAAAACTACCGTCGATTACGATTGTTCCCTTAGATGTCTTTATTTTCGCCTGAACTCCACTATCGTTCTCTGTATAATCCATTACCTCATGGGAAAAGCGGACTTCAACATTGGCGTAGCTTGCCAGTTCATCGTTAACGCAGTGGGTTAATTCGTATTGTTCTAACTGAAGACGAAAGGGGTGCTGCGTTTCTCCTTTAAGTAGCTTCATTTCGAAAGTGGCAACATCGCCACTCACTCGATCTCGGTATTGATAGCGATGTGCTTTTAGTCCTTTTTCCAACATTTTCTCGATGACATTAGCGTCCAACTCGGCAATTAAATCTAACGATGGCGGGTGAAATGTCGATGCCCGCAAGTCAATTGGGAGTGCCGCTTCTTTTTCTAATAAAATGACTGGGATGTTTTGTTTAGCTAGGGCTAGCGCCAGAATGGAGCCTGAAGGCCCCATGCCAGCCACAATGATGGGTGCTATTACGTTCATTTTTTGTGCCCAATTTACGAATTCTTGTGATGGCGTATTTTATAGCTCTCAATGACGATGTTAGGCGCCTATTGCGATCGCTGATGGTTTTCATCGCATTGGGCTGTCCACTTCACCGCTACCATAAGCACATTACCAAAGAAACTACGCACGACCGTTTGTTTCGTAAAGTCGTTTCAAATGTGGACGCAAGATAAATTACACTGTTGCTTGAGAGCTACCATGAGTACCTTAGATTTTAAATCTAGTGCAAAGAACCTTGGTAACAAAGATGGTTTTGGAAATTTAACACAGGTGTCCGCCAATTATTTGCGAGTTTATTTATGCGTTATCCTTACTCTCCTTATCCTGAAAGAGGGAAGCTAACCCTTCCTAATGATTGTAAATTAGCTTTGATCGTCACATTAAATCTCGAGCATTGGGATATGACGAAAAATAGTAAATCACCTTATTATGCCGGCGGCCCAGCGATCTTGCCCGATTCCTTGCCGGGCGATGTACCAGATTTTCCGAACTATATGTGGCGCGAATACGGCCAGCGCGTGGGTATTTGGCGGCTGTTTGACGAATTTGACAAGATCGGGGTGCCTGCTAGTTGCACAATAAATGCAAAAACCGCAATTGAAAGAAGAGCCATTGTCGATGCGGCTAATGAAAGGGGCTGGGAAATATTGGCCCATAACTATGAGCAGGGCGAGTTACTGACTGATTACAGTGGCGATATTAACAGTGAACGAAATGTTATTAAAAAGACGCTGGATATCTATGAAAATACGCTTAAGCGACCGGCAAAGGGATGGCTTTCATCATCGCTTAGGGGCACGCTCAATACTTGCGACTTGTTAACCGAAAATGGGTTGTTATTCTATTGCGATATGATGAACGATGATCAACCTTACTTAGTCCAAACTAAGAATGGCCCAATTGTGTCGATTCCCTATTCGAATGAGATCAATGATTTTACCTTATTGACCCGCCGCGGACACACGACTAGCGAGTTTTTAGACATTATAACGGAAGAATTAGATGTCCTTTTGGGTGAGGCGATCAATGATGGCAGTGCGCGTATTATGAATCTAGGATTACACCCTCACGTGTCGGGTAGGGCATATCGCATAAGAGCCATAAGAGAATTTTTGAGCTATGCAAGTAGTCTTGATGGAGTTAATTTTTTACGAAGGGAGGATATTGCAGAACATTATCTTGAGCATCATATCGGCCATATCCCAAGCATGTAGATCTAACCATTGCACCGAGAGCAAGCCCTGAGGAATTACTATGCAGGCTAATGACTTCGCTTTAACGAAGGCTAACACGCTATTTCAAAGTGAATTTCAGCGCGGTTGGAAACCTCTTCTCGGTGCTTTAGTCGGGGCCGGTTGTGGAATCTCATCTATTTGTTTCTACACAAATGGTGTTTTTGCCGTGGCTATTGCTAATGATACAGGCTGGTCTAGGGGCGCTATTCAAATAGGTATAAGTATTATGATACTCATGGCTGTGGTCACAGCGCCCGCCGCCGGTTGGCTTATAGATCGCTATGGCCCGCGGCATGTCGCTCTGATATCACTGCCGCTTTTTGGTATTGGATTAGCTGGTTTATCGATTGCGGACAATAGTATTGGGCATTTTTATCTTGGCTGGGCGGTGATGTCGCTGCTTGCCGCTGGTACATTGCCTGTGACCTGGACCAAAGTGGTAATAAGTTGGTTTGATAGTTACCGAGGACTGGCGCTTGGCGGGGCACTCACCGGCACAGGTGTCGCAGCGACGTTTGCCCCCAGTTATGTTGTCTGGCTCATAGATATGCATGGTTGGAGAAGTGCTTATGCTCTACTTAGTGCCACAGTAATGGTTATATCTATCCCAGCCGTTTATCTTTTATTTAGGATGCCGACTGGGGTTGTAGTTACCGAAAAGCAAAAGGAATCTGCTTTGATAAAAGCTTGTCAATCCGATTTAGCTGTTCCTAAACAATTGAGCGGTTCGTCTGTCCGAGGAGCGTTAGGCGATTATCGCTTTTGGGTGATAGCTATTGGAATACTGCTCGCAGCCGCTAGTATTTCTGGCATCATTACAAGTCTAGCTTCTATTTTGACTGATAGTGGTAACAGCCTTAGCAGCGCGGCAAAATATGCTGGAGTGATGGGTATTAGTGTTATTGCAGGCCGTTTAGTGGCCGGTTTTATGATGGACTATGTCTGGGCTCCAGCCATCTCAGCGTTATTTTTGATCATGCCTGCCTTGGCTGCTCTATTGTTGGTGACTTTCATTGATGACCCGAGCATGGTGGTTATTTCCGCATTGTTGGTGGGTCTAGCTGCTGGGGCAGAAGTGGATTTAATGGCCTTTCTCGCTAGTCGTTATTTTGGATTAAAAAACTATGGAGCACTTTACGGAGGTATCTACGTATTTTTCTCGATTGGCGCTGGACTTGCGCCCGCCCTTTTTGGTTTGAGCTATGATCTACTTGGAAGTTATCAATTCATCTTATGTGTAGCCGCGGGAGCTTCGGTCACTGGGTCCTTACTTATGCTAACTCTAGGTCACTATCCGGTTTTCAATGATCTCGGCGACTAAATGCTAGATTAGTCTGCTCCGAATTTAAGCTGTTAATTATAAATCGTCAGATGCAGTTACACGTTTGACTGTCTGATCTAAGCCATAGTTTTGCTCATCGGCTCTGTTGTCGTAATTGGTTAGTGTAATGCATTCACTCACGTAAGTGACGGCGATACCATTGAACTCAACGGACTCCCAATACGTCTGGCCGCTTTAGATTACCCTGAGACGGACACAAAGGCAGGGAGTTATGCTGCAAGAAGGCCATGCAGTTTGCAGGACTGGAGGCTTTATGTGAGCTTACCGGCGCAAAAACATATGATCGAGTGGTAGGTTATTGCAAAATCAAAGGATCAGACTTTGGTCAACTGATGATGCGAGATAGGGACTGTAAAGTTTGGGAGAAGTAAGGCGTCTGGGATAGATATTAAATACTCGTTTTCCCTAATTACTATAGGCTTCACACTAGATATCTAAAAATATGCCTTAATTTATTGTTTATTTTTTTGGAGAAATGTTAGATGCAACTGGTAATACTGCCGGTATTTTTAGGTTTTTTTACTTTTTTTTATCTTTTTCTGTCTATGCGGATTGGGTATCTGAGAGGTAGTCCTGTCATGAAGCTTTTCTTTAAGATGGAAAAAGAAGTTTCAGAGGATAAGCTTAATAGGAACGTTCGTGCACACGGGAATTTTTCTGAATACTTTCCGCTTTT
>MDTF01008147.1_pt1 | contig 16453 bp, 19 predicted proteins | sample 811191 | NCBI WGS metagenome assembly MDTF01 (sample SAMN05326649, study PRJNA326480) | marine metagenome | isolation source: seawater | place: Southern Ocean | collected 2011 | reverse complement strand
GGATCTATATTTACCCAAAACACTTTTAATAGCTCCTCGTAATTAGTTAGCTTAGGGTCGTAATGAACCTCGATAGCTTCTACGTGTCCAGTGTCTTTGTAAATGACTTGTTTGTAAGTTGGATTTTTTACATGTCCTCCTGAATATCCAGATATAGATTTTACAACTCCTTTTACTTTGTCAAATGATTCCTCCATGCACCAAAAGCATCCACCTGCAAAATAAGCTTTTTTATACTCATTCTTGCTATCTACAGCTGCCACAGTAAGTTCGCCAGCCAAAGAATTAAATGTATTGAGATTAAATAAAATAATTATAAAAGAAATAATTTTTATCATGTATTAATTATATAGTTTTCTTTAAATTAAAGATAATATTTTATTTATGAAAAAACTACCAAGCTGTGATGACTGTGGAGAGAGCGAAACTATACTTACTCAAGTTAGTAATTGTGGTGATGTAAAATTTCTTTGCTCGGATTGTTATCAATTAAAGTATCTTGAAAAAGATTCAATTAAATCAAATGAAGTTTTAAACTATATTGAAATAAATAATATTTGTGAAGAATGTAAAAAAGAAGATGTTAACGTAAAATCTAATTTAATTATGCACGGTTACAAAGTTTGCAATAGTTGTAAGATATCAAAAACTTTGTTTCCTATCTAAACATTTCTAGTTATGGCCAATATGGCCAGAAGAATAAAGGCCTGTACAAACCAAGAAATAATTACAACGCCCAATGTCTTCCACAGACTTTTGTAGTTTAGTGTCTCTTTAACGGCTACAACCATGCAAGCTAACATCCAAAATGCTGATCCTATAAATGTAACAGTCATTAGATCTTCGTTAAAACCAAAAATTCTAATTATTCCGGGAGCACTTGAAAAACCTATAGCTCTTAAAAGAGCGAATTGGGTAGTTTTAGTTTTTGTGTCTGGAAATAATTTAACGCCAACAAAATAAACGATATATGCCCAGACAAACCAGCTAATTAGTGAAAAAATGGGTGCTAGTACAAAGTTACCAGCTCCTAATGAGGCAGCGCCAATACCAGCGGCAGAACTTGATAGTAAGACCACAATACCTGCTGAGATAGTTGCATTTTTATCTTTTTGAACTTCGTTGAAAACTTCAGGGTCAATTTTAACTGCTCGAAAAATTCTATTTAAAAAAAGTGATATCATCTTAATTTAACGTTTAATTTGCTTTTTTTTAAGTTAAAGATTTTTTATTTAATCTTAATTATATATAACTTAAATTAAAAAATATTTAAATGAAAAAATTTGAACCAGTATTTAACGGACTATCTGTAGCTCTTGTTATCTGTGTGCTGTCACTATTAACTTTTGAGTCTTCGTTTGGTGTGTGGCTGATGTTTTCATTTGGCTCTACGGCTTTAATTTTATTTGTTTATCATGATAGTGAATTTGCTAAAGCTAAAAATGTTTTTTTTGGTCACTTAATTTCAATAGTAATTGGCATTTTATTTAACCACTATATGGGAATTTCATTTGTCTCGTTGGGACTGTCAGTTGGTCTTTGCGTTACATTAATGATGTACCTAAAGGTAGTTCATCCACCTGCAGCTGCTAATCCACTAATCGCTTTATTTGCAGATGTCTCTTATGATTTTATCTTATTTCCTGTTGTGTCAGGCAGTATTGTTTTGATAGTTTTATCTTCTTTTATTAACAGGAGCTTATTAGGTAGAAAACCTCCTAATTTAATACTGCAATCGAAACGTTTAAAATCAACGCGTAGAAAGACCAAAAAAAATAAGGAAGTGTGAGATAAAAACTCAATTTATCTTTTCTGTAATAAATCTTCATCAAAATAATAATAAAAATTAAAATAATTATTAAATTTAACAGAGCTAACTCAATTTGATGGAAACCAAAAAAAATTACACTCCATGATGCGTTGAAAATTAAGTGTGTAAAATAAATATTTAAAATTTTACGATCAAAAAAATTAATCCAAACTTTCCAGCTGGCAATTGACATTAAGATATATAATACTGTCCATACAGGTGCAAAAACCCAACTAGGTGGATTAAAAGTAGGCAGTATTATTTCTGAGTACCAAGGTTCTTTGAAAGATGAAGTTGTGAAGCCACCAATACCTGATGCCACAAAAGTGATAGTAAGTATTATGAAAAAAGATAGGTATTTATTCTTAGTCATGTAAGTTATATATCTAAATCATGTTAGAAAATCAAAAAAAAATTTGGATCACAGGAGCTAGCAGTGGGATTGGTAAGGCTTTAGCTTTAAAATTTGCTAAAGAGAATTGGCATGTGGCTGTATCTGCACGAAGAAAAGAATTATTAGATGAGCTTGCTCAAAATAAAAATATATCATCTTTTCCCATGGATGTTACAAATGAAGATTTAGTAAAAATAACTTTCTCAAACATACTAAATAAATTTAAAGAATTGGATTTATGTGTTTTTTGTAGCGGTGCATATGATCCGAAATTAGAGAAAGAAATAAACAAAGAACAAATTAAAAAAATTATGAATATAAATTTTTTTGGTGTTTTAAATTGTATCGAAATTGTAGAAAATTATTTTAAAAATAAAAAAGAAGGACATATTTCTATTGTATCATCTGTTGCTGCTTACAGAGGTTTGCCAAATTCTAGTGGCTACGGTCCTTCTAAAGCTGCTTTAACTAATCTCACTGAAAGTTTATATTTTGATTTTAAAAAACATGGTGTAAGAATTTCTTTAATTTCACCTGGATTTATCAAAACACCATTAACAAGTCAAAATACTTTTAATATGCCTTTTATTAAAACACCAGAATTTGCAGCTAATAAAATATATAACGGACTAACCAAAGGTAGTGCCTTTGAAATTCACTTTCCAAAAGAATTAACATTAATTTTAAAAATTCTAAGAATTTTACCTTATCGAATATATCTATTTTTAGTCAATAGATTTATTAAACGTTAGAATAAAATTTAACTTAATTCCTGAAGTTGCTTTCTTAGAAAAAATTCCCACTTTTGAATTGGATGCTTTTTTAAATATAAAAATTTATTCGTAAATTGCTTTATTGAGTTCTGTACATCCTTTGTGGACCACCAAACATACGGGTCGCCAGCAATCTTGTTAATGTGATCAATGGCATCATTTATATTTTCAAATACTATTTTATTTTTTATTAAAAGTTCTTGAATTTTATTATCACTGTCATTTAAAGGTGTTTTTTTAAAATTATTTATCAATATAGTTGGGCCAGTAAGTACCCCTTCTAAAAAAGCTGTTTCTGCGTAAGAGCAAATTAACAGTTTACTAGTTCTTAGATATTTATGTAATATATTTTTTTTATTAATGTATTTCTCTCCCAAAATTTTAACAAGTTCCTCTTTTTGAAAATTATTTTCAGAACTATGTGGTAAGTAAATAAAAGACTTAAATACATTTTGATTTAAATTTTCTTTTAATAAAATAATATTTTTGATATTTTTAAAACTATCATAGAATTCATCAGATGTTATTCTTACAGGATATTTTGTGTTTGGCTTGCCTACATAAGATATGTGCAAGTTTTTTCTTCTATGCATTTTAAAATCCATAAATTTAGTTGCTGGTATCTGAACATCATTTATTTCTCTTGGTTGTGACCAAATTAATTTTGTATCACCAATTTTTCTTTCGAATTGATAACAAGATGGATACATTAAATGGTTTCCGCCACCATGTGTGGCAGGAAAAAATTTACATTTGTCTCTAAGTATATTTTTTGCAATCCAAAACTTCATTCTCTCATTATGATGGTGGTATGCTGAAACTATTAACTTTGGTTTTAAGTTTATTGAATCTGTACTTTTTTTTAAAATTAAAAAGCCTTCTAAAAAGCATTTTGGTATATCAAACTTTATGTGAGTGTTTAAAAAATTTATAAACTCATCTTTTTTATTATTATTTTTAATTTTTTCAAATTCTACTTTTTCTCTTGAGGTTTGTTCATAATCTAATTCGGATAATAAAAGATCTTCATAGGTTTTATTAAATAATATACCTGGAAATTGATTCAAACTTACGTTGATTTTAATAAATGTTTTTTTTTTAAATAATAAATTATCGATATATATTAAATTTTTTTTTAAAAACTTAATGTTAAAAGATTCAATAAATTTATAAAATAAAATTTTTACTTTTTTGTAATAGATTTTTTTACTTTTTAATTCCTTTACGTTAAATTTGGAATCTATAAATGAAATATTCTCTTTTTTAATTTTTTTAAAAAAAAACATAATTTTTTGAAATACTAAATAATTAAAATAGTCATTAGTGGATATCAATTGTAAATAATCTAACGTGGTATTTGAGTATATTTTTCTATTTTCACATGAGTTCGAAAACAAAACTTTTTTTTTGTCACTTAAAATTTTATCAATAGTCTTCCACCTGAACAGATGTGTGGGTATGTAGCATACTAGCCATGGTAGGAGTAATATACTCCAATATCTATGTGAATATTCGGTCTTATGAAACTTATTTAAATATTTTGTTAAGCTTAAAGAATATAAATCTAATAATTCCTGAACATAGATATAGTCATTACTTAATTCTTCTGGTGTTTTTATGGAATTTGAAGTGTAAGAATAATTTTTATCTTTAATAATTTTTTTATATTCATCAAAATTTTTAAAATACCAATCCCCTACTACAATTTTTTTTCCATCTAATAAAATATTTTTGTCAATATTTGTAGTTAATATCTGTTCTACTTTTGATGTTTTAAAATTATTTTTCAAAGAATAATTCTATTTAAAAAAACTTATTATACTGTTTATAATTTTGGTTTGACTTCTTTTTGTGAGACCCGCGTACATAGGAATAGATAAACAATTTTTATAGTAATGTTCGGCATTTTTATAATTTACAGACTTGAAGTTAAATTTTTTAAAAAATGGCTGTTTATGAATTGGTATATAATGAACATTAGTTATAATTTTTTTTTCTTTCAGGTATTTGTACAGCTCATTTCTTGTTTTTTTCTTTTTATTACTTTTAACTATAATCACAAAAAGATGGTAAGCAGATTTAATTCCTGTACCCACTTTTTGACAACTTAAGGGTAAATCTTTAAATTTTTTAATATACAGGTTAGCCAAGTGGTTTCTTATTTTAATCCATTTATTTAAATTTTTTAACTGTGAAATACCAAGTGCTGACTGGATGTCATTTAATCTATAATTATAACCTAACATTTGATGTTCATAATACCAATTATCTTTTTTTTTATCTTTTAAGTATTTTTTTTCTCGTGTTATCCCGTGTACTCCTAGTTGATTAAGTTTTTTGTATATTTTTTTATCATTTGTTAAAGCTGCACCACCTTCAGCTGTAGTAATGATTTTAACAGGATGAAAACTAAATATTGTTATATCGCTATAATAGCAGCTGCCTACTTTTGTGTTAAAGTATGAACCACCTATCGCGTGTGACGCATCTTCAATAATTTTAAACTTAAATTTTTTTTTAAGTTTAGAGAGTTTTTTTAAGTCTGGTGGGAGTCCACCAAAATGGATCGGTATAATTACTTTTGGTAACTTTCCAATCTTTTTAGCTTTTATAAGTTTTCTCTCTAGATCAAGCATGCACATGTTAAAATCTTCTGGATTTATATCAACTAGATTTATATTAGCTTGACAGTAAAGCGCGCAGTTAGCACTAGCTACGAATGAATTTGTACAGGTCCAGACTTCATCGCCCCTACTTACTCCGAGGGCCAAACAAGCTATGTGTAAAGCACTCGTTGCACTGTTGAATGTAGCTGAGTACTTTGAAGAACATATTTTAGAAAGCTGTTTTTCAAATTCTTTTTTTTTTGGTCCTTGTGTTAAATAATCTGATGTAAGAACTTTGTTAATTGCTGCTATGTCAGATTTGTTAATAATTTGTCTACTATAAGGAATCATATTTAAATTATTTATTATTTATTTTTCTTCATATTCAGATTTAAGCTCATCATATTCCTTCATCTTAAGCTTCATAAACCTTATTGTCATTTTAGTTTTTTCAGTAATACCTTTAGGGGTGACAACATAAAAATAATTGAGTTTTGAATTATTTTTTTTAAAATTATTTATCTTTATCAAACCTTTGCCTTTTAAAGCTTTCATGCAATAATTAAGCTTGCCTAAGCTAAACCCCAAGTCTTCTGCTAGCTTCCTCTGTGGCTTACCAGGTTTTTTTTGAATTTGTCTTAATAAATTAAATTCATCAGAATTATTATCTGTCATATATTACGTTCAATATTTGAACACTTTTATAGTTAACTTATGACACGTTGTAAAGATATAACTTAAGTAATCTACAATAGAACTATTTACTTGACGTAAATATATAAGTATAGTGTTCAAATGTTGAACAATTATGATTACAAATAAAATATACAATATAGGTAAAAAAATCTTTCCTATTAATAGGAGTATTACTGGTGCTGGAACTAGAAAAACTTTAAAAATATTAAAATCAATAGTACCACAATTAAAAATTAAAAAAATTAATGCAGGAGAAAAAGTCTTTGACTGGGCAATACCATCTGAGTGGAATGTGAATGAAGCATTTATTAAAGATAAATATGGTAAAAAAATTATCGATATGAAAACAAATAACTTACATCTAGTTGGGTATTCTGAGCCAGTTCACTGTTTCTTAAAAAAAAATGAGCTGCTTAAAAGAATAAATTCACTTAAAAAACAACCAAATGCAATTCCATATATAACAAGTTACTATAAAAAGTATTGGGGTTTTTGTTCCACTGAAAATCAAAAAAAAAATATTTTAAAAGATTATAAAAATTCAGATATTTTTGAAATTAAAATAGATTCTAATTTTAATAAAAATGGTGAACTAAACTATGGTGAGATAATTATTCCCGGTAAAAGTAGGCAAGAAATTCTTGTGTCTACATATATTTGTCATCCTCAAATGGCTAATAATGAGCTTTCTGGGCCTCTAGTGAGTATTGCTCTAGCAAAATACTTTTTTACCAAAAAAAATAAAAAAACAATAAGATTTATTTTTACCTCAGAAACCATAGGCGCAATAGCTTATATACAAAAAAATTTAGAACTGCTAAAAAGAAATGTGGTCGGTGGTTATGTTTTAACGTGTATAGGGGATGAGAAAAATTATTCACTTCTTACCACAAAGTATAAAAATACTAATTCGGATTTTGCAGCTATTCAAGCTTTTAAAAAATATAATATTAAATACAAAACATATTCATTTTTAAATAGAGGTTCAGATGAAAGACAATATAATTCACCAGGTGTAGATTTACCGATAGCATCAATACTTAGAACTAAATATGGAGAATACCCTGAGTATCATACATCGTTAGATGATTTTAAACTTGTAACGAAAAAAGGTTTAAATGGAGGATTTAAAATAGCAAAAGAATCTATCTTAAATATTATGAATTATATAATACCACAAAATACAGTTCTTTGTGAGCCTCAATTACAAAAAAGAAATCTATATGAAAGTTTAAGTACAAAAAAAATATCAAAGAAAAAAAATAATTCAAGACAAATTTTAAATTTTTTACAATATGCAGATGGGAAAAATAATTTAGAAACTATTGGAAGTTTAATAAAATTAAAAATTAAAGAAACATTAAAATTGTACAAAATATTAAAAAATAAAAAATTAATAATTAATTAAGATTCAAAATATATTATAATGAATTTAGATAAAATAGTTTTGTCCTATATTAAAAATTATCAGCATGAGTTCATGATGGTTGACAAGAACAAAAAATATAAAAAAGAGGAAATAACCAACAAAATTTTTAGCTATCAACTTCAACTCAATAAAATTTGGGGAAATTCAAAGAATAGAGGAATTGCTATTTTATTAGAAAGAGATGTTGAGTATATATGCTTAATATTTGCAATATGGTTGTCAAAAGGTTTTTATTTACCTTTTTCTGAAGAGACGCCAAGAGAGAATATAAATCAACAACTAAAAGATTCTAAAATCAATTTTATTGCTCAAAAAAAAAAAAATAAAATACAATTTAGAAATTTAAAAAATAAAAATAGAAATAAATTAGTTGAAAGTAATTATAAAAATATTTCTTATATAATTTTTACTTCTGGTAGTACGGGGAACAAAAAAGGTGTGTGCATATCAAATATTGCTTTAGAGTCATATTTAGCAAGTATTAAAAAAAAATTTAAATCAATAAAAAAACCAAAATCTTTGGTTATCAGTGGAGAATTAACTTTTGATATAACAATCGCAGATTTAGCCTTTGCTCTAATTTTTGGTTCACAAATAATTATTACAAATAGATCACAAAATTTAATTTCCTTATTATCAATGATAAATGAGAATAAAGTAGAGTCTATATACCTCGTACCTTCAGGGCTTAACAAAGTTTTAGAATTTACTAAGAAAATAAAAATTAATTATTTAAAAAGTATTAGACAAATTAATCTAGGTGGTGAAATATTTTCTATTAACCTCTTGAATAAAATAAAAAAATTTTTCAAAAATGTCAAAATATATAATTTTTATGGTCCAACAGAATTTACCGTTAACTCTTTGTGCCACGATGTAAATATTAAAAAAAAATACAAAGAAATACCTATAGGAAAACCACTAGATGGAATTTCTACCATTGTTAATAATGGTGAGCTATATCTATATGGTCTTCAGAAAATGCACGGATATGTAAATTCTAAAGATCCATTTATAAAAATTAAGAATAAAATTTTCTATCCAACCGGAGATATGGTTGAGTTAAATAAAGATAATGAATATATTTTTCGTGGCCGTAATAAGGATTACATTAAGCTTGATGGATATAGAATAAATCTTTCAAATATTGAAAATATTTTATACAAATACTTGAATATCCCAATCAAAATCACCACATTTAATAATAAAATTTTGTTATTTGTTGAGTGCAAAAGCAAGAGAAAACAATTATCTATAAAAATAAAAAAAATTTTTCTTTCCAAACTAGAAAAATATGAAAGACCTTTTTATATTATTTATAAAAATAAGTTTTTTAGCCTTGAATCAGGCAAAATAGATTTAAAAAAATTAATTTCATCTTCAAAAATTAAATGATTTATTTTGCTCATACAGATTTTTATAAATATGCTTTATTTAGTTTAAAGGAAAAAAAGGAATATTTTAATAAAAAAAAAATTATAACAGAAATGTTTCACGATTTGATTACATTAACAAAAGGTAAAATTATAATACCAACTTACAACTATGATTTTCCCAAAACTGGTAAATTTGATTATCTGAAAGACATAAGTCAAGTTGGAGTTTTTTCTGAATTTTTTAGAATAAAATATAAAAAAAATCGTACTAAAACACCAATATTTTCGACTTGTTCGTTTGATAAAGATTTAACATTTTATAACAAAAAAAATGATTTTGATCCATTTGGAAAAAATTCAGAATTTGATTATCTCGTTAAAAATAATGGAAAAATAATAAATTTTGGTGCAAACTTTGCTCCAACTTTTATAATGTATATAGAACGTTCTTTTTCTGGTGGTGCTTTGTACCGTTACAAAAAAAAGTTTAATGGAAAAATATATGATAATAATAAATTCTCAAGTTGTATTTTAAAATATGAAGTCAGACCTCTATCGATTAATATAGAATACGATTTAGAAAAAATAAAAAGAAATTTATTAAAATATAAAATATTAAAAAATAAAAAAACTAATAATGGTTTTGCATATGAGGAAATTGATGCTAAGAATTTTTTAAACTATGGACTGCTAAAACTTAAAAAGGATCCTTATTTTTTTTTAAAAAAGAAATCTATTAATATGCTAAAAATAAAAAAAAAATATAATTTAAAAAAATTTACTATTAAGGAGTTTGAGTAATCTATGACATTTGATTTAAATTGGGAAAAAGAAGTATATTCAAAAAAAAAACAAATTAATGAATATCCATTTGATTGGGTTGTGGCTTCAACAAAAAAACACATCAAAAACTTCAAATCTAAAAAAGTTATAGAAATGGGAAGTGGAACAGGTAATAATATTTATTTTTTTGACAAGCTGGGATTCAAAGAAATTATAGGAATAGAGGGATCGAAAAGTGCAGTTAAGATTGCTAAGAATAGATTCAAAAAAAGTACAAAAGTAAAAATAATTTTAGATGATTTTTTAAATACAAATTTTCCAAGAAATTATTTTGATCTTTGTGTAGATAGAGGCTCTATAACTCATAACAATAAAAAAGATATAAAAAAAATAATAGACAATATAAATTATTTTTTGAAACCTGGTGGTTTTTTTTTTTCAAGTCTATTTAGTATGGACCATTACGCTTATAGTAATAAAAAATTTTTTTTTAAAAAGGAAATAAATTCAAACCGGGGAGTCATAGCATCCTTTTTTTCAGAAAGTGAAATTAAAGAATATTTTAAAAAATTTAAATTTATTTCTATAATTTGTAAAAAGACATATGAAATAAAAAACAAAAATAAAAAGAATTGTTGGTGGTATTTAATACTTCAGAAATAATATGGACCTTAGAAAAAAAGAAAACATAGTTTTGCAAATAATTAAAAAAAATATTAAATTAAAAAAAATTGATAATTTCAATTTGTCTGTTGGTCAGATTTCACAATGGGACTCATTAGTTCATTTAAATATTTTTCTTGAAATAAAAAAAAAATTCAATAAGGTTGATATCAATAATGCGTCTAACGTAAGATCTGTAAAAGATTGGATGGAATTAATTAGAAATATATACAAATGATTAACTTTTTGACTGGAAATCTAGGCTCTATTAAATCAAATCTATTAAAGAGTTTTAATAGACTCCCTGCTGATCCATATGAAAAATCAAAAGGGTTTCATTTTAGATTTAGAAAGTACTCTAAGGTGGTAATCAACATCAAAAGTAAGGAAATAAATTTTATAAAAAACACCTATTTCTATCAAGAAAAGAAAACGAACAGGTTTGCGGGTGGTAAAAAACGTGTTTTCAAAGAAATAGATAGAAAAAATTTAATTGATTTTATAGACCTATTTAAAGTTAATTTTAATAAATTATTCAACCAAGAAGCTAGATTAGAAATAGGTTTTCATCAACTTCGAATAAAATGTTCTAAGGATTTTGTAGGCTACCCTGTTCCTGAAGGTTGGCATAAAGATGGCTTTAATTATGTCGCGATAATTAATTTTCAATCATCGAATATAAGTGGTGGCATATCTAGAATAAAAAATGGTCTTAATAAAGATGATGCATACTCAGCTTTGTTGCAAAAAGGAGACTACATATTAATCAATGATAAAAAATTTTTTCATTATACTGATCCTATAAATATTGATGGTAATGGGAAAAACGGCTTCCGGGATACGTTGGTAATAACTATTAAAAATCTGTAAGCATACGCCAATGAAAAAAAATATTGTTATTATAGGAGGTGGAATTATCGGTTGCATAACAGCAATTTATTTAAAAAGAAAAAACCATGAGGTATCCATTTTTGAAAAAAGTGACAAGCTTGGTGGCATATTAAGTGATTATGAATTAGATGATCAAATTTTCTTGAAAGGTGTTCAGGCTTTTGGTTCCAAGGAACAGTTGACAAAAGATTTGATTAAATTTTCGAAATGTTCATTCAAAAAATCTAATTATGATATGGCTTCTTTCACTAATTTAGATAGTAATAAAATTTCTGCAGAAAATTTTTCTCTTCCTGTATTTAAGCTTAAAAATTTTAAAGAGCAAGATCTGTATAAAAAAAAATTAATTGTTAATTCACTAAAAGACCATATCGGTATATATCCAGTGAATGTAACGAACTGTCTTAAAAAATTTTTAAGAAATATTGATTTTAGTTCCTCTCATTTAGATAAACAGACTTCAGGCCCATTAGGAATTTCAAGAGTAAATATACTCAATCAAGATAATTTACTTAAAAAATTAAAGGAAAAAAACACACAAATTGATAAATATTATGCAATTAATTGGAATCAAATTTCTACGCTTGTAAAACAATTCAGTGTGCCAAGCTTAGGCTACAACCATATGTTTGAAAATCTTGAAAATGAAATGAGAAAATTAGGCATTAAAATTTACAAAAAAACGATAGTTTTTCCAGAATGGAAAAATAAAAAATTATTACTATTTAAATATAACCAAAAAATAAAAAATGATTATATTTTCTGGACAGGAAATCCTGTTAATCTTGTTAAAAAATACAATGACGTGGAGTTAGATTCTTTTGCTTTTAAAGCTATTCAAATTAATAGTGATTTGACTAAATCTATCAATCAAACTAAATACATACAAGTTTATAGCTCTAAAAGTAAGATTTATAGAATTCATTTATACAAAATTAAAAATGTTAGTAAAATTGGTATTGAAACATTTTTCAACAAGGACAGTATTGAAAAAATACTTATCGATTGTAGAAAAATTTTGAAAACTTTTAATATTGATGTTGTATATGACCTAAAAACAGCAAATAAAAAGCTTTTAACTAGGTTTGATATTATTTCAATTAAAGACAAGGTTGCTATTGAAGATTTTATACAAAAAACGAACAACACAAATTTAATTTCTTCTCCATGGACCACATATGGCAGAGATCAAAAATTGATAGCTATAAACGAATGTCTCAAGCTAAAAAATCTACTTTAAGTTTTTTTGTACTATTTTTTTATTAATTAAGAAAATCTCAGAGTTCTCTTTAAATAATTTAGTTATTTTTTTAAAATTAAATTTAATATTAGGCTTAAAGTAGTTAAAAACGTATTTTATTACTTTTAAGTCTAGCGGTCGGTCGACTGTTAATCTGTATTCGGAATATACTTTATTTCCCTTTATCTTCGCTGTTTTAAAAAGTTTTTTATTATCAGAAATATATGTCGTTACATGCTCTTTGTGGTATTTGGATTTAGCGTTATGATAGATTTTTCTTAGTGCTTTAATAGTAAATGCTTCAACACCTAAACCTAAAGGTAAATATGGATAAGCATATATAATATAATCTATATTTTTTTTTTTTATTTTATTGATAGTTTTGTCAATTATTTCTGGATCTACAAGAGGATTGTCAGCTGTAATTCTTACAATTATGTCAGCCGAGTGTTTCTCTGCGGCAAAATAATAGCGTTGCAATACATTTGCTTCATCTCCTTGGTAATAAGTAATTTTTTTTTTTTCTAGAAAAATTTTTAATTTTTTATTTTTCTTAGAATTTGGTATCACAACTATAATTTTATCTAACTTTTTTGAAAATGAGATTCTTTTTATTAAAATCTCAAGCATCGGTATATTGCAAATTTTTTTAAGGACCTTGCCAGGAAATCTTTTAGAGGTTAATCTTGCTTGAATTATACCTATTACATTCATTGATTTTTACTTTTGAAATAATTTTTTTATTCCTTTGTCTAAATTAATTTTTGGTAAAAAATTAGTGTCTTTTTTTAGTTTTGATATATCTGGTTGTCTTTTATATATTTCTCTATTTTTACTTCTGTCACTTTTTTCAAATGGTATTTTTTTTATTTTAATATTTTTTTTAGATATATTTATCATTTTGTTTGCTAATTCTTCTACTGAAATAGGTTCATTATTGTTGCCAATATTGTAAGTGTGTTTTTTTTTTCCTTTTTGTAAGACTTTAATAACACCATCAATTGCGTCATCTATATAACAGTAAGATCTAATTTGATTTCCTTTACCGTATATATTTATTGTTTTATTATTTTTAATTATGTTTTTGAATATAGGAATTACAAAATCAGGTCTTTGTGTGCCTCCATAAAGGCTAAAAAACCTTATTATGTTAAAATCAAATTTATAAAATTTACTATAGGCTTTTACATATTCTTCGCCTACTAACTTGGTTATTCCATAGTTAGATTTTGGTTTAAGATCAGCGCTTTCATTTGTTGGTATAATGTCTTGATCACCATAGACTTCAGATGAAGATGAAAATATTATCTTTTTAACTTTTTGTCTGACAACGGCATCCAAAACTGTTTTAGTTCCCTGTATATTTATCTCTAAACACTCAAGTCTTTTTTTTTCTGTTAAAGCAACACCGACCATAGCCGCTAGGTGAAAAACAATATCGCAATTTTTCATAGCAGCGTCTAGATCGTAACGATTTAAAATACTTCCTGAATAGTGTCTTATCTGTTTATTTCTTTTTTCAGGCGCAAGAATATCCAAGGATGTTATCTCGTGGCCAATTTTAACTAATTTTTTTATCAACTCATGGCCTATAAAACCATTTCCACCTGTAATTAAAATTTTACTCATTTGAATTTATATACTTATTTTTTGATTATTTTACTATTTTTTATCAAAGTTTATTTATTTGTTAAATTTTTATTTCATTTTTGTAAGTTGGGTAATTCTAATTAATTTTATCTTGTTTTCTTAAGTTTATTTCTAATTTCTGTTTTCTTTCTTCTTCTTCAAGTTTTAATTGTTCTTCTTTTAAGTTTTGCTCTTCTTCTCTTTTTTTTCTATCTTCGTCAAATTTTAATTCCCACTCTTTTAATTTTTGATTTTCAAATTCTGTTTGTATTTTTGCTTTTTCTTCTCTTATTTTTTGTTCCTCATCATTTTTTCTTTTTTCTACTTCTAATATTTTTCTCTCTTCATTTTCTCTAATTCTTTTCTCTTCATCGCGAATTCTTTGTTCTTCATCATTTTTTCTTTTTTCTGCTTCTAGTCTTTTTCTTTCTTCATTATCTCTAATTCTTTTTTCTTCATCTCGTATTCTTTGCTCTTCTTCTCTTAGTCTTTTTTCCGCTGTTTCTCTTAATCTTTTATCTTCGTCTCTTAGTCTTTTGTGTTCTTGTCTTATTCTTTTTTCTTCATCTTTTTTTCTCTGTTCTTGGTTTTGTAATCTTTGCTCAGCTTGTTCTTTTAATTTTTGTTCTGCTACTTTTAACTTAAGTTCTTCCTCTTTGAGTCTCAACTCATGCTTTTTAATCTTTAATTCTTCATCTTTAATTTTTTGTCGCTCTTGATTTCTGGTTTTAATAATTTGAGCTTTAGCAATCTTCTCTCTTTTATTTTGTTTTGCGATTCTTTCTCTTATATTTTTTTGGACTTTTAATTGTGCTAATGTTTTGATCTTCTTAATTTTTTTTACTTTTTTATCTTGTTTGTTAAGTTTTTTATACGTCTTATCAATATTAGATTTTATTTTTTTTGTTAATTTACTAAAACTTTTTGAAGCAAATTTTTTTTTAATTTTATTTAATTGTTTTTTTATTTTTGTAGATTTCATTATATATTTAAAAATTTACTATATATTCAAATATCTTTAACAACATTAATTACCAACAACTAGAATTATTTAGTATATAAATTACTTTAAGCTAATTTTTGACAAACATAACTGTAAGTTCTGCTACTTTTATTCCAAATTTAGTCATAGTCGCTCTATTGATTGCAACTTTTTCATCTTGCATAAAAATCCAATCATCAAAAGTTATTTTTATCTCTTTTCCTTTTATCGGCACTAATAAAACATATTCAAATTTAAAAGCAGGACCATAAGAGTATCCTTTGGCTTTGCCAACTACATCACCTGCTGTTCCTTCATAATTATGTTCGTCTAGCTTAGTAATTTGCCATTGACGCTTTTGAACTTCACCATCTGACCAGTTAAATTTTTCATTTAATATTAACTGTTTGCCATCCCATTTACCATTGAGGTCAGCTGAAAATTGCCTTGTAACTTTACCTGATCTATCTTGTAATATACCCCAAGCTTTAACGTTACCTGATAAATAGTCTTCAATAATTAATCTAGGCTTTTGATCTTTAAAATCTATTGGTTTCATTTTGTTTCCTGAACAGTTGGTTAATAAAAAAGTAGCTAATAATGTAAATAAAATTTTCATATACGCTTACTTATTACATAAAGAGAATTGTATCAAATCAATATTTTTAGATTTAAACCCCGCTTCGCAATATGAAAAATAAAAATCCCAAATTTTTTTGAATGAATGATCAAAACCTTGTTTTGAAATATCGCTCCAGGAGTTAATGAAATTTTCTCTCCATTTTTTCAAAGTATTAGAATAATGAATCCCGTAGGAATTGTATTCAGTTAGCTGCAAACCGGATTTCTTAGTATGATCTTTTATAGACTGGAGCGAAGGAAGAAAACCACCAGGAAATATATATTTTTGTATAAAATCTTCACCTTTCCTGTATTGGTCAAATAATTCATCTTTTATAATAATGGCCTGTATTGCACCAATACCACTGGGCTTTAAATTGTTTTTAATCATAGAAAAATATTTATTAAGATGTTTTTCTCCAACAGCTTCGATCATTTCAATAGAAGCAATTGAATCGTACTGACCTTTTACGTCTCTATAATCTAAAAATTTAATATCTACTTTTTCATTTAATCCAGCATTAAAAATTCTTTTTTTTGCAAACTCTAATTGTTTTTTT
>MDTF01013276.1_pt1 | contig 16468 bp, 12 predicted proteins | sample 811191 | NCBI WGS metagenome assembly MDTF01 (sample SAMN05326649, study PRJNA326480) | marine metagenome | isolation source: seawater | place: Southern Ocean | collected 2011 | reverse complement strand
GATAATGAGTTTATTGATAATATTACACCAAAAAAAGATGATCTTTTTTTGTATATAAATTATTTTGGCTGGCCTAATATTGCTGTAAGTAATTGGTTAGATTTAAATAAAAAGCGCTCTTGGGGTGTTATTGAGGATTGTGTCCAGTCACCTTATACAAAAGATGTGGGTTTAGTTGGTGATTATTTAATTATAAGTATGAGAAAATGGTGGCCTTCTCCTGATGGTGCTCAGATTCATTATAAAAATTTTGTAGAAAAGCAACATTTGCATGATAGTGATGAAGTTTTTATTTCTCAACGTCTTATAGGGAAGCTAAATAGAGGTGAGATGAAAAACGAAAAATATTACTTAGATTTATTTTCTAAATCTGAACAAAGACTAGATTTAAATTTACCAAGAAAATGCTCATACTTAAGCGAAAAGTTATTATCGTGCGTAAACATTTCAAAGGCATGCAAGCAACGCCAACAGAATTGGAAATTGCTCCAAGAAGGTTTAGAGATACTTCCTGATGTTAAAATGATTTTTAGTTCAATAAATAATAAGATTATTCCACTTGTAGCCCCAATAATTGTAAGTGAAAACTCACGTGATGAGCTCAGGGCCTTTTTATTAAATCATAAGATATTTTGTCCAATTCACTGGACTAGCATGGATCATTGGTCAAACGAATCGCTTGAAATGTCTCAAAGAATCCTCTCACTTCCATTGGATCAGAGGTATGGTAGTGAACAAATGAATTCAATCATTAAAATTATCAAATCCTTCTACATAGAAAAATAATATGAGTAAAGTTTATATAATTGCTGAGGCTGGAGTTAATCATAATGGAAGTTATGATAAGGCTATAGGTTTGATTGAGTCAGCTGCAAAGGCTGGAGCTGATGCAGTAAAATTTCAAACTTTCAAAACTGAAAATGTAATAACTTTAAATGCCAAAAAAGCAAAATATCAAGAAAAAACAACAGGTACAACTGAAACTCAATTTGAAATGGTCAAGAAACTTGAACTTCCATTTGAATGGCACTATGATTTAATTAAACACTGCTCAAAAAATAAAATTGAATTTCTTTCTACTGCATTTGATCATGACAGCTTAAATTTTTTAGTTAATAACTTAGGGTTAAATACTTTAAAAATTCCTTCTGGAGAAATAACTAATGGGCCACTTTTGCTAGCATATGCCCAAACTGGTTGTAAATTAATTTTATCAACTGGTATGTCAACAATAAAGGAAATTCAAAATGCATTAAGTATTATATCTTTTGGTTATATTTATGGAAAAAAACCAAAGATTAGACCCTTAATTAAAAATTTTGATAATGCTTTTTTATCTGAAATAGCTAAATCTATGCTTAAAGAAAAAATTACTTTATTGCATTGTACTACTCAGTATCCTGCTCCATTTAATGATATTAATTTAAATGCAATGATTACATTAAGTGAAGTTTTTGATTTGCCAGTTGGTTATTCGGACCACAGTGAAGGAATAATTGTTCCAATATCTGCAGCTTCAATGGGGGCTAGGATTATTGAGAAACATTTCACTTTGGATTCTAATCTTCCAGGGCCAGATCACAAGGCTTCTCTTGAGCCATTAAAATTAAAAGAAATGGTAGAGTCTATCCGAATAGTGGAAAAAATTTTAGGAGATGGTATAAAAGTTCCAAGACCATCTGAATTAAGTAATCGTGATGTTGCACGTAAAAGCATTGTTGCTGCAAAAAATATTAAAAAAGGTGATTTTTTTACAGAAGAAAATCTTTCAATTAAAAGGCCAGGAACTGGAAAGAATCCAATGCAATATTGGGATTTGATTGGAAAAAAATCATTAAATGATTATTCTTTTGAAGATTTGATTGACTAGCTTTTAGTAATTGAGAAATTTTAATGATTATTCAAAAACTAAACTTTGAAGAGGCAACAAAAAAATTCCAAGGTTTATCAAACAAGCTAAAGATTCCTGGAATTAATCCAGAATATGTTGTTAATGACTCTTTGAATTATAAAAATGTTGAGCCAGTTTTTCTTTTGTATGAAAATAATCATAATATTTGGATTCATAACTGTCTTTTAGGGGAAATCCCCAATACTGAATATAAGGATATATTTTCAAGCTATGGTTATGCTGGTCCAGTTTCAAATACTAATGAGAGGAGTTTTATCAATGAGGCTAATAACGCATATTTGACTTGGGCAAGTTTTAATAATGTTGTTGCAGAATTTATTAGCTATCATCCAATATTAAAAAATTATAGATTTGATAATGCAGATATTTTATTCAATAGATCTACAGTTATGGTCGATCTTACAAGAGATAAGCCATTTGATTTATATAAAAAAAGAACAAGAAGAGATATTCGAAAGGCTTACAGGGATGGTGTTTCAATTGAATTAAACGATAAAGAGTCTTTCATTGAGCCATTTAAAAAGATATATTTTAAGACTATGATTCGAAATTTAGCTGAAAATTCTTATTTTTTTAATGATAATTATTTTAGTAAATTAATAGATAGTAAAAATACATTTGTAGTTACTGCTTTTAAAGATAGTAAGCTAATTTCTGCGGCAATATTTTTGATGTCAGGTGACTATATGGAGTACCACTTGAGCGGCACTAGTCAAGAGGGCCTCTTGAGTAACGCAAATAAGGCTTTGTTACATGAGGCGATTATGTATGCAAAGGTACTGGGTATAAAATTTGCTCATTTGGGTGGAGGAAGTTCGCAAATGAATGATGATACATTATTACTCTTTAAGAGTGGTTTCTCAAAAGATACGATTAATTATTCTATTGGAAAAAGGGTTATCAAAAAAACAGTTTATGAGCAACTTTCTAAAAGGAAGAAAAATAACAAAATTCTTCACTGGAGATAAATAAGAATTATGAATGAAATAAAAAAATTATTAATAAAACGTAAATTTAAAACCAAATTCTTAAACTTTTTAAGATATGTTAAAAGACTAATAGTAAATAAAAGAATCATTACAATTTTTTCTAAACATAGAATCTCTTTTTATGATATTTGGAAGGATGAGATTGTTAATAATTTAAAAACAAAAAAAAATTGGAGAGGTGATAGAAAAATTTTCTTGGAATACATTGATTTTTTAACATTTCAAAAAATATTTTCTTTGTTATCAAAATCAAATAATACAATTCTTGAAATTGGCTCTTACGATGGTTTTTTCATTGAATATTATAAAGATTTTAATAAAATCATTTTATCTGACATAACAGAATATTCAAACTTATATCCAAATAATCCAAATTTTGATTTTGTTCTTTTAAATGGCCATGATTTAAGTAATATTCAAAAAAATAGTGTTGATGTTGTCTTTTCTATTGATACATTTGTAAGATTAGAAAAAAAGATTATCAAGATATATATTTTAGACTTGATTCGAATTGTTAAGCCAGGTGGATATATGATATTGCATATTCCTAATATCTTTCATGCAGAGTCAATGTTATTTCAATATACCAATGTATCAAAAACTTTTTATAGAAAGTTACTTTCAAATTATTGTGATGAAATAATTTTTAATGATGAATTGCATCAATTAAGTTCTGTCTTAATATGTAAAAGAAATGAGAAAAATTAAATACCTACTGTGTAACAGTGGTGACTGTCCTGACTAAGTAATCCGCCCTCATTTGATGTACATTCTAACTCACTCAACAGTAGTGGAATGGTTTTGGATTGTACCTTTTTTGAAACCGCAATCCCATGTCTAGAATTCTCAATCGAATTCTAATCCAACAAACTTATATATCAAAAAGAATATACTAAACGACAACAAATCATTTATGTTCTGATTAAACATCTTCACGATATAGAAGGGTGGGGTTATCGAAAGATATCACAATGGTTGAATCAGAGTGGAATAAAGACTCATAGAGGTAAGAAATGGTTCTCTTCATCTTCAATCTCGGTCTCAAAGAGAAAACACGAACGTGACCTAAGGATTCAACAGATAAGAAACCAACATTTCCTAAGTAAGGTTTTTAAGTTTGAAGTCAATTACTATATTTGCCACGTGACGGAATTTCTTTAAATTGGAGAGCATCCATGTTAGGGAAGAGCGCTTAGTTACCTCTTAATAATTATTTTGCTGTTTTTTTATTTTATAATCTATATTTATTTATAAAAAATAATATTCTAAATTCTAAAAAATTATTCTTAACGTACTTATATTAAATCACTTAGAGATTTAATATTTAATATTTTATTTTTTTTACAATAACTTTTCCATTCCTTAAAATCTGACCATTCACTTAGAAATATAAAATCTATGTTTGCTCGACTTGAGACTTCATGATCATATTTACTATCACCAAGAAATACGATAGGAGATTCTATATTATTTTCTTTTACTAAGGAATTCAAAATTTCATCTTTAGTCATTGGACCACCGTATATACCTCCATCAAATAATTCTAATAATGATCTTTTATCAAAAATATCCCTTAACTCTGTTTGAACACCGCCTGAAACAACAAGCCATCTTATATTGGAAGTCTTTTGTCTAAGTTTAAAGAGAGATTTAGATATTTCGCACTCCATTAATCCCTTTTGTATTTCAATAGTAACTTCAGAAATAAGTTGGTTAAGATCTACTTTATAAAGCTCTTTAGGTACTATGCTTGTTAGAAAATGATTAAAAAAATGCTCTCGTGTCTTACCTGTGTTTTTTGAAAGATATCTCACGAATGAGGCTGCAAGATTTTTTCCATAGTGATAAGAAGCTACTTTTAAATATGCCTCTTTCTTAATTTTATTGGAATTTAATATAACTCCATCACAGTCAAATATTATTGTTTTAAAATTATTAATCATTAAGAAAGTTATTTTTGGAGTAAAAAAGAAGCCGCCTCTTAAAGTATTCCTCTTCTATGCATCTCATCCTCTACCATTTTTACATCGTCTGGAATATCAACGGCTAAACTAGAGTTTTTGGTTTCTACAACTCTAATTACTGATCCAATATCTAAAAATCGAAGTATTTCTATATCTTCATAAAGCTCAAGAGTACCTTTTCTTCCAAAGCGAATAAAATCATTTAATTCATTCTTATTGAAGGCATAAATACAAACTTGTTTAAAATAGTGGGGAGGTTTATGTGTTTTTGATTTGGTCCCTGGTATCAGTTTACGTGATATGTATACCATTTGATTATTTTCATTAAAAACAACTTTAGGAATATTCAAACTCGTCGGGTCTTCATTATTACTAATTTTACAGTAAGCACCAATAATTTCATTTGGATATTGTTTTTTAGCATCTATAATTGATAAGATATCATCAGGATTAATAAGCGGCTCATCCCCCTGAACATTAATATAAATATCCGCATCTATTTGGTTCGCTGCATCTGCAATACGATCAGTGCCTGTAAGTGCTTTTTCACTAGTCATGACTACATTATAACCAGCATCTTCAACTACTTTTTTAATCGTTTTATCATCTGTAGCAACATATATATTTTCTTTAGGGAGGGCTTTAGAACATAGTTCTGCAACCCATAAAATCATTGGTTTTCCTAGAATTGAGGTAAGAGGTTTCCCTGGAAATCTGGATGACTTAAAGCGAGCTGGAATAATAATAACTGTCTTCACTTTATAACGCATAAATTGAAGTTGTATCTATATTATATAGAGTTGGAGTAACTGCGATTATATTAACGGCAGATTCAATATCTTGATGTGCTTTAAATACCATATCATTTTCAATTCTTAGAGGATCATCAGATCTATAACCATCAAATCCAGCTAAGAGAAGACGCTTAGCTTTTCCACTAGTTGTTACTGCAAGAGCATAGCTAATTACTATAGGATTTGATAATATGCAGTATGTCTTTTCATATTTAACTTGATTCTCTTGAACACTTAATCCATAGTCAAGTATTTCTATAGAAGATAAAACGTCTAAAACATTATTTGGGATTGAGGATGCAGGAGTAATAAGTGGCTTAGAAAAATTTGCAAGTTTTTCACAATCCGTTTTTAATCTAAGTGGATGACAAGCTATACGAACATCAATTAAGTCATTATCAATTGATGATTCTGTATTAAGAGCAAGTACTAGTGGTTTAGAATTTTTAATATAATTCTCAATTGCAATTTTGTGATGCAAAACTCCAGGACCTGAGCCTATCAAAATAACCTCTCGATCTTTAAATAATTCTATGGGAGACCAACTACCTTGTGATATTCTTGAGTAGAAGTTACGAGCCTCATGCATACTATTTTTAGAGAATTTTTTTCCATCTTTAGGGCTTAAATTTTTAATTACAGAAATAATGTCTTCGGTCTGATATCTTGAGTCAGTCATCATCTCTTGAACATAAGTAGGGTGTACACTATTTTTACCTGAAAGGTAATAAAATGGGTTGGTTCCCCAGCCATACTTATCCTTTAGGGGTTTAAATTTTTCAGATATTAATGAAAGAAGAGGGCTAATATTGGGCATAGTTTTTCTTAACTCTGAAACTTCAATTGATAACAATTCAGTTTTAGCATTACCAGCTCCACGCCCCATGCCTGTAATGGTTGAATCTACCCAAGTAATCCCATTATTAAGTGCAAACAATGAATTTAATAAAGCCATTCCCATATTATCATGAGCATGAATTCCTAAGTGACCTTTCCAGTGTAAACGAAATAACTTAATTACAGCTAGTACACTTTCTGTATCCATATTTCCCAAACTATCAGCAAAGTAAAGAACATCTATTGGATATTTAGATGCTTCTTTGACCAGAAGAGAAAGTTCATTAGATTCGCATTCACTTACCTGCATTATGTTAAAGCCAATTTTAAAGCCCTTATCTTTTAATAATTTAGTTACTTTCAGGGCTTCTATGAATTCATAAGTATGAGATGCTATCCTGACAATATTAATATTTGATGTTGCAGAATCTGAGGGAAATAGTAGGTTTAATTTTCGTTCACAAAAAACACCTTCTTCAATAATCTCGGATGCATTAATCATTACGCACAGTTTTAAATCCTTCGGTATTTCTAGTGATTTGATAAAAGAGTCCGTAGTATATGCGCAAGCACCTTTAAAGCCTTCTTTATTAAGAGTTCTAAAACCAAGTTCCACAACATCCACACCAACGTCTTTGACTGCAAAAAGATAATCCTGAATAAGATTATGATCAAAATCCCAAGAGTTATAGTAGCCACCATCTCGTAAAGTACAATCTAATAAAACTGGCAAATTCATAAATTTTTAAACCTTATTTTTTTTAAACTAACTCAAAGTAATGTTTAACTTTGAGACCCTTTACATCAATAGTAATTTAATCTCCTCACGTATCAAGTTTGCGCTCTTAATTAAGTTGATATTTATGTAAAACTAGAGTGAGGAATTATTAATCTATTATAATAACTTTAAAAACAAATATTAAGAATATTAATCTAAGTGAAGTTCTATAAACAAAAAAAATATGATCGCAATAGAATTGCTCCATCATCGATAGATAACATTTTTGAGATGCATCGAAATATTAGCGAAAATGTTTTATCTAAAAAAAGATTTAATGACTTTTTATCATATTTAAAAATTTCAGATTTAGATAAATATCCTAACATAGATCCATTAATTAGCAAAATAGCTGCTAAACATAATGTAAAGAATAAAAATTTAATGGTTACGTCAGGTATAGATGGCGGGCTTAAGTCAGTTTTTGAGATGTGTAGTTGTCCCGGTGATAAGATTGCAACTTACTATCCAACTTATGCAATGTATAAGGTCTACTCAGAAATATTTGACCTTAAAATGATTGATATTAAATTTAACTTAAATCTTAAGGTTACTTTAGATGACTTAGTTAAAGTTATGGATGAAGATATTTCGATATTATTTTTACCTAATCCAAATATGCCAATAGAATTTTCATTTAATTTTGATGAAATTGATAAAATTGTTGGTATTGCTCAAAAAAAAGAAATATTGGTTGTTGTTGATGAAGCATATGCACTTTTTGGGTCTGATACATCGATACCATTAATATCAAAATACGATAACTTATTAATTGCAAGAACTTTTTCAAAAGCTATAGGTTTGCCTGGAATTCGATTGGGGTATATGTTAGGCCAAGGGAAGTTAATTTCTTATCTTCAAACAAGACGTTTTGCCCATGAATCAAATGCTCTTTCCGTTGCAGCTGGGATGTGGGCACTTGACAATGATAATAAATTTGAAAAAATTAAGGATAAGGTAGTAAGTACAAGAGATTGGTTTAAATCTGAACTATTAGATCTTGGTATTAGTTGTTATGGCTCAGAAACTAATACAGTTATCCTTAATTTAAAAAATAGAGCTGATGCAAATAATTTATCCTCAGTATTAAAGCAACATGGTTTTTTAATTAAGAATAACTATCCTGAGGGTTATAATAATTTTGTTTCTATAACTATTGGAGAACATAAATTAATGATAAAATTACTTTATGCAATTAAAAATCATTTATTCACTAATTGAGATATAGAATATGAGTACATTAGCTGATAAACAGGCTGCTAGAGTAAACGGTGCCGTATACTCTGAAATTCCTCCATTCCCAAAAGAGTTATATCTTGAGTTAAATAATACTTGTAATCATACTTGTGGTTTCTGTGCTAATGAAAAAATGACGCGTTCAAATAAGCTGATGCCTTACAAATTAGTTGAAAAAATAATGACTGAGGGTTATATGGCTGGTGCTCGAGATATTGCATTTTTTGCAACTGGTGAGCCATTTATGTACAAGAAACTTCCTAATGCAATCCGAAAAGCCAAGGAGATAGGTTATGACTATGTTTTTATCACAACAAATGGTGCTTTAGCAAATCCAAAAAAAGCTGCAGCGGTAATAGATGCAGGCTTAGATAGTGTTAAGTTCTCTATCAATGCAGGTACAAAAGAGAGCTATCATAAAGTTCATGGCTATGATGACTTCGATCAAGTAATAGCTAATGTTCGTTGGTGGGATGAGTATCGAAAAAATCATAATTTAGCACTTAAAATGTATGTTTCAATGGTTCCAACGCCTTTTAATAAAAATGAGTATGATAATCTAATGAGCCTTATTGGTGATTGCTTAGATCAAGAGGTTGATATGCGTCAATGCAGTAACCAAGGTGGAAATATGTTTGAAAATAATGAGATGGTGGAAATTGATGCAGGAAGTATTCTAGGAACACTTAAGATAGATCAATATACTGATATATGTCCAGATCCATTTAATCGAATTGTAGTTAGTTCAGAGGGTTATCTTACTGCATGTGTAGTAGATTATCAAAATGCACTCATTATTGCAGATTTAAATAATGTTGGCATAGAAGAGGCATGGAGTTGCGAAAATTATAAAAAATTTAGAAAAAAACATATTGAAAAAAATCTTTCGGGTTTGATTTGTCATAATTGCATGAATAATTGCAATGATGTTTTTGAGCCCCTTGATGATGAATATTTTAGAGCATTTAAAGCTCCAAAAAACTTGAGTGAAGTTATTTTAGAAAATAATTTAATGAAAGAAGAAGGTTAGTTGATATACTGAGTGACCTAGAAATATTTAATTCTTGATAAATTTATTTTGATTAATGATTGATATAACAATCAAGCCCTTCCACGATTCTAATATGGATGAAGTTCTGTCTTTAATTAAAGAATCTGGATTTACTACTCGTGACTTAGAAACATGGGCTGCTAATAACATGTCTGCTGTTTTGGCGTTCGATTCAGAAAAACTAATTGGAGCGATACCTTTTGAAAGGTCTTATATTTCTCTTGGAGGTGACTCTTTTATGGCAGCTCTATGGATTAGTACTGCTTATGTTAATCCTAATTATAGAAGCCAGGGCATTGGCTCGAAATTAGATCATGCCATTGAAAAATATTTTTATCCAGAGTATAAAGTTATTTTAGTTTTTCGAGAAGATGCAGGGAGTGCAGCATTTAGATGGTATAAGAAAATTGGTTTCAATACTGTTTCAAAGATCGAATCAATGAAGCTTAAAGTGTCTTCTCATGTTACAAAGAATAGAAATTATCAGATCTTTCAGTCATTCAATTCATTAGATAATATTAGTAATCAGCTTATTGAGCTTTTTGATAAGCTCAATGATTCTTATATTGGGTATCCGTTAAGAAATAAAAGCTTCTGGAAAGATAAATTTCAATTTCATTATTATAGAAAATCGTATACATATAGTGTTCTAACAATATCAATTAATAAAAAAATTCGAAGTTATGCTTTGCTTGGAAAAACATCTATGAATGATGGAGTTAATCGTTTAGATTTGCTTGAATTTGTGTGTCCTGATGACAAATATGAACAACATCAAGCATTTGATTCAATCATGCATTATGCCCATTCTATTGGCGTCATTGAACTTCGAATCCAGTCCTTAGAGGGTGATTATTTACTCAAGCATGCATTAAGTTATGGCTTTGAAAAAAGGTGGGAAACAAATTTAATGGGAAAAATGCTTAATCCAAATGATAGTCTTCCTGAAGGAAATTGGCGTTTTTTTCATGTGGATTATGTCTGATAAACTAGATTAATTGTTGGCTTTATGTGAATTTTGAAAACGAGGAATAGTTAATTTTGAATCTACATTTAAGCTCTTTATTCCAAAAAAGAAATTCATAATTTATGCCTAATATTTTTAAATTTAATTATACTACTGAAGTTATTCAAAAGTATAGTATTTGACTGCAGGTGAATTAAAATCTATGATGACGTCAGTTGTCAGAAAATGGAGTGACTAATAGAAATATTATGAAATTGAAAAAGTGCCCCCATTGTTCAGAAGAGATTCTAAATAAACACTATATCGGTAAAGCCACTATTTACTGTCAACATTAAAAACATTAAATGGAAGTATGCTAGATGAAAATTTTGATGAACTTAAGGAAGTATTTTGTTTAGTTTTAAAAAAAGAAAACTTCTTATCTTTCTCTTGTTTCTTGTGATTGGATTATTTAGCAGTGTAATTTATCAGATAAAGTCATATCAGTCACCTATTGCAATTAATTTATATAGTCCATTAGGCTATACGCAAAAATATTCCTTCACAGAAGGGGAAGATATAAGTTTTTATATACATAATAAAAATGATGCGAGTTTGGATTTATATTACCTAGGAGCAAAAAAGGAAAAAATTAAATCTTTTGGATTATTGTCAAAAAATATACAAAGTAAATTTTTTAATCGAAAACTGGGGTTTAATTGGAAAGCCTCTTTTTTGTTACAAACAAATGAATTTAAATCAGGTTATTACTTGCTAGAGTTAAAAGATGAAAAATCTGGAAATATGGGTCAAATACCATTTATTATTAAGCCAAAAAAAGCCAAGCGAATAGCGCTAATTGCTAGTACTAATACATGGGATGCGTATAATTATTATGGTGGGAAATCTAATTATAAAGATAATCAAACTCCAATTTTATTTAAAACTATACACAACGCTATTTATCGAATTCAGTCAATAGTTAGGACTTATGAAAGGCGCCCATCAAAAAGGTTGCCAAAAAATCGTCCGTATTACGTTAAGGGAATTGGATTTGATTCAGAAATTAGAATGGAAGAATTGATTATAGATAATGATCCAACGTCTCCATTCACTTCAAATAAGTTGAGGTCAGAATGGGTGTTGGCTAGTTTCTTAGATATACATGGAATTGAATATGGGGTCTATTCTGATCGTGATTTAGCTTTTGATTATTCTATTAACAACGCAGAAATTATTGTATTGAATACTCATTCAGAATATTGGTCATCACAAATGATTGGGCGGTTACAGCAATTTATTGAAAAAGGTGGAAAGGTAGTTTCTTTATCGGGGAATAACATATATCGTCAAATAGAATTTAAAAATGGATATATAGAGGTTGTTAATCAACGTCTAAATCCAAAAAAGGCTACTGAGCTTATAGGGACATTTTATACGGATACAATTTCTGAAAAAGAAATGGGCTATAAGGTTATTAATCCAGCTCATTGGGTTTTTAAAGGCTCAGGAATACAATTGAATTCAGTTTTTGGAAAATATAGCGCAAATTGGGGACGTGAAAATAAAGGCTTTAGTCATGGTGCTAGTGCTGATGAAGTGGATCAAATTAATGAATATACAAAAGGTTTTGAAACATTGGCTATAGGAGAAAATAAAAGTACTCCTCCTGCATATATGGTATTTAAAAATACTAAATATGGGGGGTGGATTTTTAATGCATCTTCTATTACATTTGTTGGGGCATTGTTTCATGATTCTGTGATAAATCAGATAGTATTAAATTTACTTAGTCCACTTAACCCTGATAGTGTTAATTAACTTTAAATATATCGAATGTTATTCCCTTATAGATGGTGACAAGGAATCTACTATTGATTTAATGGTAATGAATGGTTGACCTAGTAAAAAAAAGTTGACCTAAAAAGGTTCCATCCAAATTCATTCAACAGTTACTGATTTTGCTAGATTTCTTGGTTTATCTATATCTGTACCTTTAATTATTGCAACATGGTAACTTAATAACTGAAGAGGAATAGTGAAAATAATAGGAGCTGTTATTCTCCCTAAGTTAGAGGTAATTGGAATTACCTCCATAGCTTCCATAGACTCTATCATTGAGTTTTCATCCTCAAAGACAATCAATTGAGAGCCTCTAGACTTAACTTCTTGTAAGTTTGATTTGAGTTTATTTAAGAGCTCATCATTTGGAGCAACTGCTATGACTGGCATTTCTTTATCAATTAGCGCAATTGGGCCATGCTTTAATTCGCCTGCAGGATATGCTTCAGCATGAATATAGCTAATTTCTTTTAACTTGAGCGCACCTTCCATCGCAATAGCATGCATTGTGCCTCTTCCTAGGAAAAGTGCACTACTCTTGTCTTTAAAGCGAAGCGCTAAATTCTTAATTTGTGCTTCTTGAAGTAATGCCTCATTAACCAGTCCAGGAAGTCTTCTTAGTCCATTTACGATTTCTTTTTCTTGTTTTTTGCTTATCGTTTTTTTTAATTTACCAATACAGCATGTTAAGAGAGCTAGTGCAACAAGTTGAGTGGTGAAGGCTTTTGTACTTGCCACTCCAATCTCAGGTCCAGCATGAGTTAAAAATGTCAAATCAGATAATCTAGTTAGACTAGATTCTGAAGAATTAGTTATACATAAGGTAAAAATCTTGTCATTTATTTTTTTAGCAGCCTTAAGAGCTTCTAGTGTATCAGCTGTTTCCCCACTTTGTGAAAGTGTAATAAATAGTGTGTGGTTTAAAATAACAGGGTGTCGATAACGATACTCACTTGCCACCTCAACATTGCATGGTATTTTAGCTATATCTTCTAACCAATATTTAGCAACCAAGCCTGCATTATAACTTGTACCACAAGCTACAATTTGAACTTGCTTGATATCATTTAATAATTCTTCAGCCTTAAATCCAAAAGCTGAAACTAAAACAGAATTATTAGAAATTCTTGACTCCAATGTATCTCTTATAGCTTGTGGTTGCTCAAAAATTTCTTTATGCATGAAATGATCATAATCACCTAAGTCAACCTGTCCTACTTTTAACTTTGAAACTTTTATTGGACGGATAACTAAATTTCCTTTAGAGTCATAAATAGTCACTTTATCAATTTTAATTTCAGCAACATCTCCTTCTTCTAGAAAAATAAAACTCTTGGTTACAGATAAAAGTGCCATTTGATCTGAAGCAATATAGTTTCCATTTACTCCAATTCCAATAATTAAAGGAGATCCTTTTCTTGTAGCAATAATTTGATCTGGGTATTTAGGTGAGATGATCCCAAGTCCATAAGATCCAGACAAAGACTTAGTTGCTTGCTGAACTGATGCAACGAGGGTATTGCATGATTTCATAGCAAATTCTATCGCATGTGCAATAACTTCAGTATCTGTTTCAGAAGTAAAAGAGTAGCCATTAGTTAATTGTATATTTTTTAGCTCAATAAAATTTTCAATAATACCATTATGAACTACACTAACTAAATCATTAGATATATGGGGGTGTGCATTAAGGCTAGAGGGCTCACCATGTGTTGCCCAACGAGTATGAGCAATTCCAATGTTACCTGCAATTTTTTTGGTTCTAGTATTTAAGTGAGCTTGCAGATTTTTTACCTTACCAACTGATCTTGCACGATCAAACGTGTTATTTTTACATAAAACTATAAGGCCTGAGGAGTCATATCCCCTATACTCTAAACGATTTAAGCCTTCTAGTAGAAGCGATGTAATATCTTCATTTGAAACACCACCAACAATTCCACACATAAAAATTATTTAATAAATACAAATGTTATTATAAACTCAGCAAAACCTTCAGATGTTCATACTCAAAAAAATAACCAAAATTATAGGGCATTATATAAATCAAGATATTTTTCTCCCATTATCTGACCTGTAAATAATTCTTCATACCTAAGTCGTGAAGAGTGCCCCATTTTTTTTGATAAAGATAAGTCAGATGAAATCCTTATTATTGCATTTCTCAAAGATATATAGTCCCTTGGCGGAACAACAATACCTGTTTTGCCATTTAAATTAATATAACTTGTTCCTGTATTAATCTCAGTCGAAATTAATGGTTTTCCATACATGGCACCTTCAATAAGGGTTACACCAAATGCTTCAGAGCGGAGATGAGATGGTAAAACTACAGCCCGACAAAGTTTAAATAGTGCTACTTTTTCGACTTCGCTAACTTCCCCTAAAAACTGAACATTCAAAAGTCCTAATTTACTGACAATTTGTTTTAACTCTTTCTCAAGTGGGCCTTTTCCTGCAATTACTATCTTCATGGATATTTCTTGAGCTGATTGTAATAAATAATTAAGCCCTTTATATTTTCTAAACATTCCAACAAAAAGAAAAAAGTCATTGCCTGTTTTGCTTTCTACTAAATCTACTTCACTTTTTGAAGGTACTGGGTAAGAGCTCTCATCAAGACCTATTGGAATAACCTCAACTTTATCTCTATACTGCTTAAGAACTGGACTTGATTGGCTATAATTTAGAGAAGTTGCAACAATTTTATCCACGCTCTTTAAAAAAGCATGCATTACTGGTGTATAAAGTTTATTAAGGTTTTTTTGTCTTACTACATCAGAGTGATATGTAACAATTGATTTTTTCTGTACTTTGCAAAATAAATGAAGAAAGTCTGCAAACGGCCAAGGAAAGTGATAATGAATGATATCTGCCCAATCTACTAGCTCTTTATACTTAGTAATTGCTTCAATAGAAAATCGACATGAAGCAATCTCAAAATTTTTTTTTGCACGAAATACATCACAACCCTCCACCATAATTTTTATAGGAAATGGATTGGGACTTAATGTAAAGACTCGACTTTCAATCCCATGAGAATTAGTGTTCAAACATATCTGACGAATAACCTCTTCAACTCCTCCATGCGAATCAGGAAAATAAGTTGATGCAATATGTAAAACTCTCTTGTTTTTAACTTCACAAGCACTAACAACTTTACTCATTAAAAAACCTAGTTATAATATAAATACATATTATTATAGTTACTAACTATTAAAAACATTATGTTTCAGAGTGAAATAACATATGTTATTTAGAGTTTTAAGTGATTCTAGTTATATTAAGTTTTAGATTATAATAAATCACGTAATGAAAGCAGATCTTCATAATCATTCATACTATTCAGATGGTGTTTTATCTCCTAGGGAGGTTGTTCAGTTGGCAAGCCAAGCTGGATGTGATTTATTTTCATTAACAGATCATGATACTACTGATGGAATTGCAGAGGCTCAGCTAGAAGCAAATAAGCTAAATTTAAATCTTATAAATGGAGTTGAAATTTCTGCTTTTTGGAGAAATATGGCCATTCATATTTTGGGTATAGGAATTGATGTTAATAATGATATCCTTCAAAATGGCTTAGCCCATAATCAAAAATTACGCAAAGTAAGAGCAGAAAAAATAGCTCTTGGTCTTTGGCGTTCTGGAATTAAAGATGCATTAGAGAAAACGCAAAGCTTCAGTAAAACTGATATGTTGACCCGTACTCATTTTGCACAGATGTTAATCAGTGAGGGCTACTGCAAAGATATGAAAGCAGTATTTAGACGATATTTGACAGGTAAAAAACCTGGTGGTGTTCGCGTTGAATGGGAGGAGTTTGATGAGGTTGTTAAATGGATACATGCAGCTGGTGGCAAGGCTCTTATAGCTCACCCCTTTAGGTATCGTATGACGCATACCAAGATAAAAACTATGCTTAATGATTTTAAATTTGTATTGGGTGATGGCATAGAAGTTGTTACTGGAACTAGCTCAGTTGAAGAAATTCAACTTGGAGATCAGTGGGCAGGTAAATATAATTTACTAGCAACGTGTGGCTCGGATTTTCATGGATGGCCTAACCAAAGAGTTCGTATAGGAAATTTAAGAGATTTACCAGACCCTGAAAAAGCT